>RRZT010335128.1_pt1 | contig 15638 bp, 10 predicted proteins | sample 2165551 | NCBI WGS metagenome assembly RRZT01 (sample SAMN10456910, study PRJNA506462) | wastewater metagenome | biome: wastewater; feature: sludge; material: wastewater sludge; isolation source: wastewater sludge with Escherichia coli K12::gfp cells carrying plasmid... | place: USA: Moscow, Idaho... | reverse complement strand
CGCTTTGCCAATGTCTCGGCAAGTAGCCAAACCGAGCACGCCACTACCGACATGATTGAAGCGGTGGCGGTCAAGGCACTCTTTCCCCATGAGCCTACACGTCGTGCTTTTTTAAAAGCGGTGGGTAAGGGCACAGCACTGGCGGCAATTGCCAGCGTACTTCCTTTAAGCGCCCTACAAGAGGCGGCGGCACTAGACAGACTAAACCCTGAAAAAAAGAGCGTAGACATCGGCTTTTTGCCCATTTTGTGCTCTACGCCACTGATTATGGCGCATCCGCTCGGTTATTATGAAGAGCAGGGCATTAGTGCAAATCTACACAAGCGTGCAGGCTGGGCATTGGTGCGTGACCAGATGATGAACCGCGAGCTTGATGCCACGCATTTTCTTGCGCCTATGCCCCTTGCCATTACCCTAGGCTTAGGCTCGGCAAAGCAGGACATGAAAGTCGCCGCCATCCAAAACACCAATGGACAAGCACTGGTCATGGCACTCAAGCACGCCAATAACCGTGACCCAAAAAACTGGAAAGGCATGACCTTTGCCATTCCCTTTGAGCATTCCATTCATAATTATCTGTTGCGTTATTTTTTGGCGGAGCATGGACTAGACCCCGACCGTGATGTCAAGCTACGCCTGACCACGCCACCTGATATGATTGCTAACCTCAAAGCAGGCAACATTGACGGTTTTTTTGGACCTGAACCCTTTAATCAGCGAGCGGTCTGGGACAAGGCGGGCTATATCCATACCCTAAGCCGTGACATTTGGCTGGGACACCCTTGCTGTTCTTTTGGCACATCGCAAGCATTTATCAATGACAATCCGCAGAGCTTTTTGGCGATGTATCGTGCCATCATCAAAGCAAACGTCATGGCAAATAAGCCCAGCATTCGTAAGGACTTATCCACCTTGCTTGCCCCCGCTAATTATCTCAATCAACCAGAGTTGGTACTGCGTCAGTCCATCATGGGACGCTTTGCCGACGGTGTGGGCAATGTACAAGACGTACCCGACCGTATGGGCTTTGATGTCATGCCGTGGCACAGCGTGGCGATTTGGATGCTGACGCAAATGAAACGCTGGGGATATCTAAAGGACAACATCAATTATCAAGACATTGCCGAGCAGGTGTTTTTACTCACCGATGCCAAACGTCAGATGACGGCAATGGGCTATGCCCTGCGTGATGAGCCTGAAATTAAGGTCATGGGTAAGCCCTTTGATGCGACCCGTCCCGATGCGTATCTTAAGTCATTTGCCATCGGTGCTAAAGGTTAATTAAGAGCAAATTATGAATAAGCTATCTATTAAAACTCGGGGCTACTTGCTCTCCTTGCTCATTGTGCTAGGCACACTCGGTGTCTGGCATATGGCGACCTTACCTACTAAGATTCATGCCCCCACCGACCCCATTAAGCTAGAATACAGCGTGCTCATGGGTGACATTCCCGAGGGTACGCCAGCAGGGGCGGTGATTGCCTCACAGGCATCAGAATTCCCCAGTCCCACGAGCTTTGCCCAGACGGCATGGGGGCACATCTCCGACCCTTTTTATGACCGAGGCTTGAATGACAAAGGCATTGGCATACAGCTTGGTTATTCCATTGGGCGGGTGCTGCTTGGCTTTTTGTTGGCACTGGTGGTTGCCATTCCGCTGGGTTATCTCATCGGCATATCGCCTGTGCTTGCCAGTGCTACCATGCCCTTTGTACAGATTCTAAAGCCCATCTCGCCCCTTGCATGGATGCCAATTGCACTGTACACCATTAAGGATTCCAATGCGTCTAGCATCTTTGTGATTTTTATCTGCTCAATCTGGCCGATGCTCACCAATACCGCTTTTGGCGTGGCGAGCGTACGCCGTGAGTGGCGTAACGTGGCAAAGACCCTTGAGCTCTCCCCCTTACAGACCGCCACCAAAATCGTCCTACCAGCAGCAGCACCGACCATTGTTACAGGCATGCGCATCTCAATGGGCATTGCGTGGCTTGTAATTGTCGCAGCTGAGATGCTGGTCGGTGGGACAGGTATTGGCTATTTTGTGTGGAATCAGTGGAACAATCTGTCCATTGCCAATGTGCTCTTTGCGGTACTGCTGATTGGACTTGTAGGCATGATGCTGGATATGCTATTTGGCGTGGTACAAAAAAAGGTGAGCTATGTTGAATAAGCAGACAGACGTCTTGATACAAGTGACCGACCTAAGCAAACGCTTTGGCGAGGGGGATAATGTCTTTGAGCAGGTGAATTTTGACATTCGCAAAAATGAATTCATCTGTCTGATTGGGCATTCGGGCTGTGGCAAATCCACCATTTTAAACGCCCTTGCAGGACTTGAGAGCATATCCGCAGGCACAATGACCATGCACGGCAAGGCGATTACCAAACCCAGCCTTGAGCGTGGGGTGGTCTTTCAGAGTCATGCACTCTTGCCGTGGCTGACGGTGGGCGAGAACATCAGCTTTGCCCTAAAAGCAAAAAACGCCCAAATGAGCAAAGACGAGATCACTCGCCAGATTGATTTTTATTTGGATATGGTCGGACTTGCTAAGGTCAAGGACAAAAAACCCAGTCAGCTGTCAGGTGGCATGAAACAGCGTGTTGGTATCGCCCGCGCCTTTGCCACCCAGCCTGAACTGCTGCTCATGGACGAACCCTTTGGCGCACTTGATGCCCTGACACGAGGGGTGATTCAAGATGAGCTTGTCAATATCGTTGAAGAGACCCACCAGACGGTATTTATGATCACCCATGACATTGATGAGGCGATTTTATTGGCTGATCGCATTTTTTTGATGAGTAATGGACCGCGGGCATTTTTGGCGGAGATTGTGGAAAATACCATTCCTAAGCCACGCCACAGGGATAACATTCATCACCATGGGCATTATTATAAGATTCGTAATCATCTGCTGGACTTTTTGGTGCATCGCAGCAAGGCGCTACAGCAAAGTGCTGAGCGTCCCACTGCACCTAAGGTCATTAACTTTGACAATGAGGCGTGGAGTATCTAGGGTGCGCTGTACATTTAAGCACATAAGCCTTAACATTTAGGGTTTGCTGATATTTCACAATACTTCATCGTGTTTAAAGTGGCGCATGCCCTAAAAAGACAAGACATCCCGCCTTGTCTTTTTTTATGCTTAAAACTTTATGCTATAATCATTTTATTTAACAAAAAGGATACCGCCATGACCGCCCAATTAACAAACCCTACCCTATTTATGGAACGCTGTCTGATTGGCGATGAATGGGTAGCGTCTAGCACAAAGCAAAGCCTAGATGTGGTCAATCCTTTTAATGGTGAGCGTCTTGGCAGTGTGCCAGTTTTATCGGCTGATGATGTAAATCGTGCCATACAGCACGCTGCTAACGCACAAAAAGCATGGGCAAAACTCACCGTTCATGACAGAGCTAAAGTTTTGCACGCTTGGGCGGATTTGATCGATGATAATTTGGACGATTTGGCCAAGCTGATGACCTTAGAACAAGGCAAGCCGATTAAAGAATCTCGGGGTGAAATCGCTTATGCCAACAGTTATATACGCTGGTTCGCCGAACAAGCCAAACGTCATGACGGCGACATTATCCCCACTACTCATAACAATCAAAGACTAATGGTATTAAAACAAGCGGTTGGCGTATGTGCTTGTATCACCCCGTGGAATTTTCCGTCTGCCATGATTACCCGTAAAGTTGCCCCTGCCCTTGCGTCAGGGTGTAGCATGATTGTCAAACCTGCCAGCGAAACACCTTTTAGTGCCTTGGCGTTGGGCGTACTGGCAAAACAAGCAGGAATACCGTCAGGGGTGCTACAAATTATCACGGGCAATGCTCGGCAGATTGGCGAGATTTTAACCCATGATCCACGCATTGCCAAGCTGTCCTTTACAGGCTCTACTAAGATTGGTCGGGTACTGATGAGTCAGTCTGCCCCAACACTTAAAAAACTATCGCTAGAGCTTGGCGGTAATGCCCCCTTTATCGTATTTGCAGACGCTGACATTGACAAGGCGGTAAACGGACTCATTGCGTCCAAATACCGTAACGCAGGACAAACTTGCGTCTGTGCCAACCGTGTGTTTGTACAAAGCTCCATCAAGGATAAATTTATCGCCCTACTTTGCCAAAAAGTACAAACATTAAAAGTTGGCAACGGCTTGGACAAAAGCACAGACATCGCCCCACTGATTAACCAATCCGCCCTTGATAAAGTACAAAGCCTACTTACGGACGCTTTAGATAAAGGGGCGGTGTTACATACGGGCGGGACAACCAACCCCATATCGCCACTTAGCTTTAATCCCACAGTGATTAGCGACATCACAGACGACATGGCGATTGCTCATGAAGAGATTTTTGGGCCCATTGCTCCGATTTTTACTTTTGATAATGAAACCGAAGTGATAGAGCGTGCCAATGCCACAGAATATGGCTTGGCGGCGTATTTTTATACCAATGACTTGGCTCGCTCATGGCGTGTGTCAGAAAGCCTAGAATACGGTATGGTCGCCCAAAATACAGGCATACTCTCGAATGCGGTCGCCCCTTTTGGCGGTGTCAAGCAGTCGGGCTTTGGGCGTGAAGGCTCAAAATATGGGCTAGACGAATATACCACGCTTAAATATTGGTGTGTGGAAGTATAGGTATTTGATTTATCAAGATGTTTAATCACCAAAGCCCTGATGTATCACTTGCACATTGTGGGCTTTGTTGTCTTGTTTTAACCAACTACACCACAAGCACCTTTACCAGTTCGTTCATTTGCCCTGCGATATATTTATGGTCATCATCTTGACCATAACGCCCATTTCGATAAAGCCCTTTTAGCTCATCTATCAGTAGCGAAACTTCCTGATCATCAAACGCACCATCTACCCTATCAAGCCATGATAAATAAGGCTCGTATGGGAATTTGGCTAAGGTTTGGTCAAACTTAATCAGTTGTTTTTCTAACTTAATCAAGGGCAAATCTAGTGCATGATGACGTTTTTTGCGTCTATAAACAGATACCGCCACAAAAAGAACAATTAGAATAAACAGCAATGAGACCAGTGCCCAAAACTGCTCGGCAAAACTTTTGATGTTAAACCATTTAAACAGTGATGACCGCTGTTTGTCTTGGTCATAACCTACCACATCACGCTGCCAATAATAGCTAAGCTGATCAGAGTAGCGTCTAAGTGTCTGCAACATCCGAAACTGCTGATAACTCCACTGCCCGATCACCCCATCACCAAACATCTGGGCTCCTGACTGCTGGGTCAGGGCATTCATGCCGTTTTGGATACGGTCAGGGGCAATAAAGGTGGTTGGGTCAATTCGCACCCAGCCACGCCCTTCAAGCCACACTTCGCTCCACGCATGAGCGTCCATTTGGCGAACTTCCCAACTTGCCCCATCTCGCCCAAGCTCTCCGCCCTGATAGCCAACCACCACCCGAGACGGCACGCCTACCGACCGCATTAAAAAGGTAAAACTAGACGCATAATGCTCACAAAATCCCGCCCGAGTACCAAACAAAAACTCATCAATGCGATCTTGTTGTAGCACTGGCGGTGATAGTGTATAACTAAATCCCTGCGTGGTGATATACTGCTGAATGGCGTTGATATAAGTGACAGGATCGCCCCCTGATTTGGCAAACAGTTCTTTGGCAAAGGCGTGCGACTTGTCATTACCTTGCTCTGGTAGGCGTAAATTGATACGTCTTGCCATATCATTAAGCTGTGGTTCTATCGCCCCATAGCCATAATAATCAGCACGGTAACGGTAGGCCTGACTAATGGGGTAAGCACTACGCAAGGTAAAATCACCAAGCAAGCCCAAACCGCCCTTTAACTGGGGGCGAGAGTGTTCTAGTACAAACAGCCAGTTTTGTTCGGTAGGCTCTAGGCGGACGTTATAGCCTTGACCTTGCCCCTGATAGGCACTGACCGCCCAAAGGGGTGTTTTGTCATTGTCCTGATAGCCCCAAAAATTAAGCATAAAATCACTGGCTCGCCACGTTACCCCATCAAAATCACTAAACACCAAGCCACGCCAATACATATCATGGCGGTTTGGCGGCGTGCCATCAAACTCTACCCGAAAAGCAAGCTCGGTAGATTGGCTTAAATTAGAAAAATCCCCTGGGGACATAGAATCCGACATACCTGTCGTGGCGTTTTTACCTGCCATCGGAAGCGACCATAAGGGGGGCAAACGGGGAAAAAACACAAACAGTACCACAAGTAGCGGTATCGCAGGCACAGTCAGCATAGACAAAGCACGAACACGCCCTGCCCCTGTCGCATTATCATCATCACTAATGACAATAAAAGCCATCAGCAGCATGATAAGACAAAACAGCCCAATTAGCACCACGCCCAGCGACTGACGTATCAAAAACGCCGAAGCCAGTACAAATAAGGCTAAGTTAATCAGGACATAAGCGTCTCTTTTTTTGTACAGCTCCCACATCTTACCTGTGGCAACCAACAACAAAAAACACACCGCCACATCAATGCCAAACAACTTATTAAAGCCAAGCCAAATCGTAAGTGCTCCAAACACCAAATATGCCACTTGTACGCCATAATAGACGGTTTTTAGGCGGTTTTTACTTAGGCGGGCAACAGTCGCTTTAATGGCAGGTTTTTGCATGACGGCACTGATAAGCAGCCCTACAATCAGCCAAGACGGTACACCGCCAACATGAAGTACAGACAAAGACGATACCGCCAGTAATAGCCAATGATAAGACGGCAACGCCAAAAGCCTACCCATAAAGGACAGCTTAGGGGCGGTTAGGGTCTGCTTGCCCTGTCCAAACTCGGTAAAAGTCGTCATTATTTAAGGCTCTTTGGCAAGTAAGGTTAAACACGAACGCACAAACTCATCACCCACGCCTGTTACGCTTGTCCCATTGGCAAGCACCAACATAAAGGGCTGTTTGGTTTCTTGTAATTGTAATAATGCAAAACACAACTGGGATAATTTATGTTCGTGATTGGCACTTGGCATATCAGCATAAGCTAGGCGAGTTTGTCCGCCAATGGGGTCAGCAAAGTGCTTGGTTAGCATACCTGCCCCCCGAGCAAAATGCGTCCACGATACCCGAGCCAAGCTCTCACCTTGCTGATATTCATCCAGTTTATCAAAATCATCTTGCCCCACAGTCATAAAGGGGCTGCACTCAGCATTGTCTTGGCTGGCAGTGCGTTGGTCTGCGTCTTGCCATACAAAGGACTTGGGCTTAGGATAAATCGGGGCAAGGCTGTCAAAATAAGCATACGCCCACGCTTTTATCACCCCCAAAGGATAAGTACTTTCAATGACAAGCCTTGGCAAGGTCATCATGCCACGCTTGGGGGCGTAGACGGGCAGTTTGACAAGTGTGGGAGAACTGACAGCGGTCAAAGTTAGTGTACGCTGACCATCTTCTTCATCGCTTATGCCATCAAAGTGCTTATCATCAAATCTTAGGCGGATTTGGCGACTAGGTTTACCACTACGTGTACTAATCTCAAGCGTTACCCAAGATAGACTGTCGGCAGGGGCAAGCTGGGTTTCTACAAGTCGCACTTCAAGGCTAGACACTTGCACAAAGGTATAAAACACCCCAACAAGCCAAATACCAAACAAATAAAAAAACAAACCAAGTACCAAGTTATTGGCATAATTGACCCCCAGTACAAAGGTCAACAGCAACAACAACGCAAACAAAAGCCCTTGATGACTAAAAAAGATATAGACGTTTTTTAGTCCAAAGCGTATGTGATCGCTTTTTGGTACTCGCCCTTCAAAAAAGCGGTTTAGGGCGTGATACGGGGGCGAATTTCGCCAAAGCGTGATGAGTTTTTCCATAGAGGTCAACTAATCAATGCTAACTTGGGTTAAAATCTTGACCGCCAAGGTCTGCTCAGTCAATCCGCCCAAATGATGAAACGGCACAAACCTTTGCCCTAAACGGTGATCAGCAACCGCCGCAAACACCGCTTGCACGTCATCTATCGCCACGTTAGTTTGACCTGATACATAGGCATAGGCTTGGCACGCCCGTTTTAGTGCCAATACGCCACGGGGCGATAAGCCGTGATACTCTTGGCTAGAACGGGTTTTGGCAACCAGTCTTTGGATATAGTCCATGACCACAGGGGCGATATAGATATTTTTTACTTCCTGCTGAGCGGTCAGTACATCATTGGCACTTAAAATCGGCGACAAACTGGCAACCATCGCCCGTCTGTCTTTACCTTCTAACAACTCTCGCTCAGCTTTAGGAGACGGATAACCCAAAGATACGCACATCAAAAAGCGGTCAAGCTGGGATTCTGGCAGTGGATACACGCCCGCCTGCTGAGTGGGGTTTTGGGTGGCGATGACAAAAAATGGCTTGGGCAAGTCGTAGCTTGTGCCATCTTGGGTAACTTGCTTTTCTTCCATGGCTTCAAGCAGCGCCGATTGTGTTTTGGGGCTTGAGCGGTTAATCTCGTCAGCAAGTAAAAGCTGGGTAAATACCGCCCCTTGGCGAAAGCTAAAACTTTGCTTATTGGGGTCATAAATCATCATGCCCAAAATATCAGCAGGCAACATATCACTGGTAAACTGTACCCGATTAAACTGCAAGCCAAACAGCACCGCCAAAGCGTGAGCCAATGTTGTCTTACCCATACCTGGTAAGTCTTGTAATAATAAATGACCATCCGCCAATAAGCACGACACAGCAAGACTGACCGCTTGTTCTTTATCAAGGACGATTTGATTTAAGGTATTTAATAAATAACGGATTTTGGGCTGAATGTCTGACATGGGGTTTTCTTTAGTTATCAATAATTGTTATAGTCTGATTAGGGCGTATCCCTATTTGGACAATGTAGCTAACGGTAAACATACGCTAACTTTCTAAGTTTAGACAAGCAAAAGGGCGAATGTAATTCGCCCCTACAGCACCACCCCAATTATTCGGCAGGCGGAGCATAAACAATCGTTTCAGTGGCAGGTTGTAAGTAATCTCCCTGCAAGAATCGTGCCCCGACCGACCACGCAACCGACATGGTAGAAGCGTCCGACACATAAGGAATCATCACTGCCGAACCTTTGGGTAATACCATATTAATGAGCGCCGTCAACGTATTAAGATTAGCTTCTCTGTCCAAATCTTTGATATAACTGCGAGCCAATCGCACCAAATTGGGCGTTAAATGAGCCAACACGTCATCAGATTTGGTTGTGCCACCAAAGCTTTGGATACCTAAGCGACAACCAATGTTTTGCAAGGCAAGGAATTGGCGCTTGGCGACTGCCATATAATCCACCACGTCCTGCTCATTAAACTGTAGTACCAACGCCCCACTATCGCCACCCACTGCACGAATCAGCTGTGTGATGATATTGGCAAGGTTACTGTCGTTTAATGTGGCTGACGACAAACTAACCAAAATTTGGGTTTGGGGGTGTGTTTGGCGGATTTCTTTTAGGTGTTTACACGCATTGACCAGCACCCAGCGATCGAGATTACCCAATAGATTATGCTTTTTGGCAATCGGGACAATCTTTTCAAAGGTCATCTGCGTGCCGTCTGCCTGTGGCAAGGTCACATAAACTTCAAACAAATCGCTGTTATCAGCTTCAATATCATAAATGGTTTGATAGCTTAATTGTAAGGTATTGTTTGTCATGGCATTTTGTAGGTATTCTGCCATGGCACTGTCATCATCACCTGCAATCTTACTAATGTCAAACAGTTTCACCTTATCAGTCTCAGACTCAATATCAATTTGTGCGGTTGTATCCACTGCCCTGTCTAACAAGGTTTGTGGCTCTGGGCTGTTCATGTCCATCATCACCACGCCCACGGACAACGTAGTCGTTACCGTACGGCTACCCACTTCAATAAGCATACCTGCCACTTTTTGGCATAAAGTTTCGGCAAAGGCGATGATGTCTTCTTGGCGAGCATCATAAACAATCGCCGCAAAACTACTGTCGCTAAAGCGTGCCAAAGACAGCGTGTCTTGTGTTTTAAACTGCTCATCCAACATATACGCCACTTGCTTGATAGAAGCGTCAAGACCCACCATCCCTGTACTTGAATGAATGGTAGCAGCATTATCCATACGAATATAAAGCAAACTTGCGGTTTTGATTTCGCCTGCTTGCACCTGCTGATGAGCCTTTTCCAAGAAACGCCCAAAGGCGGTGCGGTTATGTAGTCCTGTCAAGCTGTCTTGGCGTTCGGCTTCGGCAAGTTTTTGTACCAGCTCAGCGTCACCTGCCATGTTTTGCTGAATGATCATCTGCGTCACAGGCTCGCCATCAAGTGTCGCCGCCGCCAATTGTAATTTGGACGCAAAGGTAGAACCATCGGTGCGTTTACTTTCAAAGGCAAACTCTACTTGGGTACGGTCACCTTTATCAAACTTACGCAAAAACTGCTTAAAGCCTTTAACATTATCACCACCAGCGATCAAATCCACGACGGGCACACCAATAATGTCTTCCATCGCCTTATAACCAAACATCTCAAGATACGGATCGTTGGCAAAAATATGTACGCCTTGATCAATATAAGCCACCGCCGATTTGGAGTTACTGATCAAAATATTGGCACGTTGTTCGGCTTCTTTTAGGATAAGCTGCAATCCTGCAATCTGGCGACGACCTTTAATATAATCAGCTTGCAAGCACACCGCCATGACAATGGCTTCATCTTGTCCCACCGTTAACGTTTGTACCATATCGCCATGAAGCTGCTCAGGGTGTCCAAACTCATTTAATTGGGCTTGTTGTGGATTTTGCACCAAACCAATGATAGAGACAATCGCCTGTTGTTCTTGGATAATACCGACCACATCGGTCAAAGTCATGTCGTAGGCACGGTTAAAAATCAGCACGTCCCATTCAAAACGTAAATTCTTAATAAGTTCGGTTTTATCATCTAAAAAACCCAAATTAACTTCATCATAATACGCCGATAACAACTTAACCAAATGTTCGGCATAAAGCTGCTCTTCGTCAATCACCAACAAATTTAAGATTTTTTTAGCCATTATTGTTCACTTCTTTTGTTTAAATTGGATTATAGGACTGCTTTTATATAGATACTTTCACACACAATCACAACAGCTGTTACTAAAAGTAACAAAAAGCACCCATAAATTTACTCTAATTACTGCAAAAAACAGACCCATTATCCTAATTTTCGGTCGGCAAATAAGACGGCTTGTCTGATAGCCGCCTATAATGGATATTAATTAGTCAAACGAACGATTTGATATTGCTCAATTTCGTCAGTAGATAACAAGTTTCGTTCTAATCTTAGTTGGATTTCTTTGGTATCTATACGCAAAAGCACCAAATCGCCCACATTAAAATGATAACGTGGCACAATCAGTGTACTTTGTTTATTAAGTTTATCACCGTCAATCAAAAGTGCATAAGCAAATTCCTGACTGCGGCGGTTACTGGTCAACAGTCGCACACCCGCCGCCATTAAAATCCGCCCTAAAAAGCGTCCATCCACCTCGATATCTTCATGGTAACGATCAACCCAGTGAGCGATACCAAGCTGCCATGGATTGGCATTTTTGGAATTATCCGATCTTAAGGCAAACAGCCCAAATACTTGCAAAAAGGAGCGATCAGGCACACTTTCTCGCACATCCTCGCTAATCTTAAATGCTTTGGTATAATTAAAACGCACCGAAGATTCGGTTTTACTGGTAATCTTGACCGTGTCTTGCGGCAAAGGCTTAGCCAAAGGCGGCTGCAAAGAACGGGGTTGTCGTGCGTCTGATAAAGCCTGATAATTAATAACTTCACCAAGCTCTTTACCACCCGACAGCTCATGCCACACCGCAGAAAGCCCCGTCAGTAGCTGGCCGCCTTGTTGTCCGATGCGATCAATGCGATCTTGCTTGGACTGACGATCAAAGGCAAGCAGTACCATTTTGGCAAGTCGCACCTCAAACACACTTTGAGCGTCCGCGGTGATGTGCTTACCCGCCCGAACCTCTAGCAAATACTCAATCAAAGGATCGGCATCAAAAAATAAGCACTGATACTCATCACTATAAGGATTGACCGTTGCATAAGGCGTGATAAGCTCTGGCGGATGATTACCCAATAAATTCACAAAAATCTTTAGTTCAGGGCGTGGCTCAAAAGTGCTATGCACATATTTTGTCCAAGACGGCATGATCTTAAACATATTTAAGATGTCTTGACGGCGATACGCAAAAGCATTGATAAAACTAGAAATACACGCCTGCTCATACTGTCTGTGAATGCTATCTTCAGGCAGGCGCTTGTCAGTTTTTTGGATATCAGAATATGCCACACCCTCATGAATGGCACGCAGATACCAAAAGTTTAGCTGCTGCCATATTACTCTTGGCGCTCTTTGATAAGTCAAGGCGTATTCAAGCAGCAATTTGACATATAAACGGGTCATATGATAAATGGCGACAGCGACACGATCTTTGTTATTACCACTGACGGTTTTGACCAGTTTTTTAAGCCAGTTATCATTAAGCGGACTGTTGCCATTTTCGCTTTGGTGTAGCTCCACATAGGCACGAGATGCAATATTTTTATAAATCAACACCATGATAAAATGCAAGCTACGCACTTCGCTGGTGCTTTGTTGTTGGGTATCGGTTAGGTTTTGATGTTCATAAATATAGTCGTTGCGTAGCTGACCAATGACTCGCTCTATCGTCGGGGTTAGCACAGTCATCATCTGTAGGCGATCTTGGTCATCCATCTCAGCCACCAACAAATCACTAAGTAGTGCCTGAATGTGGGCGTACTGCTCATGCTTATTCATGCCCGACAAACTAAGCGCCCATGAGCCCAACAGCCCACCATCTTCACCCATATCGGGAAGCTCTACTGGTTTTTGGGCGATGTTTGCCATTACTAAGCGTTCAAACTTACTTAGAGTAATCATATGATTATAATCCAAATATTTTTTTGTAAAGGGTCAATTATACTAAAAAATGTTTCTAAACTCATCACCCTTTATCCCCTTTGATGTTTCCTTTTATCTACAAAATTTGCAAAAAATAAACAAAATTTAACCAATTATGGTATAAAAATTGCTTACAGGTGTTTTTTAGTTATTTTAAGCGGTTTAAAATTATGAACATTGAAAAAATTAAGATTATGTTAAATAAATATGATGTTAATTCAATGAATTATGGTAAGTTTTTATATCATATTGATAAGTCAAGCCCAAAGCCAATCTAAGGTTATATTATTGCCCTTGGTCAGTTTTTACTTGACTATAAACAAAAATTAGGTAATGATAACCTTTCCTATCATCAAATAAGCGTATATTATGTCATTTTCTGTTAATTTTTTTGCTTTATCCCAAGATGAGCTAGATACCATCGTCCAAAATAAAGACCAAGGTCTATTTAATCAGCTTGCCAATGAGCGTGTTGGCATACAGCCACTTGGCGTCACCACCAATGAGTTTGCTCGTGAGTTTTTTGAGCTGGTAGAAAATCTTCCTGCCGCCGCCCTACTTTATAGCCAATCCAAAGAACACGATGTCCTAGCGCCTATGGCAGGGTTTGGCGATACACGTCTGTTTGAGCATGATGCCATCAAAGCGATTTGTGATGCGTGGGACGTGTGTTGGGAAACGGATATCACTAACTATTGTGAGCAAAATGACAAAGACTTTATTGAATTTAGCGGGCAGCTGTTTGTTTTTCATAATCTCAGCCATCTGTTTTATCATGCCAAAGAAAATGGCATGTTGGTTGTGTGTTATTCTGAATAATCAGTTTTATCACCAAAATGCGCTGATAAGATTGTCAGTGCATTTTTTTAACAATATTAACTCAAAGCATACCCAAAAACAAACATTCACCTATAGTGGAAGTAATGAATAATTAATACAAGGCGACAAAGCCCGCAGTGTACAAGTAGTACATAAGGGCTTTGACAACGCAGTAGTAATTATTTAGTACTTTCACTATATTTTATCACTTCAGCAATCGCCCTGCGTTTAGAATAAGGCATTGGGTCAGCATAGCCAATACGCAGCAGCATCTGTGGGTATTGCTCGTCAATGGGTAATTGCGCTTGCATTTGTTTATTTAGCCCTTGATTTTCACAAGGCTGATTCAGATAAGCGGCGGCGATGTTATGCTGGCTCAGCGTTAAAAACAGGCGCTGCAACACCCTACCCGTTGCCACCCATGCAGCCACATCATTTTCTTTACTGGTCAGCAGCAGCAAATGCGATGACGAATGGATTTTGGTTAAGTCGGCTTTGTTTTGGGATTTGGGATTGAGCGCCAAAGTGACAATGGCTTTGGTAATAAACTTTGGCAAATTGGGCGCGCCCATGACCGCATAACTAAGCCCGTCATTGGTGGCATCGGCATGTGTTTTATTAAAGCGAATCCAAGACAATAGCTCTTTTTTAAAGGCGGGGTCGTTTAATTGCAGCTGATTGCCTTGTAGCACAAACTCGCTAAGTTTGGTAAATTCAGCCGTCCCCTTTGCCCAAGCAAAAATTTTATTGTCATCGCTTTGTGTTTTTAAAAGATTGGCAATGATGTCTGCACTGATTGGTGTGCCGTTATACTTTGCCCTATTGGTTTGGCGTTTTTCTATTTGCTTATATAGGGGGCTGGGCGTGATGTCGGCTGATTTTTTTAAATAAACGGTGATATTACCCACGCTGTCCACTTGTGCGCTGGCGTTGTATTGCAATGCAGATGCCGCCAAACACAGATTTTCCGTAGCACAGCCCAAACTGATAAACAGCTCACGATTATCGGCATCTACCGCAGGAAGTGCTTTGGCGTCATTGGGCGAGATGATGATTTTATGGTCTTGCACTTCAAACAGCCAAGGCTGGGTATTATGTCCTGACGGGGCTTTCACCGCATAGGCAATCATTTGTAAAAAGTCAGCGTTGTGTGCATTGGTATTCATAGCCTAAATCCAATTATTGCGTTTATTATTATCCAAAAAACAAAAACCAGCGATTGCCAGTTTTTGTTGTTATTGACATCTAAGGCATTAAAAATAAGGTAAATCGCAACATTTTCTAGAAAATAAATGCAGGCAATACTATAGTATTGTCAAATTTATTGACGAAGAAAATGAAGATTTAACTATTTTTAACGCAAAAACGCCCTTGCATTTCTAAACAGTCTTAGCCACGCGCCATCTTTATCCCAGTCGCTCGGCTTATAGGCATGAGCCACGGCACGCAGGGTACGCTCAGGGTGTGGCATCATCAAGGTCACTCGCCCATCATTGCTACACACACCTGTAATACCCTGTGGTGAACCGTTGGGGTTAAGTGGATAATGCTCGGTGGGATTGCCTGCGCTGTCCACATAACGCAGGGCGATTTGTCCTGCATGGGTGAGCTCATTTAACTGCTTGTCCGTCAGCTGGGCATAGCCTTCGCCATGAGCCACCGCCACAGGCAAGATGCTGTCTTGCATACCTTTTAACAGCACCGATTTGGTACGTTCAATGCGCACGCTGGCGGTACGGGCTTCAAAACGGGCGGACTTATTGGCGATAAAGCGTGGGAAATGCTCCGCCCCGACCATTAAGTCCTTGAGTTGGCTCATCATCTGACAGCCATTACACACCCCAAGGGCAAAGGTTTCAGG
>RRZT010773926.1_pt1 | contig 15640 bp, 16 predicted proteins | sample 2165551 | NCBI WGS metagenome assembly RRZT01 (sample SAMN10456910, study PRJNA506462) | wastewater metagenome | biome: wastewater; feature: sludge; material: wastewater sludge; isolation source: wastewater sludge with Escherichia coli K12::gfp cells carrying plasmid... | place: USA: Moscow, Idaho... | reverse complement strand
GCCATCGCTAGGGCGAAAATCGCCACAAACTGGTTGGTAAAACCGAAATACTGCCACAGCAGGTTAAAGCCATTGGGCGAGGTCTTGGCAAAAACCAGACTCACAATCGCCGGGATAAAGATCCCCAGAGTTGTCAGCAGCCGATTTTTGATCACGGTCTGATCAATGTTAAAGGCTTCGCCGACCATCAGCCGCAGTGACCGAAAAGCGGTGTCGCCGGAGGTAATTGGCAGTACAATAACCCCGAGAATTGCGAAAAACGCCCCAATCGGCCCTAGAAATTCCCGGGCGATCAGGCCTACCATGGCCGTGGCCCCGGTGCTGAAATCGACGCCGCGATTAAACAGAATCATCGCCCCGGCAGCCCAGCACATGGCGATAAAGCCTTCCAGGATCATCATGTTGTAAAAGGTCCCGCGGCCCTCTTTTTCGGCGGTAACGGTCCGCGAAATCAGGGTCGACTGACTGCCGTGAAAGCCCGAAAGGATGCCACAGGCGACGGTGATAAAGAAAACCGGAATAAATTGCTGACCCAGGGGATGCTGGGGTAAGGTTTCCCAGGACAGGTTCTGGAGATTGACGCCGCCATCCATCATGATGCCGGCAAAAACGCCCAGGGCTGAGATGATTAAGATGGCCCCAAAAATCGGATAGACCCGGCCGATTATTTTATCGATGGGGAAGAAGGTGGCAATTAAATAATAGCCAAAAATAACCGCATAGACGATCCAGATGGTGGCATTCTGGGCGCCGGCATCTTTGTTCAGGATATCTCTGGCAATCAGATCGCCGGGCGTGTAGATAAACACCACTCCGACCAGAAAAAGCAGCAGCCACAACACCAGGGTATAAAAACGCTTGATCTGCGGGCCCAGATACTTTCCGACCATCCGCGGCATCTGCGCTCCGCCGTTGCGGATCGAGATCATCCCAGTGAAGTAATCATGGACCGCCCCGGCCAGAACACAGCCGATCGGGATCGTGATAAAGGCCAGCGGCCCGAACAGAATTCCCTGAATCGGCCCCAGCACCGGCCCGGTCCCGGCAATGTTGAGCAACTCGATGAGCTGGTTTTTCCATTTGGGCATGGCCACAAAATCTACCCCATCGGCCTGGCTGATGGCCGGCGTCTGGCGCGCATCCGGAGCAAATACTTTTTCGACCAGCTTGCCGTAGAAAAAACCGCCTAAAATTAGAATAAAAAGTCCGATCATAAAGGTAATCATAATGCCTCCTCCGCGGGTTGCCAGGGCTTTTGCCGTAGCAAAAAAAGCCTTAAGCTCAACAACGGCTTTATTCTATCATTGCTTAAAACCGCCGTCAATGGCGCTGAGTCGTTGGAGCGGTTTATTATCCGGCGCTGTTCAAAAAAAGTCAGGTTAATCAAGTTAGAACAACCGATAATTACCATTGCATCCCGGGGCATTGCAGTGTAAAATCGGACTAAGATTGAGAAATGAGGAGAAACGACAAGTATGAAAATAAAAAGTACCGCAATTGTTTTATCGGTTCTGGGGATGGTGACGCTGGCCGGCTGTACCGCCGCAACCACAACGACCAGCAGTGACACCGCCGCAACAAAAGAGGAGACCCTCTTCCAGGCGTCGACGATTAATTCCCTGTTGGCCGGGAATTATGATGGCTTTATGAGTTTTGGCGAATTGAAGCAGCACGGCGATGTCGGGATCGGCACCTTTAACGCTCTGGATGGCGAGCTGGTGATGATTGACAATAAGGTCTACAAGGTTAAAGCCAGCGGCGCCGTGGAGGAAGTCCTGGACACCGACACTACGCCCTTTGCCGCGGTCACCTACTTTAACGAAGATGCGACCAAATCACTGGGCCCAACCACCAGTCTGGAAGCCCTGGAGCAGGAACTGGACAAAATGATGACCGATTCCAAGGCCTTCTATGTGTTCCGGATTGACGGCACCTTCAACACCATCAAAGCCCGTTCGGTGCCCAGCCAGGTAAAACCTTATCCGGTGCTTTCTGAAGCCGTCAAAAACCAGTCTATCTTTGACTACGAAAAGACCAGCGGCGCCCTGGTCGGCTTGTGGTGCCCAGAGGATATTGGCGGCCTTAATGTCAAAGGCTATCACTTTCATTTCATCGCCGATGACCGCAGCAAGGGCGGCCACCTCCTCGATGTCAGCTTCGACAGCGCCACCGCCTTTGTCGATCAAACCGACGGCTTTTTCATGACCCTGTCGCCAACCACCCCGGAAGGAACCGTTACGGATGCCGACTCCGCCATCGATGCTGTTGAGAAATAACCAGGTTTTATCAATCTCTTGAGGTTATCGATAAACTACCGTACCGACCAATTGTTAATCTGTTGTTCGCCGCACCATGCGAAATCCGCTTTGCTCCTTTCGCATTGGTCGCGGGCAGTCGCCAACTACAAGCAAGCTTGTGATTGGCTCGTTACCTGCGCGCAGAATCGGACAGGCTTTGCCGTGTCCGCTCCGATGCGTACAACATGATGTAACAATTGTCGGTACTGGGTTATCTTTTTTAACTGTATGGGCACTCGTAAGAGTGTCTTTTTTGTGCTCAGGATTCTGCCTGTTGCAGGGCCCTACAGAGTCGGGTGATACCGGTGGAGATTTCGGCAAAGGTTAGGTGGGCGTAGCCGAGGAGGATGTCGCTGTCGTAGGGTGCCGGGTTGCCAAAAACATAGTTTTCGATGGGATAGACCCGGACCTGTTGGGCATTGATGCGATTGATCAGGGGGGCGTCAAAAACAATGTCGTTAAAATGGACAACCATGTGCAGCCCGGCGGCATGGCCTTTGATTTCGAAGGCATCCGGATAGCAGCGGGATAATTCAGCAATCAGGTGCTGGCGTTTTTTAGCATAGATCTTTTTCATCTTCCAGATATGCTTTTCCAGCCCGCCGCTTTCAATGAATTCTGCCAGCGCGTACTGGGTCAGAGCTTCGGTGTGGACATCGGAATATTTTTTCAGCTCCAGATAAGGGGTAATGAGGTGATCCGGGAGAATCAGATAACCCAGCCGAATGGCCGGGGTGAGGATTTTGCTGAAGGTTCCCAGATAGATGACCCGGTCGGGATTCAGCTCATAAAGTGATGAAACCGGCTGGCCTTCAAAGCGGAATTCGCTGTCATAGTCATCCTCCAGCAGATAAGTATCATTGTCGATGGCATACTGAATCAGTTTCTGACGGCGTTGGATCGGCAGGATGCCACCGAGCGGGTATTGATGGGAGGGGGTCGTATAAATAAAGGCTGGGGCCCGGTGGGGGGCGAGTAAATCGGTTATCAGACCCTGATCATCCACCGGAATCCCGATTAAATTGAGTTTTGCGCGCTCAATGATCTGGCGCAATCCGGGATGGGTGGGATCTTCAATCAGGACTGCTTGCTGCTGATCCTGAAATAACGCGGAGATCAGCGCCAGACCCTGGGTCGATCCAGAAACGATCATAATCTGCTCAGGACTACAAGCGAGTCCCCGGGTGCGCCGTAAATAGTCGGCAACCGTCTGGCGCAGGCTCAGCACCCCGGCACTGGGATGATAACGAAAAGCCGCTTCGGGGACCTGATCAAGGCTGCGCTGACAGGCTTTTTTCCACTCCGACAGCGGAAACCGGGATGCATCAATGACACCGGACTGGAAATCGATGACGGTGGTGGCCGGTGCTTCTGCTGCCGTCGCAGTGGCCCCGCGTTTTTTTACAGCGGTTTCCTGGCGGCTCGAAAAAACAGCAATCCCGCTGGCAACTACCGTACCAGACCCATGATTTCCAATCAGGTAGCCCTCGGCGATCAATTGATTGTAGGCTTCCAGAACGGTACTGCGGGAGATTCCCAGATCAGCCGCCAGCTGTTGGGTTGATGGCAGCTTCTCGTCCGGGGCCGGCCATTGTGGTGATTCTGGCGTTCTTGATCTTAAAAGAGAAGATTTCAAAAAACAATGCCATCGGTCTTGCGTTTGTCATTGTCGGATTACTCTGCGTCAATCTCTACACCTATTTTGCGGAAGGGACCCTTGACAGCTCGGTGCTGGGGAATTTTTTGATTCTGATTGCCGTTACTGGCGAGGGCTTATTCTCGGTGCTCAGTAAAATAAAGTGTATCCCGATGTCCCCGGTATACCGGACAACGCTGGTGGCGGGGCTGGCCTTTATCTGTTTATTGCCCCTTGCCATCCATGATGCTTGGAGCTATCCGTTTGCGGAAATGTCGCTCCAGACCATTTTGTGTATTGCCTATTATGGGATCTTTGTCTCGTTTATTTCTTATGTCCTGTGGTTTCGGGGGATTGCCAAGATCGCGGCCAGCAACGCGGCGATCTTCATTAGCGTAGTGCCGGTCAGCAGCATTATCCTGGCCGCGATCCTGCTCAATGAAAAAATCCAGCTCAGTCATTTACTGGGAATGAGCCTGATTATCTGCGGCATTCTCATCGCCACCCAAAAGCCGCCGGTGCGCCCCGGCAAAATGGTCGGCCCGGAGCTTAAAACCATCACGGCTGAAACGATCGAAAGCGACTGATCCCGACCGATATCAGACTGCCCCCCTGCGACTAGTGGCGTTTACCCGAATAGCGGCTAAGTTCAACCGCAATCACGGCGGTCTGCTCGAGGACATGCTGATCAAAGCTGAAATCACTCCGGCCGGTCTGCTGCTTCATAATCGCCTGTAAGGCCTGTGCTTTATCTGCGGCATCGGTAACAAACACCGCCTGGCCAGTGCCGATAAAACTTTCAAAATAGCAGCTGTAATCACAGCCCTTTACGCCGCTGAGCAGCTCCTTCATCTGATCCATCTCAATACAGACCTGATTGTTTTGTTTCAGGATATCGATTTTGCGGCCTTCTCTGGCACAGTGCAGAAAGATGGTAATGACGGAATCATCCCGGCGATAGCCAAAATTCAGGGGCACCACATAGGGCTGGCCGTTGTCCACCATGGCCAGCCGGCACACCTTACAGCCGTTAATAATTTCAATAAGCTCTGCTAGTTCTGTTACTTCCCGATTTGCTCGTCGCATTTTTGCCTCCACTTTTTTGTATTTAATCTTTAAATTATAACCACACTAGGTAATTACGAAAGTGCCGTGAGCTTTGCTACCGGTTTGCGCGAAACAATTGTTACACTGTACGGCGTACAGTTCTACGAACAGTTCGTCTACACGTTACACAATAGTTTGCGGAAACCGCCATCAAAGCAACAGTTGTTCGGTATTTTTAATTTTGCAAATGCCTAATAACCATATAATTGTAACTTATCGTACCGATTTTCAGATCAGGAGTCAAGCCGCTTTTATAGCAACACCGCAATGACATCATAACCATTCTTGTATTTATCACGAAAGAAGCTTATAATTAAGAAAAAATTGCAGTTAATTAGGGGAGACGAAGCCATGGCGAATCACAATAATTCAATCGAAATAAAAGCTTCCAGCGCGGTAAAAGCACTAAAAGCAATCCTGTGGGTGTATATCATCCTCTGCCTGATCATTGCCGGGCTCAATTTTGGCTATGTCAGTCGGGCTACCCCGGAAGTGGCCGCCTTTATCAGCTGGCTGTGGGGTTTTTATGAAAACTGGGTTAAGACCAGTTTTATTGTTCTGGGCAGCTTTCTGACCCTGCGGATTATCGGCTCATCCCGACGGACCGTGATGCGCAAACGCAATCTGACCGGCTTCATTGTGATGGCTTTGGTCGTCCATATAGTTGGGCCGATACTTTTAAATAATCAGGAACTGTACTTTTTTGCGATGCCGTTGCCCTGGACCACCATCCCCTTACAACTGATGGACCCCAGCACGGCTTTTTATCTCAAATATCTGCCGGTCTTTGGTCTCACCGGCATCTCGCTGGCGCTGCTCTTTTATCTGCTTGTCACCATCGTTGTTCTGGTCGGAACGCTGCTGCTGGGTCGGCGCTGGCAGTGTTCGACACTGTGCCTGTTTAATGGTTTTGCCAGTGAGGTTTTTGATCCGGTGATGCCCTTACTGGGGGCCCGGAAAAAGGTCAAGGCCCGCGGTTTAAAACTGTTTGCCATCCTGCGCTGGCTGTTTCTGGCACTCGCTCTTGGTTTTACCGCCTACTGGGTGTTATATCTGCTGGGTCTGCCGCTGGCCAACAGCGAGTTAGTGGCAAAAATCGAAACCTATAAATACCTTTCCGCCGAGCTGCTGATGGCGATGTTTTTCTGGGTCGCCTTTAGTGGTCGCGGCTACTGTTACTATTGTCCTCTGGGAACGGTGGTCGGTCTGCTCGGTAAGCTGGTTGGTCAGCAGATAACAACCAATCAGAGCAACTGCATTCAATGCGGTCGCTGCAATGCCGCCTGTCCGATGTCCATCGATTTAAAATCCAGTGCCGCCACCAGTCGCCCGGTCGCCGAGCTGCGCTGTGTCGGCTGCGGTCACTGTGTCGACAGCTGTCCCACCGAGACCCTGGCATATTCAACCCGGTTTCTCGAGCTCGTAAAAAATAAAAAGTAATAGCTAACAAACTAACCTAGTACCGACAATTGTTATATCATGTTGCACCCAAGGGGGCAGACCCTGTGCCGCAAGGCGAACAGTTGCAAAGATGAATTTGATATTCTGACTTTGTTTATTGCAACTGTACGAATTGCGCGCATTCAACAGATAAACAATTGGTCGTACGGCAGTACAGCAGTTTATCACCAACAAAAAAAGAGCAACTCTGTCAAAGCGTTGCTCTTTTGCCGCTAACGGGCAGTTTTTGAAACAGCAATAATGCTTAAGGTCAGAGCTGCGGCGCCCATTACCAGGGCAACCATACTGGATACAAAAGCGGCTACTTTCATCGAACTACCTCCTTGTTTGATGTTTTGAGTTTGCTTTAATCCTCGTCATAAAAACCGCTCATGGAATAATCTTCAAGCGCTTCCAATAAAAAGACCAGACTCCCGGTCATGCTTTCGGCGGTGGTTACGACAATTTCTTTTTCTTCTTCAGTCAGCTCCATGAATTCTTCTTCAAGATCACATAGGCGCTTAATTAGAAATAATAATTCTGTTTTCATACTTCTCCTGTCCACTGCTTGTTCTAATTATAATACTATCGGCTTAGCAAAGAAATTGCAAGAAAAATTGTGTTTAAATGGTTTAATCGACTCTTTTCAGCGGTCCCGGGGCTTGGTTGACGACGATTTTCTGCCATAATTATGGTAAAACTGCTATAATGGTGTTATCGCAGACAAAGGAGAAAACGCAATGAGTAAAACAAAATGGCCGGGATCGGTATTGCTGGCGCCGGTGCCCCCGGTACTGGTAACCTGTGGTGAGGCCGCGTCAGAAAATATCTTAACAGTGGGATGGACCGGGGTTCTTAATACCAAACCGCCGATGACCTATATTTCGCTGCGGCCCAGCCGTCTATCCTACGAAATCATCGCCAACACCTGGGAGTTCACCATCAATCTGTCCACCGTGGCCCTGGTCAAAGCCGTTGATTTCTGTGGGGTGCGCTCCGGCCGGGACATGAATAAATTTGAACTGATGGGTTTAACCACAATCCCCGGCGATACGGTAAAATGCCCGATGCTGGCCGCCAGCCCCTTAAGTATGGAATGCCGGGTCAAAGAAATCATCCCGCTGGGCACCCACTATTTGTTTATGGCCGAGATTCTGGCAGTTCATGTGGAGGACGCCCTGCTTGATGAAGGCGGCAAACTCCATCTGGATCAGGCCGATCTACTGGCCTACGTCCATGGCGAATACTTTGGCCTCGGCGAAAAAGTCGGCAGCTTCGGTTATTCGGTCCGCAAAAAGAAAAAGAAGAAACGACCCGCGCAGCAAAAATAAACCTCAAACTATCGTATCGACCAATTGTTAATCTGTTGTTCGCTGCGCCATGCGAAATCCGCTACGCCCCTTCGCATTGGTCGCGGGCAGCCGCAAACTATAAGCAAGCTTATGATTAGCTCGTTGCCTGCGCGCAGAATCGGACAGGCTCTGCCGTGTCCGCTCCGATGCGTACAACATGATGTAACAATTGTCGGTACTGGGTTATCTTTTAACATTCTGAAACGATGGGGAATAAACTCATCGTTTTTCTTTTGGAGATATTCAACGATAAAAGTGATTATAGCTTGGTAATCCAGCCTTCCGGACCGGCCAGTTCGCCGAGTTGGATGGCGGTGAGGGTTTCGTAGAGTTTTTTTGTGACTGGGCCTACCGCGGTTTCGCTGTAGAAAACGTGCAGCCGGTTGTGATGGAAAATACCGCCGATGGGGGTGATCACCGCGGCGGTGCCACAGGCACCGGCTTCGGCAAAGATATCCAGCTCGTCGATGAAAACATCCTCTTCGGATACGGCCATCCCCAAGACATGCTCGGCCAGATAGAGCAGCGAGTATTTGGTGATGCTGGGTAAGATCGAAGAGGAAGCGGGGGTGACAAAGCGGTTGTCTCTGGTGATGCCAAAGAAATTGGCGGCGCCGACCTCTTCGATTTTGGTGTGCGTCGTGGGATCCAGATAAATGCAATCCGCAAAGCCTTTCTGTACCGCAATTTCATGGGCCAGCATTGAGGCCGCATAGTTGCCGCCAACCTTCTGCTGGCCGGTGCCGTTACTGGCCGCCCGGTCATAGTCGGAGACCATAAAATTAACCGGCGTCAGACCGCCCTTGAAATAAGCCCCCACCGGCATACAAAAGACTGTGAAGATATATTCATTGGCCGGTTTGACGGCCACGCTGTTGCCGATCCCAATCATCATCGGGCGGATATACAGCGAGCCGCCGGTACCATAGGGCGGAATATAGGCTTCGTTGGCTTTAACCACGTCGAGACAGGCTTCAATAAAGGTCGCCTCGGGAATCACCGGCATTAACAGCCGCTGGCAGGAATCCTGGAAGCGTTTGGCATTCTGGTCCACCCGAAATAACTGAATCTCGCCGGCTTTGGTCCGATAGGCCTTCAGACCTTCAAAGCACTGCTGCCCATAGTGCAGACAGGGAGCCGCCTCGCCCAGATGTAAAACATTATCTTCAGTCATAACCCCATCATCCCACTGTCCGTCTTTCCAGAACGACAGATAGCGATAATCCGTTTTTATATAATCAAATCCCAATTGATCCCAATTAATTTTTACTTTTTTAGTCATTTTTAGCTCCTTTTTAAATATCTATCCTAAAGTGATTGCGAAATTTGAAAGATTCGAACAAACATTGCTTTGATTCCGGTATTCAGAAACAGTTTCGTAACGTGTAAGCGAACAGGCGATAGCCTGTACGCTGTACAGTGTAGATACTGTTTGCTGTATACCGGTAGCAAAGCCAGCGGCAGTTATTTAAATTTCGACAACCTGTTCAGCAGCCCTAGACAAAGGACATTACCAGGCCCATAATGCAGCCCAATAATCCGCCCAGCCAGACAATCGCGTTGAGTTCTTTGCGCATGATTTCCAGAATCATTTTTTCAAAAGTCAGGACATCGTAGCCGTTTATCTGATCTTCGACCAGTTTTGACAAGTCCAGGGCGTGTATTAAAACGCCGATGTTTTTGTCAATCAGCTGATGGTAGGTCGTAATGACCCAGGCGACAAATTCCGGAATCCGGTCTTCGTATTCGAGATAAAGATCGCAAAGCCGTTTGTCGAGCAGATTCGTGCTTTCTTTTTCAAAGATGTTATCGAGAATATCCTCGCCTTTTTCAACCACCATCCGTTCGATGATTTCAGACATTTTAACCTTGGCGGAACTGATCAGGTTTTCGTTGATCAGCATCGCAAACATTGACCCCTGCAGATTACTGACAATCTCGGTGACGGCGATTTCCGATAAGAGCGGCCCCAGTTCCATTTTGACCATCCGCTCATACGAAAAACCGACCACTTTGGTCGTCACATCAGTGATGATCTGCTCACCCCGTTCGGCGCTGGAAAACGCGTAAAACAGCTCCCGCAGGGTTTCGTCGCTGGTGCTTTTTTTTGCGATCAGGCCATTGACGGCGATGGTGATCTTATCGTCCATTGCCGGGGACAGCAGACCATTCTTGATGACGTCCTGATTGAGCAGATTGTTGGCGACCACGTCACCCAGTGATTTGGCGATGCGGGGTTTTTCTTTGGGAATTAAGCCCGGGGTAAAGGGGAGAGTCAATCCCCATACTTTGATGGCTTTGAGGGGGCGAAAGAGCATCCGAATCGCAATGCCATTGGTGATCAGCCCGATTATGCCCCCGATGATCGGACCAATAAAGAATGATAAATCCATGGTTTCCTCCTGTTATAACTGTTGTTAACAGCTTTAGATACATTCTAATCTTTTTAAAAGATACTGTCCAGTAGAATGATAAAAACCAGTAATCGGTATAACAATTACTGCTATTTATTATTGTGTTTACTTTAGCAAGCTGATACAATAAAGCAAGAAAATTTTTGGAAGTAGAGGGAAATTAATGAAGAATGAGAATTTGAAACGGTGGATCTACCTGAGTGTCGGAACCATCATGCTGTTGTTTCTGGGATTATTGTATGCCTGGTCAATTTTTAGGGCACCGCTGAATAAGGTCTTTGAAACCTGGACCGTAACGGATTTATCACTTAATTTTACAATCTCAATTATCTTTTTTTGTATTGGTGGTTTTGTCAGTGGGCAATTAACCCGCTTCATCAAAAACCAGACCATTGTTCTGATGGCGGCAGCGATGCTGTTTATCGGTTTTTTCGGGGTCTCGAAAATCGATCCGAGCCAACCGGGACAAAGTTTAATCCTGCTGTATCTGTTTTATGGGGTGCTCTGTGGAACCGGCGTCGGGATGGGCTACAATTCCATTATCAGTGCGGTGGTGCCATGGTTTTCCGAAAAAGCCGGTTTGGCCTCAGGAATTTTATTGATGGGCTTTGGTCTGGGGGGACTGATTCTCGGTACCATGATCAGCTCCTTTATCGGCAGCGTCGGAGTATTGCAAACCTTCTTCTATCTGGCCATTATGGGCGCGGTAGTGATGGCGTTAGGTTCCTTCTTTATTAAGAAACCGGAAATGGCACCCAAAAAAGCGGTGGCCGTTGCCGGTCAAACCAGCCAGAAAAAAGAATACACCGCCGGAGAAATGTTAAAAACCGGCGTTTTCTGGACCTATTTCTTCTGGGGTATTATGATTACCGCCTCAGGTCTGCTGATCATCGGCAGCGCGGCAACCATTGCCGTAGCCTTCGGGGCGCCAGCTCAATTGGGACTGCTGGTTTCGGTATTTAATGGCGGCGGACGGGTTGTCATTGGCACGGTGTTTGACAAAATGGGCCGCGCTAAGGCGATGGGAATCAATACTATTCTGCTGCTGGTTGCAGGTGCGTTCTTATTATTAGGCGCAACCATGAATAATGTCATCTTTATCTTCATCGGCCTGTTATCGGTTGGGGTTACATACGGTGGGGTACCAGCCTTATCCTCAGTGGTTATCAATTCCAGCTTTGGTTCAAAAAATTATCCGCTGAATTTCAGCTTATCCAATTTCTTACTGGTACCGGCGGCCATCATCGGACCAATGATTTCAAGTTATTTACTGCAAAGCTCCGGCGGCAGTTACGTCTCTACCTTTATTGTTATCATTGTTTTTGCAGCCATCGCTTTGGTACTGAACCACATTTTAGGGATTCAAAGTAATAAATTAAACCAGTCGTCAATTGTTGCCGCGGTCGAAAATTAAGCCGTTGCAATAAAAATAATTGCTCAATTAAAACCCGAATTAAGACTATTCTGATATAATCACGACAAGAATGAACTGATTAAATAATGAGTAAATTTGGAGGGTTATTATGGAACTGCAGGATAAAATTTTAGCTTTAATGAAACAGCAGGGAGCACCGATGACTGCCGGCGAAGTCGAAAAAGCCTTGAAGGTTGATCGCAAAGAAGTGGATAAAGCCTTTAAGCAGCTAAAAAAAGAAGAAGCCATTGTCTCCCCGGTGCGTTGCAAATGGGAACCAGCCAAAAAATAACTGAAAAGAAAGGGAAACCTTTCTTTTTTTTCGAGCTAAACTGGCTTTTCTGGGATTTATTCGTTATACTGATAGCAGCATAAATGTTTGCGTGGGGAGCGACTTCCTCGATTAAGAAAAGAAGGATTGAAAAAATGGAACATTTTATAGAATTTAAAGACGTACATAAGCGTTACCATATGGGGGAAGTGACCATTAATGCCGCCAATGGGATCAATTTTTTTATTGATGAAGGCGAATTTGCGGTGGTGGTTGGGCCCAGTGGGGCCGGGAAAACAACGGTGCTGAATATTCTCGGCGGAATGGATGACTGCGATGAGGGCCAGGTGATGGTTGGGGAAAAAGATGTCGCGGCTCTGAGTCGCCGTGAGCTGGCGGAATATCGGCGTTATGACACCGGTTTTGTATTTCAGTTTTATAATCTGATTCAAAACCTGACCGCGGTTGAAAATGTCGAGTTGGCGACGCAGATTTGTCGTGATCCGATGGATGCTGAAACAGTTTTGAAAAGTGTTGGCTTGGCAGAACGGCTGGGAAACTTTCCCTCCCAGCTGTCCGGTGGTGAGCAGCAGCGGGTGGCTATTGCCAGAGCCCTGGCCAAACGGCCGAAACTGCTGCTGTGTGACGAACCCACCGGCGCACTCGATTACAATACCGGCAAAAATATTTTAAAATTGCTTCAGGAAACCAGCCGTAAAGAAAAGATGACCGTTATTTTGATTACTCATAATCAGGCGATAACACCGATGGCCGACAAGGTCATTATTATGAAAAATGGTCAGGTTCAGAAAAGTTATCTCAATGAAAAGCCCTTATCCGTTGATGAGATTGAGTGGTAGCCGGATCAGAACCCTCCGGGGAACCCTGGCCCGTGATCGCTTTGTGCTGGTTAAACCCCTGGGCCAGGGCCGTTTTGGCAGCTGCTTCCTAGTCTCCCGGGAGAGCAGCGACTATGTTTTAAAGATCTTTAATCCCAATGATGTCAAACGCCGCAAAGAAAAACTGACCCGGGAAAGCAAATTGCTGAAAAGAATCGCCCATCCGGCCATCCCCAAACTGATTCAGATCCTTGATCGGGATGGTTTCTATGGACTGGTGATGGAAAAAATGCCGGGGCCGTCGCTGGCAGATTTATTGGAATGGGATCATAGCTTCAGAAAAACCGAAATCACGGCCATCGTGGCACAATTAATCACGGTTATGGATTATCTCGCGAGGCTTAACATCAGTCATCGCGACATCAAAACCGACAATATCTTATGGACTGGTGAGCAGCTGTCGCTGATTGATTTTGGGACTGCCAGCGGAGTGTCACGGTCTAACAGCCGCTTTAATCCTGACTGCTGGGGCCTTGGTGATGTGTTTCTGCGACTGGCCGCCAATTGTGATGAAATGACTGCCAGCTCAAATGATTTTTCGCTGGCCCAGCTGAACTTAACGCCGGCCCAGCGGGAAGTCATCAAACGCCTGCTTTACATTAAAAAACCCTATCGTGATTTTCACACCTTAACCAAGGAGTTTAATCATGCCTGGCTAAAAAATACAGACTGATGCTCACATCACTTAAAAGATCGTAATAATTGAACGGGGAGGGCTTTACAGCTGTGAATGAATTAACCTACTATCTGCCCATTATTCTAATTGTCACCGCCAATGTGTTTTATAATATCTGTACCAAGTCAACCCCGGCATCGGCCAATCCTTTTTTATCGCTGCTGGTCACCTATCTGGTGGCGGCACTATTGACGCTGATCCTGATGCTGACTAATGGTCTCGATGATGGGATTGTCCAATCACTCAAGCGACTCAACTGGACCAGCTACGCCCTGGGAATTTCCGTTGTCGCCCTGGAATTCGGGTACATTACGGCCTATCGAGCCGGCTGGAATATTAGTCTGGGTTCGCTGGTAGCCAATATCTCATTGGCCATCCTGCTGATCCCAATCGGCATTTTATTTTACAAAGAGGTACTGACCATCAATCATCTGGCCGGTATCTCCCTTTGTCTGGCCGGATTGTTTTTTATTAATCGCTAGCGACAATACAGAGATGTATTTGCTAAAAAACTGAACTGAAGTTGAAAAGGAGAGTGAGACTGAATGCAGTTGAACACAGAATATTTTGAGGAACTCTGGTTAAGCGATAACCAGAAAAAAGAGCCGACGGTTGAATTTTGGGACTTTCGGGCGGAAGAGTATAACATCTCGTCATCAACCGCAGACGCCCGGTTAAACCGCCAGAAAAAGGTTCAGTCTTTAATTGATAGAGGGATTATCAATGCCCAATCAACGATCCTGGATATCGGCTGCGGATCGGGACAATTTACGGTTGAACTGGCTAAAAAAACCAAAAAAGTGGTAGGCCTGGATTTTTCCGAAAAGATGCTCAACTATGCCAGTGCCAATGCTACCGCTGAAGGTCTGAAAAATACCGAGTTTATTCACTCGGATTGGGATCACTTCCACTATACGGAACCCTTTGATTTGGTCATCGCCAGTATGTCCCCGGCCATTCATAAGCCGGATCATCTCTATAAAATGATGGCGTACTCCCGGGGCTACTGCTATCTATCATCCTTTGTGGAACGGCACAGCAGCTTGAAAGAAAAACTCTACCGCCTGACCGATCAGAGCTATGTCCGTCAATTTAATAAGATCAACTATATTTTCAATCTGTTATGGACAAAAGGTGTTTTCCCGGAATTGACTTACGAAACCGGAATTCATAAACGGGTATTTCCCTTGGCAAAGGCACAAGAGATTTACACCCGGGAACTGTCCGTATTGGAAAGTCCAGAGCAGGCCAGCCGGATTCATCAATACCTGGAGGCCATTGCTGAAAATGAAGTGGTTACAGAATCATTGCAGCAACGAAAAGGCGAATTGATCTGGAAAGAGTCTTGAAACAAAAAAAAGTCCGCCATTCTGATTCGTGAATGGCGGGCTTTTGAAATGAATGGTATTAACCAACGGGATTAATTTAATTGGAAAAATTGAGCTGATCGAGTTTGGCTCTAGTAATCCGATGGAAGACGATCAGCGAGACAATCAGCAGCCCCACCGAGGTAATCCAGGTCAGCAGCAGATTTCCATAGCTCAAACCAGCCACCAGATAACCGATAAAGCTGCAAGTGGCGACCAGGACAGCATAAAGCATCTGGGTTGAGACGTGCTGAATGTGATCGCAGCCGGCTCCGGTGGAGGATAAGATAGTGGTATCTGAAATGGGCGAACAATGATCACCAAAGACCGAGCCAGCCAGGGTTGCCGATAAGGTCACGACCATCAGTTCCGGGGCGGTATATTGGGAAATCATCACCACAATCGGAATAAAGATCCCGAAGGTACCCCAGGCGGTGCCGATCGAAAAAGACAATAGCGCTGAAACCAGGAAAATCATCGCCGGAATCAGGCCCACCGGGATGCTGCTGGTTTTGACCAGCTCACCAATAAAGAGACCGGTACCGAGCAAGTCCTGACATAGCGCTCCGATGGTCCAGGCCAGGGTCAGGATGATGTAGGCAGGGACCATGGTTTTGATGCCTTCACCGATCCCGCCCATAAAGGTTTTAAAGTCAATCAGTTTCCGGGGAACAAAGAGCAGGAAGGTCACTACCAGTGCCCAGAAAGCCCCCATCACCAAAGCCGCCGAAGCGTCGCAATTGCCGAAGGCTTCCGATAAGGTCAGT
>RRZT010866955.1_pt1 | contig 15641 bp, 13 predicted proteins | sample 2165551 | NCBI WGS metagenome assembly RRZT01 (sample SAMN10456910, study PRJNA506462) | wastewater metagenome | biome: wastewater; feature: sludge; material: wastewater sludge; isolation source: wastewater sludge with Escherichia coli K12::gfp cells carrying plasmid... | place: USA: Moscow, Idaho... | reverse complement strand
CCGCAAGGGCGTCATCGTCGGTGATCGGGTGCGCGTCGTCGGCGACATATCGGGCGACGAGGGCACGCTGGCCCGCATCGTCGAGGTCGTCGAACGCAACACCGTGCTCCGCCGCACCGCTGATGACGACGACGCGCTCGAGCGCCCCATTGTGGCGAACGCCGACCAGCTCGCCATCATCACCGCGCTGGCCGACCCGCCGCCGCGGATGGGCATGATCGACCGCATCCTGGTGGCCGGATTCGACGCCGGCATCAAGCCGCTCCTGGTGCTCACGAAAGCCGATCTGGCCTCCCCCGACGCGTTGCGCCACGCCTACAGCGCCCTCGACGTGCCGATCGTCGTGGTGCAGCCCGGTGCCGACCTGACCGAGATCCGCGAGTTGCTCGCCGGACAGACGACGGTGTTCGTCGGGCACTCCGGCGTCGGCAAGTCGACGCTGGTCAACGCACTGATCCCCGACGCGCTGCGCGCGATCGGCGACGTGAACGAGGTCACCGGACGCGGCCGTCACACCTCGACGTCGGCGATCGCGTTACCGCTCCCGGAGCCGGGCGGCTGGGTGATCGACACCCCCGGCGTGCGTAGCTTCGGGCTGTCACATGTGACGACCGAGTCGATCGTGGCCGCCTTTCCTGACCTCGACGAACTCGTCGACGACTGCCCCCGCGGCTGCCGCCACGACTCGACCGCACGGGAGTGCGCGCTCGACGCCGCCGTCGCGGACGGACGGCTGGCGGCCGCCCGGCTGGAGTCGTTCCGACGCATGGAGAAGGTCTGGATGACCGAGGAGCACTGAGCGACGATCACGCGCCGCCTGTCGCGCAGGCCCGTGCGCCACGTTTCGTTAGGGTGGAGCCCATGGTGGATCAATCCCTGCTCGATGACCTGCGCCTGGCCCACGTCATGGCCGACAACGCCGACTCGATCTCGATGGCGCGATTCCGGTCTCTCGACCTCGACGTCTCCACCAAGCCCGACCTCACCCCCGTCACCGACGCCGATGTGGCCGTCGAGCAGGCGATCCGCAGCCGACTCAAGCAGACGCGTCCCCGCGACGCCGTGCACGGCGAAGAGGGCGAGGACACCGGCTGGGGCCCGCGCCGCTGGGTGATCGACCCGATCGACGGCACCAAGAATTTCGTACGCGGCGTCCCGGTGTGGGCGACGCTGATCTCGCTGATGGTCAACGACGAGGTGGTCGTCGGCGTGGTGTCCGCGCCGGCGCTGCAGCGCCGCTGGTGGGCGTCCAAGGGAGGCGGCGCCTACGCCGGCAAGACGCTGATGAACCCGACCACGCTCCGGGTGTCGAAGGTGGCCGATGTGGGCGACGCGTCGCTGTCATACTCCGAGATCGGCGAGTGGGTGGCGTCCGGACGCGGCCAGCAGTTCGTCGATCTGCTGCGCGACTGCTGGCGCACCCGCGCCTACGGCGACTTCTGGAGCTACATGCTGGTTGCTGAAGGTGCGGTCGACATCGCCTGCGAGCCCGACCTGGCCCTGCACGACATGGCGGCGCTCGACGTGATCGTCCGCGAAGCGGGCGGCAGCTTCACGAGCATCGACGGGACCGACGGTCCCGGCGGGCCGGGCGCCCTGGCCACCAACGGCTTGCTGCACGAAGCCGTGCTGGAGCGGTTGGCGTCCGGGTAGTCGGCGGTAGCGCGCCTGACCGGGCGGTTGGCGTCCGGTTCAGAGGATGTCGACCCGGATGGTCTCGGGGAGCGCCCGGAGGGCGCGCAGCACCTCGTCGGAGGCCCCCACGTTGAGGTCGAGCACCACGTAACCCACGTCACCGCGGGTGGCGAGGGTCTGTCCGTCGATGTTGGCGCCCAACTCCGCGAGGATGCCGTTCACGCGCGCCAGCACACCGGGCACGTTGTGGTGCAGATGGCTGATACGGCATCCGGTCGACTGCCCTGGAAGCACCTGCGGCAGGTTCACCGACAGGATGGTCGCGCCGCTACTGGTGAAGTCGGCCAGCTTGCCGGCGACGAACTGGCCGATGCCCTGCTGTGCCTCCTGGGTCGAACCGCCGACGTGCGGGGTGAGGATCACGTTCTCGATGCCGCGCAGGGGGCTGACGAACGGCTCGTCGTTGGTCTTCGGCTCATCGCGGTAGACGTCGAGGGCTGCCCCGGCGATGTGCCCCGATGTGAGGTGGCGGGCCAGTGCCTCCTCGTCGACGACGATGCCGCGCGACAGGTTGAGGAACAGCGACCGTGGCCGCATCTGACGAAACTCCGTGTCGCCGAAGAACCCGCGGTTGGAGGCGCGTCCGTCCACGTGGATCGTCACGGTCTCGGCCTCGGCGAGCAGCTGCTCCAGGGTGTCGCAGCGGCGGGCATTGCCCATCGCCAGTCGGTCAACGACGTCGTAGTAGATGACCCGCATGCCGAGCGCTTCGGCCACGACCGACAGCTGGCTGCCGATGTTGCCGTAGCCGATGATGCCGAGCGTGCGTCCCCGGATCTCGTGGGAGCCCTTGGCCGACTTGTTCCACACCCCGGCGTGCATGGCGGCGTTGTGGTCGGTCAGGTGACGAGCCATGGCGATGATCTCGGCGATCACCAGCTCGACCACCGAACGCGTGTTGCTGAACGGCGCGTTGAAGACGGCGATGCCGCGGCGTGTGGCCTCGGCGAGGTTGATCTGGTTGGTGCCGATGCAGAAGGCGCCGACAGCCTTCAGGCCGGGGGCGGACGCGATGGCCCGCTCCGTCACATACGTCGTCGAGCGGACCCCGAGCACGTCGACGCCGCGGAGCGCCTCGATCAGTTCGTCTTCGTGGAGTGCGCCGGTGCGATGTTCCACCTCGAAGCCCCGAGACGTCAGGAGGTTCACGGCATCAGGATGGATGTTTTCGAGCAGAAGCGCCTTCACGCCCAGCAGCCTAGTGGCGGGCTCCGGAACGCCGGAATCGGGACGCCACAGTGCAGACGCCGGACGCGTTCGTCAGGTACGGAACCGGGGCACGCTCTCCAGGAGGGTTCGGGTGTACTCCTGCGTCGGACGGGCGAACACGTCGGCGGTCGGCCCGCGCTCGACGATCTGGCCGCGCCGCATCACGATGGCGTTGTCGCAGACGTGCCGCACCACCGTCAGGTCGTGGCTGACGAACAGCAGCGACAGACCGAGTTCGCCGACCAGGTCCATGAGCAGGTTGAGCACCTGGGCGCGCACCGACACGTCGAGCGCCGAGACCGGCTCGTCGGCGATCAACACGCTCGGACGCGGCGCCAGCGCCCGCGCGATCGCGATGCGCTGCCGTTGCCCGCCCGAGAACTCGTGCGGATACCGGTCGGCCATCGCCGCTGGGAGGCCCACCGCGTCCATCAATTCACGCACCCGGGTGTCGGGATCAATGCCGGCGAGTTCACGTCGTAGAAGCCTCGAGCGCAGGGGTTCGGTGATGATGCGGCGCACGGTCATGCGCGGGTTGAGCGAGCCGCGCGGGTCCTGGAACACCATCTGCACCTGGGCGCGCAGGAAGCCCAGCCTCGACTCGGGAAGCTGCTCGATGGGGACGCCGTCGAACCGGATGCTGCCCGACGTCGGCCGGTCGAGCGCCGCCATGAGGCGCACCAGGGTGGACTTGCCGGAGCCGGACTCCCCCACGATGCCGAGCCGCTCTCCCTTCTCGAGGGTGAGTGACACGTCGTCGAGGGCGGTGACGAGGCGGCCGCCGGTGCGGAACTGGCGGGTCAGGTGCTGCACGTCGTAGAGGGTGGTCATGGACGCCCCCCGTCGCGCTGCTTACCGGAGTAGAAGTCCTCAACCGTCGGCAGCCGCTGCCCCGGCGGCACCAGGTCGATGCGGGCCGTGGCGACGAGGCCCTGACTGTAGGGGTGCTGAGGGCGCTCGAAGATGTCGACCACCGTGCCCCCCTCGACCACCCGGCCGTTCAGCATCACCAGCACGTCGGAGCACAACTGGGAGACGACGGCCAGGTCGTGGGAGATGAAGAGGCAGGCCGCCCCGGCACGGCCGAGCACGGCGTCCAGAACCGTGAGGACGCGGGCCTGCATCGTCACGTCCAAGGCTGTGGTGGGCTCGTCGCAGATGACCAGGTCGGGCTCGTTGATCAGCGCCATGGCGGTGACGACGCGCTGCCGCATGCCACCGGAGAGCTGGAACGGGTAGGAGTCGGCGGCCCGGACCGGGTCGGCGATGCCGACGTCGCCGAGCATGGCCACGACCCGCTCACGGGCCGGGCCGGCTTCGGCACCGTGTCGCAGGCGGAGGACCTCGGCGACCTGGCGTCCGGCGGTCATGGTGGGATCGAGGGCGGTCATCGGCTCCTGGAAGATCATCGACATCTCGTCGCCCCGCAGCCGCGACAGCTCCCGATCGGACAGGCCGAGCAGTTCGCGTCCGCGCAGGCGCACCGACCCGGTGACGCGGGCGTTCTCGGGCAGCAGCCCCATGATCGCCAGGGCCGTCACGGTCTTGCCCGACCCCGACTCGCCGATGATGCCGAGCCGGTGGCCCGGCTCGAGGGTGAACGAAACGTCGCGCACCGCGGGCGGGCGGCGCCCGAAAGCGACGGTCAGATCGCGGACCTCCAGCAGACTCATGCGACCTCCCGCAGTCGGGGGTCGAGCAGGTCGCGCAGGCCGTCACCGAGCAGGTTGAAGCCGAGCACGGCCACGGCGATCGCCACTCCCGGCCAGACCGCCTGCAGCGGAGCCGACCAGATGAGAGCCTGGGCGTCGCCGAGCATCCGGCCCCAGGTGGGCGTCGGGGGCGGCGTGGCCAGGCCGAGGTAGCTCAGCGCGGCTTCGGCGAGGATAGCCATCGCGAACGACACCGAGGCCTGGACGCCGATCACAGGAGCGACGTTCGGCAGCACGTGCTGCAGCGCGATCGCGGTACGGCTGGTGCCGCACGAGCGGGCCGCCAGCACGAACTCGCCAGCCTGCACCTGCAGTGCGCCGATGCGGGTCACGCGGACGAACTGGGGAATGGTCGCCATGCCGATCGCGATCATCGCCGTGGTCGTGGAGCCGCCGAACACGCCGGCGAGCAGGATGGCGAGCAGCAGAGCCGGCAACGCCTGGGCGACGTCGGTGGCGCGCATCACGACCTGCCCGACCCAGCCGGGCAGCTGCGCCGACAGCAGACCGATCGGGACGCCGATCGCCACCGCCAAGCCGACGGCGATCACGCCGACCAGCAGGCAACTCTGCGCGCCGAAGAGCAGCCGCGAGAACACGTCGATGCCGAGCGCGTCGGTGCCGAGCAGGTGGGGCCAGCCGGGGGGCAACAGCCGGGGCCCGCCCACCTCGGTCGGATCGAACGGGGTCCAGAGCAGCGACAGCAACGCCATGCCGGCCACCAGGGCGACGAGGACGCCCCCCACCCACAACTCGAGGCGTTTCATCGCGACCCCGTCCGGAGCCGGGGATCGATGAACACGTAGCTGACCTCGACGAGAGCGTTGATGACCAGCACCGCCAGCACCAGCAGCATCACGATGCCCTGCACGACCATGAGATCGTGACGCGCCACCGACGACAGCAGCAGGCTGCCCAGGCCGGGCAGCACGAACACCTGCTCGATCACGATGGCCCCGACCAGCACGGACGCCAACTGCAGGCCGAGCACGGTGACCAGCGACGCCGACGCGTTGCGCAGACCGTGGCGCAGCATGGCGTTGCCCTGGGTCCAGCCGACGCTGCGGGCGGTGCGGTACCAGTCCTCGTGCAGCACCTCCACGAACGCACTGCGGACATAGCGCAGCAGTACGGCCGCCTGCACGAGGCCCAGCGAGCAGACAGGCAGCACGAGGTGCCGGGCCCAGGCCACCACCCCTGCGGACGGCGGCTGGTAGCCGTTGGCGGGCAACCAGCGCAGCCACACCGAGAAGACCAGCACGAGCAGGATGCCGGCCCAGAAGGCCGGGATCGCCATGCCGACCTGGGCCGACGCCGAGACCGTGAATCCCTGCCAGGAGCGTCGCTTGAGGGCGGCCAGCATGCCCAGCGGCACCGCCACGACGACGGCGAGCAGCAACGCGAAAAGCACCAACCAGATGGTCACGCCGAGGCGGGGCTCGATCAGCGTCGACACCGACTGCCCCGTGAAGTACGACTGGCCAAAGTCCCCCCGCAGCATGCCGAAGAGCCAGGCAAAGTAGCGCACGGTGAGCGGCCGGTCGGTGCCGAGCTCGTGACGCTTCGCCGCGATCTGCTCGTCGGTCGCCCCTTCGCCGAGCAGCACGCGCGCCACGTCACCGGGCAGCGCCTGCGCGATCAGAAAGATCACCAGCGACGCGCCGAGGAGGCTCAGGGCGAGCACGCCCAGCCGAACCGCGACGGCGCGGAGCATGAGGCGTCCTCAGACCTTGGCGATGGTGGTGACGTCGAAGCTCAGCGACGTCTGGTTCTTGCCCACGCCGGTGACGCCCACCCGAGCGATCACCAGGTTGGGCAGGGCGAACAGCCACACTGCGGCCGCGTCGTTGGCCAGCACCTTGGCCGCCGCCTTCATGTCGGTGACGTACTGCTCGGGGGTGGCCTGATCGGCCTGCGCGATGAGCTTGTTGAAGACCGGGTTGTTGTAACGCCAGTAGTAGTTCGGGTTGGCGAAGTTGACGATGTCGCGCGGCTCGACGTGGGCCACGATCGTCATGTCGTAGTCGGCCTTCTCGTACACGACGTCGAGCCAACGGGTCGGGAACTGCACCTCTTCTATCGTCGCGGTGATACCGACGGCCTTGAGCTGACTGGCCACGAACTGGGCCGACTTGGTGGCGTACGGCAGGGTGGGCGGCTTGAGCCGCAGCGTCAGCTTGTTCTCGTACCCGGCGGCCTTGAGCAGTGCCCGCGCCTTCTCGGGGTTGTACGCGTTCGTGGCCGTGAGGTCTTCGTAGTACGGGTCGGTCGGGACGCTCATCGACCCGATCAGGGTGCCCTTGTTGTTCCAGACGCGCTCCAGCAGCGCCTTGCGGTCGATCGCCATCGTGATCGCCTGCCGGACGCGCAGGTCCTTCAGCGCGGGCGTCTGGTTGTTGAGGCCGAGCACGACCTCGCCGGTGGTGCTGCCCTCGATGATCTCGAAGCGGCTGGCGTCCTGGAAGGACGTGATCGCGTCAGGTGCCTGGAGGTTCGTGATGATGTCGAGCTGGTCGGACTGCATCGCCGCGTTCATCGCGTTCGGGTCGGCGAAGTAGCGGAAGACGACCTCGTCGAAGCGTGGCGGCGTCCCCCAGTAGGCAGGGCTCTTGGCCAGCGTCACGCTGTCGCCCTGCACCCAGGTCTTCAGCGCGTAGGGCCCCGAGCCGGCCGACTGCGTGGCCAGCATCGCGAACCCCTTCGGGTTCACGATCACACCCGAGGTGGACGCCAACTCGTACAGCCAGCGGTTGGACGCCCGGGACAGCTTCACCTCGACCGTGCTGGCGTCGACGGCCCGGGTCGAGGAGATGACGGTGAAGGGGTCCTTGTACTTCTTCAGGACGCCGCTGCCGTTGCGCACCCGGTCGAGGTTGGCGACCACGGCCTCAGCGGACACGGGGTCGCCGTCGGAGAACTTGGCGGCCGGGTTCAGGTGGAACGTGTAGGTGGTGCGGTCCTCGCTCAGGTCCCACTGCTGGGCCAGCAGCGGACGCAGCTCACCGTCGGCGTCGATCTTCACCAGCGTCTCGTAGACGTTGTACAGCAGCACCTGCGAGCCCGCTGCGGCAGAGCTGCCCGTGGGATCCATGCTGTCGGGCTCGGCCGTCGCACCCAGCACCAGCCGTTTCGCCTCAGCGCCGGGAGTGGACGGGCCCGTGGGGCCGGTGCAGCCCGCGACCATCATCGTCATGGCGAGCGCTGCAGCAACCGCCCCCCAGAGCCGGCGCCCTGCGCGTGCCTGGTGACGTGTGCCCATGGAAGTCCTCCTGCGTGTGGCGACAGCGGGTCGGAGTCTACCTGACGAGGTCTGCCGCGACCGGCCGGCACGGCCCGATCGCCCACGGCGATGCGTAGGACGCCCGCGTCGTCGATTTGGCGCGACGTGTGACCTCGACTAGTATGGAGAAGCCGACGCGGGGTGGAGCAGCTCGGTAGCTCGCTGGGCTCATAACCCAGAGGTCGCAGGTTCAAATCCTGTCCCCGCTACGAAACGAAGAATCCCGATCCGCCTGGGTCGGGATTCTTCGCTGTCTGCGCTCCCCTCGTCAGGAGGGGACCGGTCCTTGATCGACGTCGCCGTTCGCAGCCCCCTTCGGGGCTGCGCGGTTGGCGTCCGGGGGTGGGACGATCGGCTGCTGCAGCTCGGTCACCCAGTCGGCCTGATCGTCCGACACGGCGCGGACGTACACCTCACGGCACGGCCCGGCGCACTCGTACCCGTGCTCGCTCATCCACCGGTGGAGCGCCTCCCAGCTCTGCTGGATCGTCGCCATCGAGCCGAGGTGAACGCCGCACACGGCGTCGGTGGACGCCAATGCGACGAGTTGGGTCCCCACCGGCGCCTCGCTGCTCGTCGTCGCGAAGCCGACGACGACGTCCACGCCCTGGTCGGTGAGTGCGTAGGTGGCGACTGGAGTGTCAAGCGTCCCAGGGGCGTGGACGAGGGCGTCCGACACTGCATCGAACATGGGCCCGACCCGCCCGGGCACACAGGCCGGGTCGATGGTCGCGGTCACCGCGACCAGACGCAGCGCGGGGAGAGACTTGATGACGTGATCAGCAGACATGCTTGTCCTTCTCGGTCGTTCAGCGCCTCGACTCGGCTCCGCCCACCCTAGGCTTCGGCCATGTCACGAGTCATCAACTTCGAGATCCACGCCTCCGACGTCCCGCGCGCCGTTGCTTTCTACAGCACCGTCTTCGGTTGGGCCACCGAGGACTGGAGCGAGTACGCCGGAATGCCCTACTTCGGCGTCACCACCGGACCCGAGGGTGAGCCCGGCATCAACGGCGCGATCATGCAGCGCATGGGCGACCCGGCACCGGGCGGCCCCGTCAACGGGGCGGTGCTGACGCTCGGCTCCACCGACTTCGACGCCGATGCCGACAAGATCACCGCCGCCGGCGGCGCCGTCGCTCTCGGCAAGCAGGCACTCCCGGGCATGGCCTGGCAGGGCTACTTCCTGGACACCGAAGGCAACGTCTTCGGCCTGCACCAGCCTGACCCCGAAGCCAAGTAGGCACCCCCTGGTGCCCCCGTGTGGTTCGATGGGCCAATGCCGTCGATCCGACCACTGGGGTATCCGATCCACCAGAAGGTGCTGAAGAACGGGCTGCACGTCATCGTCGCCCCCGACCACGCCGCCCCGCTCGTCGCCGTGAACCTCTGGTACGACGTGGGTTCGCGCGACGAGGTCGCCGGACTCACCGGGTTCGCCCACCTCTTCGAGCACCTCATGTTTCAGGGCTCGGCCAACGTCGAGAGCGGCGACCACCTGCGCAGCATGCAGTCGGTCGGCGGTCAGGTGAACGCCACCACCTGGTTCGATCGCACGAACTACTTCGAGCTGGTGCCCACCGGAGCACTCGACCTGGCCCTCTGGCTCGAAGCCGACCGGCTGGCGACCCTCGCCGACTGCCTCACCCAGGAGAACCTCGACACCCAGCGTGAAGTGGTGAAGGAAGAGAAGCGGCAGCGCTACGACAACGTGCCCTACGGCGACGCCATCCTGCAGATTCTCGAACTCGCCTTCCCGTCGGACCACCCCTACGGTCACACGGTGATCGGGTCGATAGCCGACCTCGACGCGGCGTCCCTCGACGACGCCCGCGCCTTCTTCCGCACCCACTACTCCCCCGGGAACTGCGTGCTCACCCTCGCCGGCGACATCGAACCCGGCGACGGCTTCGCCCGCGCCAAGAAGTACTTCGGCCAGATCCCGGCCCAGCCGGTCCCCCGGCGGCCCGACGTCGAGCCGCTCGAACCGCTCACCGGCGTCCCGCGCCGCAGCGTCACCGAAGACGTGCCCGCGGACGCCGTCTACGCCGTCTGGCGGCTGCCCGCCCGCGAGACCCGCGAGTTCGACGCGCTCGACATCGCACTCGACGTGCTGGGCGGCGGTCACGCGTCCCGGATCCACCGTCGCCTCGTCCGCGAGGACGAGATCGCCTCGGGCGCCGGGGCGTCCGCCATGCCGCTGATCGGCGGCACGTCGCTCGGGCTGCTGTTCGCCCGCGCCCTCGATGGCGTCGCGCTCGGCGTCCTCGAGCAGACGATGGCCGAGGAGGTCGCGCGGTTGGCGTCCGAGGGGCCGACGGACGCCGAACTGGCCCGCTCGAAGGTCCAGTTCGAGCGCCAGTGGCTCGGCGACTGTGCCCGCATGGACGCCCGCGCCGACCTGATCGGCGCGTTCGCCACGCTGCACCGCGACCCCGAACGCATCAACACCCGACCCGTCGAGTACGCCTCGATCACCGCCGACGAGGTGCACGACGCCGCCGCCCGCTGGCTGACGAGCAACACCTGGGCGATTCTCGAGTACCACCGCAACGAGGAGGCCCACCGGTGACCAAGCGTCCCGCCGTCCGACGCCCCAAGCCCTGGCACTTCCCCAAGGCACGCGAGACCTACCTCGACAACGGCCTACGGGTGCTGGTCTACCCCATCCCCGGCCAGTACGTCGTCTCCGCGGGGTTGGCACTCGACATCAGCCTGAGCGCCGAACCACCCGCCCTCGAAGGGGTCGCCGCGCTCACCCTCGCCGCACTCGACGAAGGAACGCGGCCCCATCCCGGAACAGAATTCGCCGACCTCGTCGAGGACGCCGGCGCCGTCCTGGGTGGCATGGTCGGCTTCTCGAACACCCAGGTGCACCTGGATGTGCCCGGCTCCCGGCTCGCCAGCGCGTTGGAACTCATGGCCGAGGCGACCATGGAGCCGACGCTGCTCGACGGGGACATCGAGCGGTACCGCGCCATCAGGCTCGCCGAGATCCACCAGGAGCGCGCCAGCTCGTCCGAGATGGCCGCCATGGTGCTGCGGCGCATCCTGCTGCAACCCGGCTGCCGTGCTGCGCGTCCGAGGAACGGCACGGCCACCACGGTGGCCGACATCACCGGGGACGCCGTGCGCGACTTCCATCGCCGCTGGTACGGGCCCGAGGACTCCACACTCGTGATCGCCGGGGACTTCGCCGAAGACCAGCTCGGGGTGCTTCACGACACGTTCGGCACGTGGAAGCAGCCGCGCCGCGACGACACCGTCCACGAAGTGCCACGCCCCGCCGCGCGCCGCGCCGTGATGGTCCACCGACCGGGAGCCGTCCAGGCCGACGTCCGACTGGGACAGTTCAGCGTCGACCGCCGTGATGCCCGCTGGGCCGACCTGCAGGTAGCGACCTATGCGCTCGGCGGTGCGTTCCTGTCACGACTGAACAGGGTGCTGCGCGAGGAGAAGGGGTTCACCTACGGCGTCCACCTGGGCAACTCCCCGTTCCGCGAGGGCGGGTTCACGTCAACGTCGGGGTCCTTCCGCAACGAGGTGGTCGCTGAGGCGATCCGGCTCACGCCAGGGCTGCTGGACGTGTCGGGCCAGCCTCTCACCGCCGACGAGGTGACCTCCGCGGCCACCTACCTGGCCGGCGTCGGCCCGCTCGACTACGCCACATCGGCAGGAATCTGCCACGGCGTCCTCAACCTGTTGGCGGCGGACCTCACCACCGACTACATCGACTCGGTACGCGCGGCCTACGCGCTCGTCACCCCCGAGTCGGCGACCACCGCCGCCACAGAACTGCTCGACCCGCACTCCATGTCGCTCGTGGTCGTCGGGGACGCTGACCTGCTTGCTGCGCCGCTCATCGCTGACGGCTGGGACGTCGAGGTGACGCGCCCCGAGGACTGGGTCTGAACCAGCCCTCGGGCGGGCGCCGCGCGCCCGGGTCGACCTCACCGACCCATGGCGCGCAGAGCCTCCTGGACCGCGGCCTTCGCCTCATTGGTCTTGGCCTGATACGCAGCCAGGTCCCCACGCTTCATCGCTGCATCGGCGTCGGTGAACGCCTTCTCCGCCTTCTGCAGCGCCGTCACCGTCTTCTGCTCATTGGCCGGGCCGGTCGTGGGCGTGCCGCCGGGGGCCGGCGTCGTGGGCGTGCCACCCGGCGTCGGGGTCGACGGAGGCGTTGTGCCCTCGCCGGTGTTGCCGCCGGCGTCGCCCTGGAAGACCGCATCGAGCGCCTCCTGCAGCGTGTTTCCGATGCCCACGTGCTGGCCGAACCGGACCACCACGAATGTGAGCGCCGGATAGGAGCCGGCATTGCCGGTGCGCTCGGTGTAGATCGGCAGCACGTACAGCAGGCCGTTACCCATCGGAAGCGTCAACAGGTTGCCGTAGGTCGCCGACGCCGAACCCTGGTTCAGGAACGGACGGAGTCGCTCCGACACCTTCTGGTCGGTCGTGATGGCGTTGAACGTCTGCCCTGGACCGTCGATCTGGTGGGTGTCCGACATGCGCAGCACCCGCAGCTTGCCGTAGTCGGCGTGCGCCGCGTCAGCATTGACGGCCAGGTAGGACGCCAGGTTCTGCCGCAGCCGTGGGACGAACACCGAGGTCTGGCTGAACGTCGGGTTGGCGTCGCCGGGCCACTTGATCGACAGGTAGTAGGGCCGCTCCTTGGCGGTCCGCTGCCCCTTGACCGGGTCGACCGGCACCTCCCACAGGTCGGACTGCTGGTACCAGGCGTCCGGATTCGTCATGTGGTAGCGGCCCAGCATGTGCCGCTGAACCTTGAACAGATCCTCCGGATAACGCAGATGGTCGAGAAGTTCAGCCGAGATCTCGGACTTCGGATGCACCGTGCCCGGGAACGCCTTCGCGTACGACTGCATGACCGGGTCGGCCTCGTCCCACGCGTACAGCGTGACCGTGCCGTCGTAGGCGTCGACGGTCGCCTTGACCGAGTTGCGGATGTAGTTGAGGTCGGTGTCGATCTGCGCGCCGATCAGTTCGGTCTGCGAGTCGTTGGTGACGGCTGCCAGCGAGACCCGCTGGCTGTTGGGGTAGGTGTTGGACGTCGTGTAGGCGTCGACGATCCACACCAGACGGCCCTTGACGATCGCGGGGTACAGGTTCTGGTCGACGGTGAGCCACGGCGCCGCCTTCTTGACGCGCTCCTTGGGAGTGCGGTCGTACAGGATCTTCGACTCCGCGTTGACGCGGTCGGACAGCAGGATGTTGACGTCGGAGAAGCGAGCCGCGAACATCGCCCGCATCATCATGTTGCCGACACCCACACCACCCTGGCCGGTGTAGGTGCGGTACTGCTCGCCGCCGCCGGAACCGCCTCCGGGGCTGTCGAGTTCGATCGGGCCCGCACCCTCGGGGCGTCCGACGATCGCGAACGTGTCGGACTCCTCGCCGAAGTAGATGCGCGACTGCTCCTGCTTGATCTTGCCCACCGGCGGAATGTCACGGTCGATCCACACCGGCTCACCGGCGGTCTGGCGTCGGTTGCCGTAGGCGACGGCCAGGCCGTGCCCGTGGGTGTACACGGTGTGGATGTTGTTCCAGTTGCGGTCGGGGATGCCCGCCTGATTCATCTCTCGGGCTGCGACGACCGTGTCGGTCTCCTTGCCGTCGATCGTGTACCGGTCAACGTCGAGCACCTTCGGGAAGGCGTAGTAGCCGCGGACCTGCTGAAGCTGCTCGAACGTCGGCCCGATCATCTCTGGATCCATCAGCCGGATACCGGGCAGCGCGGCGGCGTCCTCCTTGAGTTGGCCCGGCTCGACGCGGGTCACCGCGGCGTACTCCTTCGTCTCCACGTCGTTGATGGCGTACGCGTCGCGCGTCATCGCGATGTGCGAGGTGATGAACGGACGCTCGCGGTCCGGCTCGTTGGGACGCACCGCGAACGCCTGGATCGCCGTCGGGTAGATCATCGACAACACCAGACCCGACACGATCATCAGCACCAACCCCGCAGCCGGCACGAAGAGTCGGTTCACGAACGCGTTAGCCACGAACAGCGCGGCAACGATGAACGAGATGACGGCCATGATCAGCAGGGCGTTCATGCGTGAGTTCGCGTCGGTGTAGTGCAGACCCGTGTACAGGGTGCCGTTGGAGAGCAGGAGTCCGTAGCGGTCGAGGAGGTTCTCGATGCCGTACAGGCCGACGATCAGGGCACCCAGGATCGACACGTGCTTCACCACCCCGTTGGGCACGCGAGAGGTCAGGCGCGGTCGGCCGGCGCCCAGGCTGCCGACGGTGAAGTGGAGTGCCAGCGCGGCCAGCAGACCGAACACCAGCGCGCTCATCAGGGTCGCCGTGATCAGGCGCCACACGGGGTACTCGAACAGGTAGAACGACACGTCCAGGCCGAACGTCGGGTCCACCTTGCCCGACGGCACGCGGTTCAGCCAGGCCAGCACCGGCAGCACGTGCGTCGACGCCGACATGCCCGCCATGAGGCCGAGCAGCACCGAGGGCACCAGCATCGCGGTGCGCAGGTTGCCCTTGAGAAGCTCGCGGTACCGGTCCAGGAGGGCGCTGGCACCGCGTCCACCACTGCGGGGACGCAGCCGCCACCCCAGCCACATGTTGAACCAGACAGCCCCTCCCATCAGCAGTGCGGCGCCGACGAACAGGAGCACCCGGGTGATGATCTGGATGCTGAACACATCCTGGAAACCGAGCGACGCGAACCACAGGTTCTCGGTCCAGAAGGCCGAGAAGCCGAGGAACGCCACGATGAGGACCGCGAGGATCCCGATCGCAAGCAGGGCGGGGTGCGGCCGGGAGGCTGAACGCATGGCTGCCGGTCGTGCGTTGGTCATTGGAAATCCTTCACTGCAGTGTGCGGGCGAGTGCGGAACTGAGGCCGGGGACGAGGTCGTCGCCACCGAGCAGTTCGTCGGGTTGATCCTTGAGGCGGGCCAGGCTGTGGCGGGCCCCGTCGCGGGTGACGCCGACGATGACACGCACATCCTGCCGGCGAGGATGGGACGCCACCATGACGGCCGCGGCGTCCGGATCCTCCGGCAGCTCGGCTTCAGCGTCCGAGGGCAGAAAGAGGCGCTCCACCGCCAGGGCACAGCCGAACACGGCGTCCGGCCAGGCAATGCGCTCGAGATCGGTCAGCAGGTCGTCGGCGGCGTTGAAGCCGTCCTGTTCGATGGAACTGAGCGCCCCCTCGCGCGTCTCACCTCCACCGAGACTCTCGCGAAGAGACGGCTCCGCGTCGAGGAGCTGCGCGGTGGGGACAAGCGCGAACAGGCGGGCGGGCTGATCCCATCCGGCGTGTCCGACGTGTCGGTCGATGTCGACCAGGGCCCCGAGCAGAGGTCCGTTCGTCACGGGCACACCTTCACCTTCTCGGCGTCCGCCGGGTTGCGCAGTGCCTCCAGCGAGGTCACCGCCTCGTTGATCGATGCCACCGGAACAACGCGGACGTCACTCGGGATGGCCCCCAGGTCGGCGCAGTTCTCGGCAGGAACGAGAAAAATGTTCGCCCCGTCGCGCCGTGCGGCGGCCAGCTTCTCGTGCGCGCCGCCCACCGGATGCACTTCTCCGAGACCGTCGATGTCGCCGGTGCCCGCGATGACGCGACCGGCTGTCAGGTCATCGGCGGAGACGATCTCATAGACGGTCAGCGCAAACATCAGGCCCGCGCTCGGGCCTCCGATGGTCGGGTCGACGTTGATGCTCACCTTCGGCGCGGAGACGAAGCCGATGCCGAACGT
>RRZT010131079.1_pt1 | contig 15641 bp, 18 predicted proteins | sample 2165551 | NCBI WGS metagenome assembly RRZT01 (sample SAMN10456910, study PRJNA506462) | wastewater metagenome | biome: wastewater; feature: sludge; material: wastewater sludge; isolation source: wastewater sludge with Escherichia coli K12::gfp cells carrying plasmid... | place: USA: Moscow, Idaho... | reverse complement strand
CGGGTAAATAAACCATAGCAGCAGAACCGCCAATAGCAATCTGTGCATTTGCAACAAAATTAATAGTTATGGTATTTGTAATAGAAGCTGCCATTGGATTTTTTTTTCGAACATCTTCAACTGCCTTAATAATTTTACTTTGTATAATTTCTTTACTTTCCATAATACACCTCACAAATTAAGAATTATTATTATGTCTTAAGGGCGTTATATTTAATAAATATTTTATTTATTAGTCATTCATGGCAAAAAAAGCCTTCCTATCTAAGGAAGGCTCAAACAATCTGTCTGAATGCTCCCTACACTGGTTTTAACCAACAGGTTCAAAGGGTTAGATATATCTTCTCAACTCAAAAGAGTACCCCTGCAACTAATTTAAATTTATCATAATAAATTTTATATTACAAGATAATATAAAAAAGAATTTAATTTATATTAAAGTGATATAATAAATTTAAATCTAAGTTTGGATGTGATACTGTGAAAATGAATAACAGATTGTATCAAGAATTATTAGAGATAATGAACTATCAATATAAAAACAATGAAAAAAGAAATATTTTTTCTATAAATAATTCTGAATTATTTGCATCAGAAACTATAAAAAAATTAATTGATATTAGAGATGGTATATCTTCATTGACAAAAGAGGAAAAAATAAGTCTAAGTAATATATATTTAAAATCTTTTTTAAGTAGATTTTATAATATAAATCAATATATCTATTTTAATGCTGAATCAAAAAATATGATAAAGTGTATTGGATTGTTACTAATAGAAGATTTATCAAATATGGAGTTAGACTTAAAGGATATAGAGAAAAATCATTTAGATAGAATTCAAAAATTAATATATTATACCAATCCAATAATTTATAATTTAAATAATAATCATAGTCTAAATGCTAAGGAATTTATTTGTAGTGAATACACAGGAAGTTTTTTAATAGAACTATTAAAGATTGATATTGATAAATTAAAGGAACCAATTTTAGATATTGGCTGTGGTTCCAGTGGCAATTTAGTTAAAGAGTTAAGAAATTTAGGATTAGAGATATATGGTTTTGATATTGAAGTAGAAAGTGAAGAGTTAATTATTGGAGACTGGTTTACTTATGATTATGGAAATGCAAAGTGGGGAACTATTATATCAAATTTATCGTTTACAAATCATTTTTTACATCATCATAACAACAATAGTGATATGATAAATAATTATGGTAAAACTTATATGAGTATATTGGATTCATAAAAATTGATGGAACTTGGATATATGCACCGGCAACTCCATTTATTGAAGAATTATTACCAAAAGATAAATATTCTATTGAAAGAGAAAATATTTATGATAATTTTTATAAAACAATGATAATTAAATTAAAATAAGAGGTGGATATGGATAATATAAAATTAATTGAACCAAGCATTGAAATAAAAGAATTAGTAGATAATTTTATAGAAGATTATAAAATACATAATGAAAATCATATAAATGGAAGTAGTGGGTTGATAAAATATGAAGACTACTATGAATGGCTAGAATTAATTGAAAATCAAAAGACTATAATACCTTCCAATCTAGAAACTCCAGCATTTACTTATTTTTTATTAAGAGAATCAGATAATAAAATAATAGGTTCTATACAGTTAAGATTGTATTTAACGGATGAATTAGAAGTAGATGGAGGCAATATAGGTTATGGAATAGCACCATCAGAGAGAGGCAAAGGCTATGGTACAAAACAGTTAGAATTAGTTATAGAAAAAGCAAGAGAATTTAATTTAGAATCATTACTTATTACATGTAATAAAACAAATCTTTCTTCTGCAAATGTGGCAATGAAAAATAATGGAGTATTTATAGGAGAAGGATACAGTCCTAGAAAAGAAACTGTTACAGAAAAATATTTAATAAATTTAAAATAAAAGAGGTATCATTATGGAGTTTCCAGATAGCATTCTAGAAATAATAAAAGATAATAATTATGTTTTAAATAAAATAGGTATGACTAAGGCTAAGATTTTGATTTATAATGATATGGTTTTAAAAATTGAAAATGAAAGTGAAGAGTCAAATAACGAATATTATATGATGAAATTGCTTTCAAGTAAATTACCCATACCAAAGATAATCTTTTATGAAAATAGGGATAATATAAATTATTTGCTTATGAGTAAACTAAATGGAAATATGGCTAATTCTCAAATGTTTGCATATAATATAAGAAATATAATTAAGATATTAGCAAATGGATTGAAAATACTTTGGAATGTTGAGATTAACAATGATTTCTATGATAATTCATTAGATAATAAATTGAGGTTAGCTTCATATAGAGTGGACAATAATCTTTGTAGTATTGAAGATGCAGAGCCATCTACTTATGGATATAATGGATTTTTAAATCCCAGAGATTTACTTAACTATTTAAAAACAAATAAACCTAATGAAGAACTGGTATTTTCTCACGGTGATTTGAGTTTATCTAATATATTTATTGATAATAATGAAATTAGTGGTTTTATTGATTTAGGAAGAAGTGGTATTGCTGATAAATACCAAGATATAGCAATTTGTCTAAGAAGTCTATTACATAATATCAAAAGGTATAATTATAATGCATTTAATAGGGATATGATAATAAAAATATTTTTTGAAGAATTAAAATTAAAACCTGATTTTAATAAACTTAAATACTATATACTATTAGATGAATTATTTTAGGAGGGATAATATTTTTAAAATAAAAAATGGAAATATAGAATTTGAAGATACTGAAATGGATTATATATCTTTTGGTAAAGGAAATGAAATATTAGTTATTATCCCAGGATTAGGTGATGGTATAACAACTGTAAAAGGTAAAGCATTGCCTTTAGCAATCTCTTTTAAAGAATTTAATAGTGATTATAGGGTGTATATATTTAGTAGGAAGAATAAATTGCCTACGGATTATAGCACAAGGGATATGGTAAGAGATCAAGCGATGGCATTGAGAAAATTAAATATAGAAAAGGCAAATATTATGGGAATTTCACAAGGAGGTATGATAGCTCAATATCTTTCAATAGATTATCCTGGATTAGTAAATAAATTAGTGTTAGTTGCTACATTATCAAGGCAAAATGAAACTGTGGATAAGACTATTAATAGATGGTTAGAATTAGCTAAAGATAAGAATTATAAAGATATGATAATAGATAGTGTTGAAAAGATGTATTCTGACAGATATAAAAAGAAATATAAATTATTTTACCCGTTCCTAGGTTTTATTGGTAAACCAAAAGATTTTACAAGATTTATAATCCAAGCAAATTCTTGTATAAACCACAATGCATATAATGAACTAGAGAAAATAATTTCTAAAACATTTATCATAGGTGGAGCAGAGGATAGAGTCCTTAGTGGAGATTCTTCGATAGAAATAAATGAGAAAATAAATAATAGTGAATTATTTATATATAATGATTTAGGCCATGGATTATATGAAGAGGCTTTAGACTTTAATAGTAAAGTTTTAGAGTTTTTAAATAGAAAGTAATAAAAAGAAAATTACAAATATTTTGAAAATAATGAGCTGAATCAAAATAATTCATATATTCTATGCTATAATGAATAAAAGGAGTGATAAAATGAAAAAGAAATCTTTAATTATCCTTAGTATTCTAATATTATCTCTTGCACTGACAGCGTGCTCTCCAGAAGCTAAGGAATATCTAAAATTAACACAAAATATTCAAAAATGGGAAGCATTTGAACAAGAAGGAACTATTGTTGTAAATATGAAATTACCAGAATCATTATCAGTTCAAGAAGGTGCTAGTAAAGAAGATTTACAATCAATAGTTGAGTCTAAGGTTACCATTGATATGAAAGCCTATAGTAACAACAATCCTAACAATCCAGAATCAAGAATTATTATGGATATGAAAGATGAATCTGGAAAGATTGATGTAAAAAATATTGAACTATTAGTAAATAAAGATAAGATATTTATGTCTAGAAATTATGTTGAATCAATTTTAGCAATAGATGAAAATATAGAAGTAGATATACCAGAAAATATAAAGTATTTTGCTATGGACTCAGGATTTAATACTGATGAATATCTAGCAATGGCTACAATGTATAATAATCAAGAGTATATTAAATTTGTTACAGAAATATTCCAAGACTTAGAATTAGATTTTGATATTAAAAAAGAAAGTAATACTTTTACAATTGATTTAGATTCAGATAAAATGGTTGATTTACTTGAACAATTTATAAAGAATCTAGCCTTAAACTCAGAAAAAGTTTTGGATAAACTAGAAAATGTAGAAGGATTAGGTTTTACAAAAGAAGATATTGAAGATATGAAAGCTGATTTTAAAGATATCAGTCTTGAAGAATTAAAAGAAATGAAGGATGCAATTGATGAAGTTAAACCACTTATTAAAGGTTCAAAAATACATTCTAAAGAAACATTCAATGCCAATAATTATAAAATGGATTTTGATATGGTATTAAAAGTTGATGGATTTGTAGATATGGAAATGAGTACAAAGACTATATCTAAAAAAGTCGATAAGAAAGACCCATTAGTTTTCCCTAATCAAAATGAAACTATGGATTATATGGAATTTGTTGAATCTATAGCACCAACTTATCATATGGTCGATATAGATATTGAAAATAAAAAGATTTTAGATTTTGATGAAATTGATTTTGATAAGATGGAAAAGGAAATATCTATAAAATCATTTGATAATGTAGAGATGTACGGATTCCGTAAAATATTTGAAGCTTTAAACTTTGAAGTTGGATATGATGGAAAAGCAGACAAGGCATTCTATATATTAGATGGTGAGAATAAGATTCTAGATATACCTATTGAAAAGGGAATAGCTTATATAGGTATTGAAAAAATGAAAGAATTAGGATTAGAAGTAGATTATGATGAAGAAAATAAAATGATTTATATAATCTATACTGAAAAACCAAAACCAGTGGCTATAACTGAATAAAGATTAGAGACATTTTCTTAGGAAAATGTCTCTTTTTTTGTATATAGAAAACCACTAGCTATGCTAGTGGTTCCGGAGAGCTTAAGCGATGAGCAAAAAAACCTCCTTTTGATATAATGTAATTGCGGTCTGGCAACTGCAATACAATCAAAAGGAGGCTGACATTAATGAATGTCAAAAGAAGTTTATCACATACAAGTTGGAACTGCAAATATCATGTAGTTTTTGCACCCAAATACAGAAGACAAATAATATATGGAAAGTTAAGAGAAGACATAGGAAAAATATTAAGAGAACTTTGCAGTTGGAAAGAAGTAACAATAATAGAAGCAGAGTTATGTAAAGATCATGTTCATATGCTTATAGAAATACCACCTAAAACAAGTGTATCAAGTTTCATGGGATTTCTGAAAGGGAAAAGTAGTATATTAATCCATGAAAGACATGGAAATTTAAAATACAAGTATGGAAACAGAAGCTTTTGGTGCCGAGGATATTATGTAGATACCGCAGGGAAAAATGCAAAAAAGATAGCAAGTTATATAAAAAATCAAATAGATGAAGATAAATTATATGACCAACTAAGTTTCAAAGAATACGAAGACCCTTTCAAGGGTAGCAAGTAAAATCCGCAAGTGTCAGACCGTAAATTGGGCATCCCAATGCAAGCGGGTGGCGGTGCCTTTTAGGCACATAAGAAAAACCACCAGCTAAGCTGGTGGATCATTATTATAATTGTGCTTTAGCTAACTCTGCACCTTTTTCTAATGCTGCTCTATTGATAGGCATTAAATTTTTTCTATGTTCTCCAAATACTGCTGTAAAGCCTTGCATTACTGAATCTATAGTAACTACTTTTGTCGCTTCTAATAATGCACCTAGCATTACCATATTTGCTACTCTTGTATTTCCTAGCTCATCTGCTGCTTCGTTTGCAGGTATATACAATACATTTATATCATCTCTGTCAATTTTTGCATCTATTAAACTTGAGTTGATAAGTAAGTTTCCACCTGCCATTACCCCAGGAGCAAATTTATCTAATGAAGGTTCGTTCATTATTATTGCAGCTGTTGAAGCATCTACAACTGGTGCTCCTACTTCTGCATCAGAAACAATAACACTACAGTTTGCAGTTCCTCCACGCATTTCTGGTCCATATGATGGTAACCATGATACATGCTTATCTTCAACCATTCCACCGAATGTTAATAATTGTCCTATTGCCATAACACCTTGTCCACCAAATCCTGCCATAATTACTCTTTGTTCCATTTTATTCAGCCCCCTCTTCACCTGGTTTTCTGAAGTTTCCTAAAGGATAATATGGTATCATATTTTCTTCTAACCATTTTAGTGATTCTACAGGAGTTAATCCCCAGTTAATTGGACAAATTGAAAGTACTTCAACTATACCAAAACCTTCTCCTCTTAATTGTACTTCAAAGCATTCTTTTATAGCTTTTTTAGCTTTTCTAACATGTGCTGGAGTTGTTACTGTAACTCTTTGTACAAACTTTGCTCCATCTATAGTTGATAATAACTCTGACATTCTTAATGGTTTACCACTATGTTCTATAGTTCTACCTTCTGGACTTGTTGTTGTCTTTTGTCCAATTAAAGTTGTTGGAGCCATTTGACCACCAGTCATACCATAAATAGCATTGTTTACAAATATTGTAGAGATTTTTTCTCCTCTATGTGCAGCATGAATAATTTCTGCTGTACCAATTGATGCTAAGTCTCCATCTCCTTGGTAAGTAAATACAAAGTTTTCTGGATGAACTCTTTTTATTCCTGTTGCTACTGCTGGCGCTCTACCATGAGCTGCTTGTTGCATATCACAGTTAAAGAAATTGTATGCAAATACTGAACATCCTACAGGCGCTACACCTATAGCTTTATCTAGTACTCCTAGTTCTTCCATAACTTCTGCTACTAATCTGTGGATAATACCATGAGTACATCCTGGACAGTATGAGAAAGGAGTGTCTGTTAAACCTTTAGTTTTTTGGAATACAATTGTCATTATTTGTCACCTCCTAAGATCTTTTTAACTTGATCTACTATCTCAGCCGGTCCTGGAACTATTCCACCATATCTACCATAGAATGATACTGGTAATTTTCCTTCAACTGCTATTTTAACATCGTCTAGCATTTGACCTGAGTTCATTTCCACTACTAAGATACCTTTACAATCTTTATTTATTTCTTTGAAAGTATCCATTGGGAATGGCCATAAAGTAATTGGTCTTATTAATCCAACTTTAATACCTTCTTTTTCTAATTCTGCAATTGCAGTTTTAGCAATTCTTGCAGTTGTTCCATATGCTGCTATAACAACATCTGCATCTTCTATATTATAAGTCTCAACTTTGATTTCATTTTCTCTCATCTTTTGATACTTAGCTTGTAATTTAATATTATGCTCTTCTAGTGGTGCTGATTCTATATATAATGAGTTAATAATATTTGGATTTCTATTTCCACCAGTTCCAACTGTTGCCCAGTCTTTTACTGGAAGTTCTCTTTTCTTAGGCTCTTTAAATTCAACAGGTTCCATCATTTGACCTATCATACCATCACCTAATATCATAACTGGGTTTCTATATTGATCTGCAATATCGAATCCTTCCATTATTAAATCTATTAATTCTTGTACACTTGCTGGTGCTAGTACTGGCATTCTATAATCTCCATTACCTCCACCTCTTGTAGCTTGAAAATAATCTGTTTGAGATGGTTGAATACTTCCTAGTCCTGGTCCACCTCTCATTATGTTAACTAATACACATGGTAATTCTGCTCCTGCTATGTAGCTGATACCTTCTTGTTTTAAAGCCATTCCTGGACTTGATGATGAAGTCATTACTCTAGCACCAGCTCCAGCTGCACCATAAACCATGTTTATTGCTGCTACTTCTGATTCTGCTTGTAAAAATACTCCACCTACTTTTGGTAATTCTTTTGACATATATTCTGGTAACTCACTTTGAGGTGTAATTGGATATCCAAAGAAATACTTACAACCAGCTGCAATAGCTGCTGCTCCAATTGCCTCATTTCCTTTCATGAGAACTTTCGCCATGAAAAAAACCTCCTTTTATCTTCTAGTTTTCTATTCTTTCTACAGTAATAACAGTGTCTGGACACATTAGTGCACAACTTGCACAAGCTATACATTTGTCCATATCTTCAGCTTTAACATGTGCTGGATGGTATCCCTTAGCATTTGCTTTTTCTTCATTTAATGAAATTATCTTTACAGGACAAGCATTAACACATTGACTACATCCTTTACAAAAGTCTTCATTAAATGTAACTCTGCCTTTAAACTTTGCCATTTAATTAACCCCCCTAACTTTTTTATTTGAAATTAAATCATCCAATCTTCCCTCATATATAATTTCATAGGGAAAACATCTCCTTCTAAACCTTCTGGTATATCTTTTGCAACATTTTCCAATGCTGCTATATATTTAACTGGAATTTTAGCTTTTACAGCTAATTTCTCAGCTAATTCCTGTCCTCTTAATACATCTTCTACTGTTGTTGCTTTTAGTAGATGAGTATTATTTACTATTCCTGTAACTCTTGCTCTAGATACGGCTTCGATTTGTCTTAAATACTCATATGCCTTTTCAACAGTTTGGGTTTCAGGTCTATTGGCATTTAATACAATAAACATATCATATTCATCTTCTTTGTTTTGGAAGAAATCAACAAAACCTCCAAGTGTTTTTGCTCCTATTGGATCTCCTCCTACATCTATTATACCATCATATGACTTATCTTCCAAAGGTATTTTTACCTCTGGTGAAACTGCAGGTACATCTACACCACGCATATTATTTATACTTCCTACTATTTTTATACCCAGTTTTTCAAAATCTTCTGTTCTCTCTCTTGACCTAAAATACATATTTACAACATCTAAATCTGATACTATCACTTTCTTACCTAAATCATTTAATTTTACAGCATAGTTCATACTAAATTCTGTCTTACCACTTCCATAATGTCCTATAATAAATCTTACTCTTTTATCGTTTTCAATCATAATTTTTTCTCCTAAGTCTAATAAACTTTGCTCTCTTCTTCACCTCTTAGAACTCTCAATCCACCTTCTGCCAATGCTGACAATTCATCTTCTCCAGGATAGATTGTAACTTCTGCTATATATGCAACACTTTCTTTGATCCAAGCTGTAAAATCTTCGTCATATGCTATACCACCAGTTAATAAAATACCATCAACATCACCTTTTAATACTGCTGATATTGCACCTACTTCTTTAGAAACTTGATATGCCATTGCCTTATATACAAGTTCAGCTTCACTATCTCCAGCTTTTGCTCTGTCACTTACTTCAATAGCACTATTAGTTCCTAAATATGATACTATACCACCTTTTCCTAATATCATCTTACCTATTTCTTCTTCAGTATATTTACCTGAGAAGCATAATTTTGCTAAATCTCCTACTGGTAATGAACCTGATCTTTCAGGTGAAAATGGACCTTCTCCATCTAATGCATTTGCAACATCTACTACTTTACCTTTTTTATGTCCTCCTACTGATACTCCACCACCAAGATGTACTACTATTAAATTTAAATCTTCATATTTTTTATTTATTGCATTTGCGTGCCTTCTTGCTACTGCTTTTTGATTTAATGCATGGAATATACTCTTTCTCTCTATTTCTTTTAATCCTGATATTCTCGCTATATCTTCCATTTCATCAACCACTACTGGGTCTACAATAAATGCTTCTCCATTAGCTTTCTTTGCTAAGTCATTTGCAAGTATACCACCTAGATTTGAAGCATGCTCTCCTTGAATACCTTCTTTTAAATCTTTTAACATTGTTTCATTTACAGTATAAGTTCCACCTTCTATTGGCTTTAAAAGTCCACCTCTACCAACAATTGCATCTAGATCTTCTATTTTTACTCCATTTTTAACCAATGCATCTTCAATTATATTTAATCTAAATTCATATTGATCTGCTATTTTTTTAAAATCCTTTAGTTCTTCTACTGAATGTCTTAGTGTTTCCTCAAAGATTATTTTTTCATCTTCAAACACAGCTATCTTTGTTGAAGTTGAACCTGGGTTAATAACTAATAATTTATAAGTTTTAGACATATTCTTCCTCCTTATTTAGATGCTAATAAAACACCTAATGCTATTGAATATAATTTTGCTTCTTCATTATCTGCTCTTGATGTTAATACTATTGGTGCTTTTGTACCTACAATGATTCCTGCATTTTTCGCCTTACCTAAAAAAGATAGTGATTTATATAATATATTTCCTGCTTCTATATCTGGCATTATTAATATATCTGCATCTCCAGCAACCTCACCTTTTATTCCCTTATGTAATGCTGCTTCTTTAGAAATGGCATTGTCTAGTGCATATGGTCCTTCTACTATACAATCTTTTATTTCTCCAGATTTATTCATATTTTCTAATTCTTTTGCTTCACCTGTTGCAGGCATATTATCTGAAACATTTTCATTTGCTGCAATAACCGCCACTTTTGGAATTTCTATATCTAATGAATGAGCTAAGCCTACTGCATTTTCAATAATTTCTTTCTTTTGTGCCAGATTTGGAGCTATATTCATTGCTGCATCTGAAACTAAAAATATCTTATGATAAGTTTCAACATTAAATACTGCAACATGACTTATTACTTTTCCTGTTCTTAGACCTATTTCTTTATCTAAAACAGCTTTCATAATAATAGGTGTTCCTAATAGTCCTTTCATAAGTACATCTGCTTTTCCAGTACTTACTAGTTCCGTTGCTTTTCTTGCAGCTTCTACATCTTCTTTAAGATCAACTATTTCAACATTTGCTAATTCTAGGTTTATTTCCTTTGATATTTCTTCGATTACTTCCTTATCACCAACTAATATTGGTTCAACTATACCTAAATCTACAGCATTTTTTATTGCTAACAACACTTCTTTGTCTCCAGCCATTGCTACTGATACTTTTTTAGGTCCTCTCTTCTTTGCTAACTCAATAAGCTCATCAAAAGTTTTAAGCATCCTTTATCACCTCATCATATTTTTTAAAATCTTCTTCTTTATTTAAAACCCTTAGAACACCAAGATTTAACGATTCCATCTCATCTTCACCTGGATATACTATAAGTTCTCCTATAAAGCCAACTTGATCTTTAATACTATCTACTAAATATTTTGAATAACTCAATCCACCAGTTAATATAATATTATCTACTTTACCATTCAATACTGTAGCCATTGAACCTATCTCTTTTGCAATTTGATAGATCATTGCATCGTAAATTAATTTAGAATAATTATCTCCATCTTCTATATTTTTCTCAACTACTCTTCCATCATTTGTGCCTATATAGGACATAAGCCCTCCTTGTCCTTTTAGCATCTTATTTATTTCAGAGTAAGTGTATTCCCCAGAAAAACATAGTCTTACTAAATCTCCTGCTGGCAATGTACCGGCTCTTTCAGGTGAGAATGGTCCCATTTCATTAGCATTGTTTACATCTATAATCCTCCCCTTAGTTATTGGACAAATTGATATCCCACCACCAAGATGAGCTACAACTAAATTTAAATCTTCTAATTTTTTATTTAACTCTTTTGCAAGTCTTTTGGATACCGCTTTAATATTCAATGCATGACCTGAAGATCTTCTCTCTATAATATTTAATCCAGAGATCCTTGCAATATCATTAAATTCATCAACTGATACTGGATCAACTATAAATGCTTCAACATTAGCTTTATCTCCAATTTCCTTAGCCAAAATACCTCCAAGATTTGAAGCATGTTCTCCACCAACTCCTGCATATAAATCTTCAATCATTTTATCAGTTACCTTCTAAACACCACATGGAATTGATCTTAACATACCTCCTCTTCCTACTACTGCTATGAGTAAATCTTTATCTATATTTTCTTCTTTTAGCCAATTGTAGATTAGCTCTAGTCTATAATTTAATTGGCTAGGTATATTCTCAAATCCTTTGATTTCTTCTAAGGGATGATTTATTGTTGTTGTCTTTATCAAATCTTCCTTTTCAAATACCGATATCTTTGTTGAAGTTGAGCCTGGGTTTATTACTAGAACAAATTTTTTCTCCATACTATTCTGCCTCCCTGATTAATTTTATTGTCAGATTTCCTGGAACAATATTAGAAAGTGTAATGCCTGGTTTTGCTTTCATTTCTGGTTCTATTAAATGCTCTCCTTCATTTAAATTTATAAGATTTAACTGCATTGTAAAATCAGACTCATTTAGATTGTTAATAATTTCTGCTTCTCCTTCTACTGTCAGTTCAACAGATAGCTCTAAACTTTCAGGACTTATTTTAAGTCCCTCCCCTAAACCTAAAAGATTCATATCTTCAACTTTATATACTAGGCTCTTAGTTATAAATTCACCCTCATTTTCTGTTTCTACCTCAATATCCTCTTTAACCAGTTTTATCTGTTCTTCCGTTATTAAATGTGTATTTCTAGGGATATCCAAAGTTACTGCCATACCTGTATATATTGTCGTTGCATCAATTGGCTTAGTTTTTATCTTATCTATCTTATCTAAATCTGCTTTCTTACCCATTATTTCAACTACTTGAGGTACAAGCATATATTTTACATCTTGATTTTCTGCAGACCTATTTATTATATTTGGTTCAATACTAACTTTTTTAATTTGTGATACTGATATTTGTACATCAACTTTTGATATATCTTTAGAAATATCTTGTATTTCTTCCCCTTCTTTATTAAATATAGTTATTGGTAATCCATTTTTCTTTATATCCTCAGTCTCATTTGTTAAGCCAACATTTACAACTGCTCTATCAACTGATTCAACTAGAGATCTTGGTCCCTTTATCTTCACTATTTTCTCTGATAATTCTGGTTGCCCACTAGTATATCCTTTTGGTATCTCACCATCTAAAACAGTCTCTATATTAATTTCTCTTTCAATAATCTTTTCTATTTTAAACTTTATAGTTTTAGGAATAACTTCCACTTGACTTCTGGATACCTCTCTAATATCTTCTATCTCAATTCTTGCAACTGCTTCCCCTTCTTCAAAGTTTGATAAATCCACTTTTGCTACAATATCAGATTCCAGTATATCCTTTAACTTACTATGTTTACCATTAATCTTAACATTTACTGTTGGCTTTATTGGACTTACTACAACTAACTCTCTCTCTTCTAACTCTGCATTATCTATTACAACAGGTATATTCTTAAATTTCTTTGGTTTATCAGGATCTACGTTGACCATTACATGTGTCCATAAAATCAATGCCAATATAACAGAAAAAACCTTTAAAGGCAGATTGTTTATATTAGATTTCTTCATCGTCTCGCCTCCATTTTGTCAAAAAGTTTTCCTTAGGTTCTTCTGGTTGATATAATTTTAAAAGAACTTGTTCCAATGTTTTCTCATCTAAGTATCTTGTTATCTTTCCATTTTCAGCAATTGAAATTGCACCTGTTTCTTCAGATACAACAACTGTCAACGCATCAGATTTTTCAGAAATACCTAATGCAGCTCTATGCCTGGTTCCTAATGTTCTACTTAAATTTTGATTTTCAGTTAATGGAAGAAAACAACCTGCTGCCATTATCTTATCTCTACGAACTACAACTGCTCCATCATGTAATGGTGTATTAGGTATAAATATATTAATTATCAATCCACTTGATATATCTGCATCCAATATTGTTCCCGTTTCTATAATTTCATTTAATCCAGTTGATTTCTCAAACACAATTAAAGCACCAATTTTTTGGCGCGCTAAAGATGTCAAAGATATCACTAATTCTTCAACTATTTCATTTACTTTTTCTTCATCATAGGCAAGAAATCCTTTAGTTAATAATTTACTTCTCCCTATATGTTCTAATGCTCTTCTAAGCTCTGGTTGAAACATTATAAGTATAGCAACTGCTCCAACTGTCATTAGCTGTGTCAAAATCCAGTATATTGTATTTAATTCTAAAAAACCACTTATTAAAGTTATTATAATAACTGAAAAAATACCTTTCATCAGTTGTTCTGCTCTAGTTTCTTTAATTAATAATAATAATTTATAAAAAACCATTGCAACTATTGCAATATCTATTAAATCTCTTAAACCTACAGAACCAGTTAAATTGGAAATTCCATTTATAATACTGTCCAAATTAAACCACACCTCTATATCAATTTATTCTATTCCTCAATTCAAAATCCTTTACCATATATTTAATTATACCATATATTTTCATAGTTTTAATCTAATTCTTCTATTTTTATAATCTTAGTTTTAAGTTCACACTATATTAGTATGATAAACATTTATTATTAAAAAAATGTAAATCTCATATGAGATTTACATTTTTATTAATAGTCTATAAATTTTTCTCTCTTAGCTTTACAGATTGGACAGTTATCTTCTTCACCTGTTAATGAAATATATCCACATACTGGACAAAGTAAAACTAATTCTGTATCTAAATCTTTTCCATTATCTACAGCTTCTTTTGCTTGAGTAAATCTTTCAGCATGAACTTTCTCTGCTTCAATTGCAAATCTCATTGCAGATACTGCTGTTTTTTCTTCTTGCATCTCTGCAACTGCTATGTATGCTGGATACATTTGTGTATATTCAAATACCTCACCATTTATTGCACCTTGTAAATTTTCAGAAGTTGAATTTAATCCAAATCCTGAACCTGAAGTTACATCAAAATCTCCTGATTCTTCTTTTAATGCTTTGAAATGTAAAGTTGCATGTACTTCTTCAGCATCTGAAGTTGCCATAAATAATCTTTTTACATTTGGGAATCCTTCTTTTTCTGCATGAGCTCCCCATATTCTATATCTCATATGTGCTTGACTTTCTCCACCATATGCAGATCTTAAATTACTAGCTGTCATTGCATTCATTGACATAATATATCCTCCTTTTTATTAATAAGTATTGGTCTTATATTAAATATATCATTTTTATTATATCGTTTCAAGACATTAATTTGTAATCATTATAATTTTATATTCATTATTTTAATTGATAATTATTATCTATAAGATGTTCTTTAGTATAATTATATATTATCCAGTTTATTATTTCATCATTCATAAAAAAAAGGACATAAATGTCCTTTCAGGGTTTATTAAGTTGAACTAATAGTTGTGTTCTTCTTCTGGCGTATATATTTGATATATACCAAATATAGAAAAATCATTCTCCGATAATAATTTAGTCATTTTAGGTATGTTTTTTACACTAAGCATTAAATGTATTCCGTTGTATTTAAGTATTATTTCCTTTGAATCAATCAAACCAGAATTATTAACAATATCTATTAATCTATTTTCTAGTTCTACATCATTCATACCACCTATTAGAAAGAAAATATCATGTTTTTCATCTGATTTATTTTCTGTATTTAATCTATCTATTAATAATATTTTGTTCATTTAAATAACCCTCTAACCTTTCATCTATTTATTGTATATAAATACTAATTTATATATACCCATAGAATTTTAGTTATATCAAATAAACTTTAAAATTAATTCTTAATACTCTAATACCTTTGATAAGAATTCTTTTGTTCT
>RRZT010134376.1_pt1 | contig 15645 bp, 11 predicted proteins | sample 2165551 | NCBI WGS metagenome assembly RRZT01 (sample SAMN10456910, study PRJNA506462) | wastewater metagenome | biome: wastewater; feature: sludge; material: wastewater sludge; isolation source: wastewater sludge with Escherichia coli K12::gfp cells carrying plasmid... | place: USA: Moscow, Idaho... | reverse complement strand
TCCGGGGGGCTGGATTCCACGCACGCCCTCATCGTCGCTGCCCGTGCCATGGACCTCCTGGGCCGCCCACGCACGGACATTCTGGCCTACACCCTGCCCGGATTCGCCACCTCGGAGCACACCAAGAACAATGCCTACCGCTTGGCCGCCAGCCTGGGCGTCTCCTTCGAGGAGATAGACATCCGGCCCGCGGCATCGCAGATGCTCTCGGACATGGGCCATCCCTTCGCCTCGGGCGAGGAAGTCTACGATGTCACGTTCGAGAACGTGCAGGCCGGCCTGCGCACGGATTTCCTCTTCAGATTGGCCAATGAAAAGGGTGGAATCGTGTTGGGCACCGGAGATCTCTCCGAGCTCGCCCTGGGCTGGTGCACCTTCGGGGTGGGAGACCACATGAGCCACTACAACGTGAATCCCGGCGTTCCCAAGACCCTCATGCAGCACCTCATCCGCTGGGTCATTGCGTCGGGGCAGTTCAGCGAGGGCGTCGGCACGATCCTCCAGTCGATTCTGGACACCGAAATCTCTCCCGAGCTGGTCCCGGCCCGTGATGGCGAGACCATCCAGTCCACCCAACAGAAGATCGGTCCGTACGAACTGCAGGATTTCACCCTGTACTACCTCTTGCGTTTCGGCTTGCGGCCTTCCAAGATCGCGTTCTATCAGTGGCATGCCTGGCGCGATGCCGGAACCGGAAGTTGGCCCACGGGTTTCCCGGCGGACGAACGGCACCAATATGGCCTCACGAACGTCACCCACTGGATGAACCTTTTCCTGCGCCGCTTCTTCGCCAATCAGTTCAAGCGGTCCACACTCCCCAACGGCCCCAAGGTCCTTGCCGGTGGCACCCTCTCACCTCGCGGTGATTGGCGCATGCCCTCGGACGTCTCCGGTTCCGCGTGGCTCGCGGATCTGGCGCGCGTTCCCACCGATTAGAGGACACTGGGATTGAGATCATGTCAGTCACCACCAACGTCCGCCACCCGACCGTCAACTCACACATGAAAGGCCACCCATGAGCATTGAAATTGTTGACACGGTTACCGCAGAACTCGTCACGGCGATGAATTCGCTCGTCCCTCAGCTGTCCAGTTCCACCCCTCCCCTTTCTGCGCAGCACGTGGAGTCCCTCGTGGCACAGGACTACATGTACCTGTTCGTGTACCGTTCGGACGAGCCGGATGAGGCCAACAACCATCCCATCCTCGGGATGCTCAGTCTGGCCACATTCGACATTCCGACCGGGCGCCGGGCGTGGGTGGAGGACGTCGTCGTGGACGGCGCGGCACGCGGTCAGGGCGCCGGCCAGAAGCTTGTCGAGGCGGCAGTGCAGCATGCGCAGGCCATTGGGGCCAAGAGCGTGGACCTGACCTCCCGGCCCTCGCGTGAGGCCGCCAATCGGCTCTACCGGCGCGCGGGATTCGTTCTGCGCGAGACCAATGTGTACCGCTATCAGGGATGAACCAGCGAGGAGATGCGGAGCCGGCCGCAGCTCCGCTGGTCGGGTGATTGGGCCCGTCATCTCCTCCCGGACACTCCCGATCGCCGCCGGTCCACTCCCTCAGTCACCGGACATGGGTTCTCACGAACAACTCCTCAAGGAAGCGTGCACTGCCCAGCGTGAACTCGGGCGAAACAAGGGGGCGTTGTGAAAACGCGTGTCATGGGTTCACTACTTCTGGCCGGATCGCTGTTGTTGGCCGGGTGCACGTCATCCACGGGCTCCGGCTCCACCGCGTCGGATGGTCCCTCACAGTCGAGCCCCACTCCATCGGATTCGGCCCTTCGGGTGGAATCCTTGGAGACTCCCCCGACATCGCTCCTTGAGGATTCCCCCGGCTTCATCGACACCTTTCGGGATACGGACGCCTACGGTGCGCCCATCCACTTGGTGGGAGTGCGCGCTCCGGGCAGGCTCCACACACCCGTGGAGGAATGGGCCAGCTCTCAGGCCGCGTCCTTCACCACTGACATCAGCGCGCTCCCGGTTCCTTCCGAGGCCAAGCTCGAGATGACGCCCTCGCAGTGCGGAGCGGCCGGCTCGGTTCTTTGCTTCGTGATCAACTCACAGGTCACGATCCCACAGCCAGATCCTTCGGCCGCGGCCGATCCGAATGCTCCCACTGCCACGACCGCAGGCCCGGGCGATTCGCCGAGGGAGCCGCAGGGTGCTCCGAAACCCGGTGATCCCGGCACCGGTGGTCCCCACCCAGATCATCACCGGCCGGACGATCCGCGACACGATGGTCCTGACGCCGATGGTCCCGCCTCACCGGATCCCGCCGCGCCAGCCGACGGGCAAGACGTCCACGTCCGATCCAAGGCCAAGGCATGGATCACGGACTTCGAGGCGGGCACCGTGGTTGACACCCTGGCCCTGCTCTCGGACGAGGGCAGGGCCGAACTTGAGTCCGTCGTGGCCGAGCACCTGGTGTCCGAAGGGCGATTGGACCCCGAGGTGGCCAAGCAACTTCTGGACTCCACCGAGCACGATGCCCCCACATCTTCCGCGGGCGCCGAGGCAACGCCGGGCCCTGTCACCTCCTCACCGACCGCTTCCGAACCAGTTCCCGAACTCTTCGATGCCGTGTTCCTCAATGGGGACGGCACACTCACAGTGCTGGCCTCCCAAGGCATACTCACCACCTCGGAGGAGGGCATCGCGAGCTTCCTGGTCAGCGAGGCCGCCGACGGCGCCATCGCCTCACTCCTCACCCCGGAAGGGGTCGAGCTGCGCAAAGCCTTCATGTCCGGCACCGAACCGACTCCCATCCCGGTACCCCCCGTGGATTGCGAGCAACTCACCTGCATTGCCCTGACGTTCGACGATGGACCCGGACCCTACACGGGAGAGCTTCTGGACACCCTCGCGGACAAGGACGTCAAGGCAACCTTCTTCCTCATCGGCCGTTCGGCGGCGAGCGATCCCGCGATGGTCGCGCGCGAAGGCCAGGAGGGCCACGTCGTCGCCAGCCATTCGTGGTCGCATCCCTCCCTCCCGGACCTGAGCTGGAGCGCAATGGAGTCCGAACTGGACCAGACCGACCAGGCCATTGAAGATGCCGGCGTCCCACGCCCCACCCTCGTGCGCCCACCCTACGGCGCAGTCAGCCCCGCGCTCCTGTCGCTCCTGGGCCAGCGTGGGCAAGCCGCGGTGCTGTGGAACGTGGACACCCTGGACTGGAAGAATCGTGACGTCTCGATGAACATTCACTCGGCAGTGGACAACGCACGGCCCGGTTCCATCCTCCTGATGCACGACATCCACCCCGAGTCAGTTCAAGCGGTTCCGGCGATCATCGACCAGCTTGAGGCGCAGGGCTACACCTTCGTGACGGTCCCCGAACTGATGGGCGGCGATGGTTCCCAATTCGCCGGGAAGACGATCATCAGCCAACACGAGATCCACTGACGCCCGCCTCCCGGATCGCACATCCGGGAGGCGGATAAACGCGCACGAATCCTCATGTAATTCCCGCCCGAAACTGGCCCAAAGGCCCGAATCCACGCCGAAAAGTCCCCGTAGGATCGCAGCGTTCGATTCGAGTACAGGAGGCACAGTTGCCTGAGTTCATGTATAGGGACATGCTCCCGACCGAGGAAGATCCGACCGAGTACCGGTTGATCTCAACCGAGGGCGTCGAGGTGGTCAAGGGCCCCGATGGGATCGATTTCCTCAAGGTCGCCCCCGAGGCGCTGGAGCTGCTGTCGAAGACCGCGTTCCACGACATCTCCCACTATCTGCGCACCGCACATCTTGAGCAGGTTGCCACGATCATCGACGATCCGGAGGCCTCGCCCAACGATCGATTCGTTGCCAAAACACTGCTGCGCAATGCGTACATTTCCGCAGAGGGCATCCTGCCGATGTGTCAGGACACCGGGACCGCGATCGTTTCCGGAAAGCGCGGGCAGCGTGTCCTCACCGAGGGAACGGACGAGCGGCCGCTGGCCAAGGGGGTCTTCGACGCCTACACCGGGCTGAACCTGCGCTACTCCCAGAACGCTCCACTGTCCATGTTCGAAGAGGTCAACACGGGTTCGAACCTGCCCGCCCAGATCGAGCTGTATGCGGACACCGCACCCGGTCACGAGCTCGCCTACAAGTTCCTCTTCATGGCCAAGGGCGGCGGTTCCGCCAACAAGTCCTACCTGTACCAGGAGACCAAGGCCATCCTGAACGAGAATGCGCTCATGCCGTTCATCGAGGCGAAGATCCGTTCGCTCGGGACCGCGGCCTGCCCGCCCTACCACCTCGCCCTCGTGGTGGGTGGCACCTCGGCGGAATTCGCCATGCGGACGGCAAAGTATGCCTCCGCGCACTACCTTGATGAGCTGCCGGATCACGGTGGGCCCGAGGGCTACGGTTTCCGCGACAAGGAAATCGAGGACCAGGTACTCGACCTCACTCGCAAGATTGGCATCGGCGCACAGTTCGGTGGCAAGTACTTCTGCCACGACGTGCGTGTCATCCGCCTGCCGCGCCACGGCGCCTCGCTTCCGGTGGCGCTCGCAGTGTCCTGTTCCGCGGACCGTCAGGCGCGCGCCAAGATCACCCCCGAGGGCATCTTCCTGGAGCAACTGGACACCAATCCGGGCCGCTTCTATCCCGCCCAGACCGAAGTGGAGCTGGGTTCTGCCGCCGACGACGCCGTGAGCATCGATCTCAACCAGCCCATGGATGACATCCGCGCCCAGCTGACCAAGCTGCCCGTGAAGTCCCGTGTGCAGCTGTCCGGGCCCATCATCGTGGCCCGCGACATCGCCCACGCCAAGCTGCGCGAGCGCCTGGAGTCTGGCGAGGGCCTTCCGCAGTACATCAAGGACCATCCTGTCTACTACGCCGGCCCCGCCAAGACCCCCGAGGGCAAGCCCTCCGGTTCCTTTGGTCCCACGACCGCCGGACGAATGGACTCCTACGTGGACCAGTTCCAGTCCGAGGGCGGCTCCATGGTCATGTTGGCCAAGGGCAATCGCTCCCAGCAGGTGACCGATGCCTGCCAAACATGGGGCGGCTTCTATCTCGGTTCGATCGGCGGCCCCGCGGCCCAGCTTGCCGAGGACTGCATCAAGAAGGTGGAGCTCGTGGAGTACCCCGAGCTCGGGATGGAGGCCATCTATCGCATCGAAGTTGAGGACTTCCCCGCCTTCATCATCGTGGATGACAAGGGCAACGACTTCTTCGCCCACTCGCAGGAAGTCTCCGTCACCATCGGAAAGCGCCCCGGTCTCTGATAGGTGTCGCCGCGCAACGCCACGTCAGGGGGACTCAGATCGGGTCCACACCCCGGCGTGGCAGCGGGGTGACTCCCATTGCCTTGATGAGGGAGTAGGCAAGGGCCTTGAGTGAGGAGACCTCCTGCTCATCCGGCAGGCCCGAGGCCGCATGGGCGAGGGGAAGCTCCGTGCATGCGGTGAGAACCGGAACATCGTGCTCGCTCGTCAACTCCTCGAGGACTGCGCGCCAGCGATCGCCCGCCTGGCCCGTGTCCCCGGACTTCACCAGAGCGATGACCCGGGAGAATTCCTCGAAGCACTCCTCGGGAGGAATCAGGAGGTTCAGGCCACGATCCTCCGCGGCCCGCTGGTAGAGCCCGGTCTGCACGGTACCGCGCGTGCACGCCAGCCAGGCCGCGGGACGCCCCACCCCGGTGTTCGTGGCACTGGCCCGGTGGAAGGCCTGATCGCTGGTTGCTTCGACGATGTCAACGAACGTCACCGGCAACTCGTGCACGAATGAGCGCAGGAAGTAGTGCGCCGTGTTGCAGGGGCAGGCGATCGCCCGGGCACCCCAGGAGATGAGCCTGAGGCAGTTGTCCCGCAACTGTTCGGTGACGTTGTCAAACCCACCCAGGATCGCCACTGTCCTGTCCGGCACCGTCACGTCGGACAGGGAGATGGACGGAAAATGATCCTGATCTCGCTCGGCGGGAGTCTGAACAGTCACTTCCTTGAGGAACTCCGCGGTGGCCGCCGGTCCCATTCCACCAAGGATGCCCAGAATCGGTAGCATGTGCGCCTCACTTTCCACATCCCCATTGTCGTTGATGAACACAGGTTGAAACTTCATGTTCAACCCCGTGTTTGACGGTTACTGTAATTGATGATGAAGCCCTCCCACATCCTGCAGCTGATACCCACATTGGGATCGTTTGCCCAATCGGGGCCGCACGACCGTTTCCTGCGGCGAATGCTGGCTCTGGCGGCAAGCATTGGAATGCTCATCCTTGCCCCTCAGAACTGGGGCCCCATCGTTCTGCGGCTCCCCCACACGTTCGGCCTGCTCGCCGTTTGCTACGTCCTGATCGCCGTTGTCATGACCGCCGCCGGAGGACTTGCGCTGGTTGCCCACCTCAGGGAGAGATTCTTCGACTCCGAGCGCAACTACCGGATCACCCACAACATCGACATCGCCTGGCAATCACTTTCGATCCTGGCGCTGGCTCTCTACCTGTTGACACTTGCAGCATGCGTCGCCACCACGGAACCATTCGACCACACCAGATTGGCGTACTTCTCGAACCAGCATCCGCTCCAGTACCTCGCGATGGTCTTCATGGTGCTGTCCATCGCCGTCCTCTCCGAGAGGATGCGCGTTGCCTTTCTCCTGACCACCAGCGTGATGATCGCCCTCCTTCCGATGCTCGAGAATGTACATCCACCCACCTTCTCGGACTTCGACGGGCCGGTGCTGGTCCTGAGTTTCAATCTCACCTACCTCGTTGGCAGTTCGTGGCTGTTGCGCCAGAGTGTCGAGTTGGACTCGACCCAGGCTCTCCTGGCGCAGGAGGAGATTGCGACTCGCCGGCAGGATGCCCTCACCGATGCCCAACGCCGCATGAACAACTTCATTCACGACCACATCCTCTCCGCGCTGATTCCGCTGGCCGCAGGCGTTGATGACAGAATGGCACTGCGCGTGACAGCGCGGCAAGCACTTGACGTCCTGGACCGCAGAGCGGCCAGCCATGACATGCCCACAACCACACAACTGTTCACTCAGCTCGAGCAGCTCGCAATCGAGATGGATCCGGAGATCATCCTGCGGCGCAAGGAGCTCTACATCATTGCGCTTCCGCCCAATGTGGGCCAGTCGCTCCTGGATGCAGCCCACGAAGCCCTCAACAATTCGATGCGCCACGCCGCCAGCCCCGGTTCACCTCGCCCGAGGCGGGCACTGTCCATGGGCAGCTCCGCCCGGCTGGGCGTACGCATCTCGATCTCTGACGACGGGCGCGGCTTCGATCCGGCGAAGGCGGACGACAGCCGCCTGGGCATCCGCCACTCCATTCTGCAACGAATGGACAACGTCGGCGGCCACGTCGTTTTTGATTCCTATCCCGGATATGGCACCCGGGTCCTTCTTTCCTACACTCCGGCATCCCAACGCCTGAAAGAGAAAAAGGCCGGAGGGACCGGGGGACGCCCCGTTTCCATCGGGAAGTCCATGGAGAGTCGTCCCGCTCGTGCCGTGGCCGGATACGCGATTCTTGCCCACCTCTATCAGCTTCTCGCGCACTGGGACGACTACCGCACACCGTGGGCTCCCACGGCGGCTCTCGCCCTTGAAGCTGCCATGGTGGTCCTGCTCTTCACCCGCTGGCCACGCGCAACTCTTCCTCCCTGGGCGTGCTTCCTGGTCCCGTTCGCCGGCGGGGCGGCAAACATGGCCGTGCTGGCCTCGATCCCGGCAACGGGGTGGCCCGAGAACGAGGCGTGGAGCCTCGGCTTCACGGCGATGCTCTGCTGGGGGCTCGTGGTGCGCGGCCAGCTACTGGCGGCGTGGCTCGGCGTCGTTCTGCTCATCGCCACGAGCGCCGTATGGGTTCTCGCAAGCGGACTGCCTCCCCTCCTCATCTTCACGATGACACTCGGGCACGTGCTCAGTCTGGCCATGTGGACCCTCATCACCACCCTTGCCCAGTGGGGATCCGTTTCGATCTTCCGCGATGAGGAGCTCCGGATGGATCTGGAGGCACGCCGCATCGAAGACTTGCAGACCAATCAGATTGTCGAAACGACTCTCCGTCGGGTTGAGGAGAAGGTTCGCCCGCTTCTGGAGACCATCGCCTCGTCCGCACCGCTGACATCTCAGGCCAGAGAACAGGCCGCGCTCATTGAGGCCGAGTTGCGGGACGAGATCCGAGGCGGCCATCACCTGACCGGGTAGCTGGGACCGCACATCAAACGGGCACGAGAACGCGGCGTCGTCGTCCTTCTCATGAACGATCGCGGTGAGAATGCCCCGCCGCCCTCGCTGCTCGACGTTCTCCACACCCACGTCGCGGCGGCACTGGAGAATGTCACCCAAGGGCGAGTCGTGATCCGGCTGGTGCCCGCCAGAGTGGATCAGCAAACGTTCGCCACGTTCAGCTCACCCCTGCGTTCCTTCAGCATCCGGGCGGATGGTTCCGTGGCGGACGTGTGAGGCCGATCATTCGTCGGCTTCACCCAACGTTGGATAGTCCACGTAGTGCACCTCCACCGCGCGGACCACTCGAGCAATGTCCTTGGCCGCGATGGCATCCACAATCTCGCGATGGATGTGAATCGAGCGCTCAGCGACGGCACTGCTGTAGCTCTCCGCCAAGAGCCATTCGTCATCACGCACCTGTTCGGTGAGCGCGTCGTGGACCTTGCGCAGTTCCGTGGAGTGGGATGCCTGACCGATCGCCAGATGCAGGTCCATCGAGGCGTCCAGATAGGACACGTAGTCCTCCTCCGCCACGAATTCGGACATCGCCTCCATGACGGCCTGCATCCGCATGACGTCCGAGCGGCGGGCCCGCCGACACGCCATGATCGAGGCCGAGATCTCAATGGCCATGCGGTACTCAAGAGCCTCGGTGATGTCCACCCCCGCCCGCAGCTTGCTGTCGTCGTCCCCCAGCCCCACCGGCCGCTCCAGAATGTAGGTTCCATCGCCCGAACGGGACTCGACGCGCCCCGCAATCTGGAGAGCCATGATGGCCTCGCGCACCGTGGCGCGCGAAACCTTCAGCTCGGCAGCGAGTGCCCGCTCCGAGGGAAGGCGGTCCCCCGGCTGGAGGGAGCTGCCGTCAATCATCTCGAGAATGCGATCGATGGCAACGGCTGTCTTCGACCTCGTGCCCGACGTGTTGTCATTCATCCCTGATTCCTCACTTGCCCAGAACCACCATGTCGGCGCGCTGGAACTCCTTGACATCCGAGTACCCGTTGGCCGCCATGGCGTGGCGCAGCGCCCCCATGAGGTTGGTGACGCCCTTGGCGCTTCGCGAGGGACCGAAGAGAATCTCCTGGAGGCTGCCCTCGGTCCCCACATGCACCCGCTCACCGCGCGGAAGTCGGTTGTGCCTGGCCTCCGCACCCCAGTGCCACCCCCTGCCGGGCGCTTCACTCGCCCGCGCGAGTGCGGTTCCGAGCATGACGCCGTCCGCACCGCAGGCGATCGCCTTGACCAGATCCCCGGCAGTGCTGATCGATCCATCGGCGATCACATGGACGTATCGCCCTCCCGATTCGTCGAGGTAGTCGCGCCGTGCGGCGGCGATGTCCGCGATGGTTGTTGCCATGGGCGAGGCAATTCCGACCGTGCGCCGGTTGGCCGAGGCGGCCCCACCCCCGTAGCCGGCAAGGACCCCGGCGGCACCCGTGCGCATCAGGTGCAGCGCCCCCGTGTAAGTGACGGATCCACCCACGATCACGGGGACGTCCAGTTCGTAGATGAAGCGCTTCAGATTGAGCGGCTCGCGCGATGTGGAGACGTGTTCTGCGGACACCGTCGTGCCGCGGATCACGAAGACGTCCACACCGGCGTCCACCACGGTGCGCCACAGCTGTTGGGTGCGGCCCGGCGAGAGCGCCCCGGCAACGGTCACTCCTGCTGCCCGGACCTCGTGAATGCGCTCGCGCAGCAGCTCCTCCTTGATGGGTTCGGAGTACATCTCCTGCAGGCGCGGGGTGGCATCCTCCGTGTCCAGATGGGCGATTTCCTCGAGAAGCAGCCCGGGATCCTCGTAACGGGTCCACAGTCCCTCCAGATCGAGCACACCCAGCCCGCCCATGCGCCCCATGGCGATGGCTGTGGCCGGAGACGTCACGGAATCCATGGGAGCGGCAAGAATCGGAATGTCGAGGTGGTGGGCGTCCAGCTGCCAGGTGGTGAGCACCTCCTGCACATCTCGGGTCCGGCGTGATGCGACGACGGCGACGTCGTCCAACGTGTATGCTCTGCGGGCTCGTTTGCCCCGCCCGATCTCAACTTCGCTCACGCCACCAGCTTACGTGCCCGCGCAAAGGTTGTGGGCGCCGCGGGGAATTGGGCGTCCATACATGTCGGAGATGCCAGCTAGGCTGGTTTCAACTCACGAAAGGATCATCATGTGGACTTCTCAACCCATCATCGGCTTTGACACCGAGACCACCGGCGTGCGCCCGTTGGAGGACCGGCTGGTCACCTGTTCGCTCATCCGAACCGATGCCGCCGGGATCGAGCGGCGCTATTGGTTGGCCGATCCGGGTGTGGAGATCCCCGAGCAGGCCGCCAACGTGCACGGCATCACCACGCAGAAGGCACAAGCGGAGGGCCGGCCCATCGCCGAAGTCCTGGAGGAGATCGCCTCCGTGCTCGCCGCCCACATGGCCGCGGGCAATCCGGTCGTGGCATTCAACGCCACCTACGATTTCTCTCTGCTGGAGAGCGAGTTGGAGCGTCACGGCCTGCCCACGCTGGCCGATCGTCTCGGGGGCGGGCTGGCCCCGATCGTCGATCCCTATTTGTTGGACAAGTCAGTGGACCGCTATCGCAAGGGGAAGCGGCGGTTGGAGGATCTGTGCCGGCACTATGGCGTGCTCGAAGAGGACAATTTCCACAACGCCGAAGCCGATGTGATCGCCACGCTGCGGCTTCTGGGCGCCCTGGTGCGCAAGTTTCCCGAGCTGGTGAACAAGTCCCTGGAGGAGGTCCAGAACATGGAGGCCGCCTCCCACGCCGAATTCATCTCCTACCTGAACCGGCGGGCGGCCGAAGATGGCCGCCCGCCGGTGGGTGATCCTGCCGCTTGGCCCCTGCCCTCACGCAAGGATTGATCCGAGGATGCGGGGGCTCACGGCCTACACCATGGCAACTCTCGCATCCATGGGGATGCGTGCTCAGGCGCGGCCGGAATAGTTCGGCGCCTCCACGGTCATCTGGACGTCGTGGGGGTGGGATTCGCGCAGCCCCGCGGACGTCATGCGCACGAACCGGCCGCGCTCCTTGAGCTCCTCGACCGTCCCGGCGCCCGTGTAGAACATCGTCTGGTGCAGGCCGCCAACCAGTTCGTAGAGCACCGAACCGAGCGACCCCCGGAAGGGAACCTGACCTTCGATGCCTTCCGGAATGATCTTGTCATCCGAGGACACGTCGCTCTGGAAGTACCGATCCTTGGAGTAGGAACGCTTGCCACGCGATGACATGGCGCCCAGTGAGCCCATGCCGCGATAATGCTTGTACTGCTTGCCATTGACGAAGACCAAGTCACCAGGAGTCTCTTCACATCCCGCCAGAAGCGAGCCGAGCATGACGGAATCGGCGCCGGCAACCAGGGCCTTGCCGATGTCCCCCGAGTACTGCAGGCCGCCGTCGGCGATGAGTGGAACGTCCGCGGGGCCGCAGGCCTTGGCGGCCTCGGCAATGGCGGTGATCTGGGGCATGCCCACTCCCGCAACAACCCGCGTGGTGCAGATTGAACCCGGGCCAACGCCCACCTTGACCGCGTCCACGCCGGCGTCGATGAGGGCCTGGGCGCCGGACTGGGTCGCGACGTTTCCGCCGATGATCTGAACGCCGTCGAAACCCGAATCGGCTCGCAGGCGCCGAATCATGTCGAGTGCCAGCTTGGCCTCGCCATTGGCCGAGTCAATCACCATGACGTCAACGCCCGCGTCCGCCAAGAGCTCGGCGCGCTCCCACGAGTCGGAGAGGTAGCCAACGCCTGCTCCCACGATGAGGCGACCCTTGGAATCCTTCGAGGCCTTCGGGTACTGCTGGGTCTTGACGAAGTCCTTGACGGTGATCAAACCGCTGAGACGGCCCTGTTCGTCAATGAGAGGGAGCTTTTCCACCTTGTGCTTGGCCAGTAGCTGGGCGGCCTCCTCCCGGCTCACGCCGGCGGGCGCCGTGACCAACGGCATGGGCGTCATGGTCTCGCGCACCGAGCGGGTGGCGAACTCGCTCTCGGGGATGAACCGCAGGTCGCGATTGGTGATGATTCCCACCAGCTTGCCGGATTCGTCCACCACGGGCAGCCCGGAGACGCGGTACTTGCCGCACAGCTCGTCGAGCTGGGAGATGGTTGCCTGCGGGCTCACGGTCACCGGGTCCTGCACCATTCCGGACTCGGAGCGCTTGACCACGCGCACCTGCTGGGCCTGCTCCTGGGCCGAAAGGTTGCGGTGGACAATTCCGATTCCGCCCTGACGCGCCATGGCAATGGCCATCCGGGACTCGGTCACCGTATCCATCGCGGCTGAAATGAGCGGAGTCTTCAGGCTGATCTTGCGAGTCAGCCTGCTCGTGGTATCGACATTGGAGGGAATGACGTCCGTGGCCTGCGGAACCAGGAGGACATCGTCATAGGTCAGTCCGAGCATTGCAAAAGGATCATTACGCGGTGTCGTCACCACCCCATGGTAACCGGGCCCATCGTCCCAGCGCACTGTGCACCATATGACATGGAAGACAGAAAGGGCATCCAACGGATTCGTTGGATGCCCTTTCCCGGTAGCGGGACTCAGCTCGCTACCGGCCACGCCCGAAGGCGCAACCTCTTACTTCTCGACGATGGCGAGGATGTCGCGCGACGACAGGATGATGAACTCATCCGCGCCGTACTTGACCTCGGTGCCGCCGTACTTGGAGTAGATGACAACATCGCCAACGGCAACGTCAACCGGAACACGGTTGCCATTGTCGTCAACGCGGCCCGGGCCAACTGCCAGAACCTTGCCCTCTTGCGGCTTCTCCTTGGCGGTGTCCGGAAGGACAAGGCCCGATGCCGTCGTGGTTTCTGCTTCCAGCTGCTGGATCACGATGTGATCCTCAAGCGGCTTGATGGAGCCCGACACTGCGGATCCCCCTTCTTCTTGAACTCGTGCTGTGGTTAGCTGTGGTTGGTCGTACCTGGCCGCGGGACCCGCCGTCGCGGGGGCCGGGCCCGAACCGGGCACAAGTCGTAGCCGAAACTACGTCCTCTAGAAGGATAGGCCGCTCTTAGCACTCGGTCAAGACGAGTGCCAGTACTTTGAGGGGACGGGCCTGCGAGTATGGAGCCCAACGTCCTTCCCACGCAACGCCGCACGCGCTCGCACCAGCCGCATACCCAAGTATTCAACGCTCCGGCGCTGACTTTCAGTGGAGTCCTTGACGAGCTCCACGGGAGTCATGGCCAACCCTCGCGCGGCCAACAGATACTCGGCGGCCTCCGACTTCGCGGCTCGAGAACGCGCCCTGGAGACGAACTCGCCGTAAAGGTCGTCGTCGACCAGGAACTCGTACTCAGCCTCAGTGATCCCGCCCGAGCGGACGAAACGCCACAGCGTTGACATCTCCACCGGAAAGAGCGCATCTCGAGCGCGCACGAAGAAGATGTAGCTGACCAGCGCCACCGGACCAAGCATCAGCCACAGGCCGTAGGATCCTACGGCCATGCCACCACCGGAAAAGATGACTGCCCATGCGACGGCGGCACCGAGAAGTCCCGCCACCGAACGCGCCACAGAGGGCGGGCGCAATCCGGGCCGCACGATCATCAGCCCGAGCATCATGGGAAACAGCAGGACGCCAGCGATCATGAAGAGCCAGAAGGGCGACAGCCAGAGGATCTCCTCGACCGAGGCGCCGAAGAGCGCCATCTCGAAGGGGAAGAAGGCGCCGATGCACAGCATCGTTGTCGCGAGCCGCACCATGCCCGCCTTGGGCACGTGCGGCGGAAGGAGCCACGGGAGCACCACCAGCGGAAGCAGCAGAACCGCCGTGAGAAAGAGGGGAAAGATCACCAACCCGAGCCACTGCCCGCTCTGCCAGATCGACGTGGTGATGCGGTATGGCAACAACCACTGAATGAAACGCAGCCCGGCGAGCAGGCAGCCCCCTCCCCACAACAGCGCCACTCCTGCCACCACCAGGTGCAGGCGAATCCACACCGCGGGCCGCTTCACCATGAGGAACGCGAACCCACCGAAGGCGGCGGTGAGGCCGAGCGCACAGACCACTCCCCTGGCCAACGACGGATTGAAGTCCTCGTACGCCAACAAGCCCGTCACGGAACGAATGTCGGTGTACGTCACCGCAAAGCCCACAACGCTCACCGCCAGCACGCACCACCAGCCGGCAGGCACATGCGTACGATCCATGGCCCGCGTGCGCACCATGGACAGTCCCTTCCCGGCCTCGGCGGAGTACCTGGCCCGTGCCTCGGATGCATCGGACGAACCGGAATTATCAAACCCACGGGGCACCGTGCCGGTGGCGTCCGGCCGGGCGTAGTGATCGTTCGTGGCGAAATCTGCCATGTGGAACCTCCCAAGTGATCCCATTCTGGCAGGAGAAGCCACATTCATGCCAAGATTGGGCCGTGGTTGCCAGTATCTCTCCGCTGTTGGGCTCGCAGGGGCGCGCGCTTCTGGAGGCGTTGCCCCCGTACGAGCCTGAGCAGGTCTTCTCCCTGACGAATCGGTTGCGAGCCGAGGGTTACGCGCCCGAACTCGTCGCGCTGGCCCTCACGCAGTCTCGCCTGCGCGCGAAGGCACGGGAGAAGTTCGGATCGTTTGCGGACACCATGTTCTTCACGGCCGCGGGTCTGGAACAGGCCACGCGGTTCGACGTCGGCGCCCGTCACGCAGCTCGGTTTCTGGAGGCTGGCGCCACGCACGTCATCGATCTGGGATGTGGCATCGGCGCGGACTCACTCGCGATGGCGGCACTGGGACTTCGGGTCACCGCCATCGAGTCCGACCATGAGACTGCTGCGGCCGCTCGGGCCAATCTTGCGGCGTTCCCTGAGGCGCAGGTCATCAGCGGGGACGGGCTGGACATCGACGTCGAAGCGTTGGGCGCGGACGCCATCTGGCTCGACCCCGCGCGCCGGGACGCAACGGGCAAGCGCCTCAAGGACCCGGAGCAATGGTCCCCGCCCCTCTCGATTGCCCTGAAGATCGCCAGCCACTTTCCTGCTGCGGGAATCAAGGTGGCGCCGGGCATCGCCCACGGGTTGTGCCCGGCGCAGGCCCACGTGCAGTGGATCAGCCAGGACTCCGATCTTCTGGAGGCGGTCATCTGGCTCGGTGGCGCAATGCGAGCCCCCGGCCGCAGTGCCCTCATCCTGCGCGCCGGGCGGGCGCACGCCTTCGACTCGGGAGCCGACGCAGCAGATGTGCAGGTGCATCCGGTTCCTCCCGTGGCCCTGGGGCGCTTCGTTCACGAGCCCGATCCGGCCATCATTCGTAGCGGTGGAATCGGAAGGCTGTGCGTCACCGAGGGACTCGCGCCGGTCTCCACCAACATTGCCTACCTCACCGAGGCCACCGAAGGCTCAGGGGAAACAGGTGGCGACGAGGAGTTCAGCGATCAGCGGCATGCGGCACCGCCGTATGCCGCCCGTTTCCGGGTGCTGGAGGTCCTGC
>RRZT011822072.1_pt1 | contig 15646 bp, 12 predicted proteins | sample 2165551 | NCBI WGS metagenome assembly RRZT01 (sample SAMN10456910, study PRJNA506462) | wastewater metagenome | biome: wastewater; feature: sludge; material: wastewater sludge; isolation source: wastewater sludge with Escherichia coli K12::gfp cells carrying plasmid... | place: USA: Moscow, Idaho... | reverse complement strand
TTGGAGCACCAATGGCGAAAAATTCATTTATCCGAATTTTAATAAATTGTATAAAATCAATAAAGACGGTAGCGGCCAGGAATTACTATACACGACCACCGATGGAAGCTTGATTTCAGAATGCGACTGGAGTTACGATGGAAGTAAAATAGCTCTAAAAACAAATGATCTGCATGGTTACAATTCTAAAATTATCGTCATTGATTTGCTCGGCAATATCCTAAAAACCGTTTTATCAGACGAAAATGGAGCTTCAGGAGGCCTCAATTTCTCGGTAGATGGTAATTATTTAGTGTATTGTCATGATGTTTCTGGATATCAAGATGATCATTACCGACAATTGGATTCGCATATTTTCTTGTACAATCTTACCACCAACACTGCCCGTGACCTTTCCGTAGAAAGTGAAAAAGAAAATGGAACCAATGATTTGGATCCAAGATTATCACCCAACAATTCGCAAATTATTTTCACCAATACCTCAAATGACGGAATTTCTGTGAAAAACATCATGGTTATTTCTATTTCTTCTGACACGGAATCTGAAAGAGCAAGTCTTTTCAGCAACGGAGAAATGCCAGATTGGGAATAGTCATAACTTTAAAATAAAGTTTCAGTAAAAATACATCAAAGATTAATAACAGGCAAAACGGTTGTAAATAAAGACTTTACAGCCGTTTTATGATTTTTTGGTAATGAGGTAAAAAGCAGTAAAAAGCGAGGTTTGGCAAAAGTAAGGTTACTAAAACGTTACTTTTAAATATTAGAAACAATCGTTTTAAAATACTGTATTTCAGCTTTATGCATAGTTTTTCATATTGTTCCGTAGCTCACATAGGTTTAATTTTATCATTAAGAATTGTGAGTATGGAAACGACAAAAAAATCAACATTTAAGGTATTGTTCTACCTTAAAAAGAACGCCCCAAAGAAAAACGGAAAAGTTACGGTTATGTGCAGGATTACCGTAAACGGCAAACAGTCTGCATTCAGTACCAAATTGGATATTTCCGCAACAAATTGGGATTTGAAGTACGGCAGGGTTTTAGGTAAAAGCCGAGAAGCCCAAGATGTGAACGGCAAGCTTGATAAAATCCGTTTGGGTATCGAGGAATGTTATTCCAAAACCCTAAAAAACGAGGGAACGGTAAACAGTTCTAAACTCAAAAATACCTTTCTCGGTATGGAAAGCGGAGAACTTACCTTTTTCAAATTCTACGAGCAATTCCTATCCGACTATGAGAAAAAGGTCAATAGCGGACTTCGGGTAAATGGCACACGCAGTAAGTATAAAACACTTTTAAAGCATCTGCGAAATTTTGCACTGACAAAATACGGTTATTCTGACCTATCATTCAACGACCTTACATCTGATTTTGTGCAGGACTTTGATTACTACCTGCGTGACGACAAAAACTTGACACACAACACCATTTGGTTGTATATGATTGGATTTACCACGCTTTGCCGATTGGCAATGAGCAGAAAGCATCTTGCTTTCAATCCGTTCAGCGAGTATAAGAACACCAAAAAGGACAAAGACAGGGGTTATCTGTTGCGGAACGAGTTGGAACAGCTCGTAACATTCAACTGCGAGAAAAAGAAAGGCGAATTGGTTAAAGATTTGTTTGTTTTCAGTTGCTTTACAGGTCTTTCCTATTCAGATATGAAAGGGCTTAGAAACAGTAATATTCAAGATTTCTTTGACGGTAACCAATGGATTATCATACGTAGGAAAAAGACAGCCACATCGTCAAACGTGATGCTGTTGGATATTCCCAAAATGATTATTGAGAAATATGCGGGATTTTCAAAGGATGGAAAGGTATTCCCTGTACCATCAAACACAGTCTGCAATGACAGCCTAAAGAGAATATCCCAACAGATTGACTGTCTAAAAGAAAAGAGAGTAACGTTCCATTTGGCACGTCATACATTTGCTACCTTGTTTTTGAGTGAGGGTGTTCCGCTGGAAAGTTTAAGCAAGATGTTAGGACATAAGAACATTGCTACCACACAGATTTATGCCAAGATACTCAACGAGAAAGTCGGAAAGGATATGCAAAAGGTTTCCCATAAATTCAAGGGTATGGAACGGTCTTTTATTACTCAACTTTAATATAATATTCTTCAGATAATAGATTTGGAAGTTTCATCATCTTAATAAATAGTTATATTTCATTATATTCGTATTTCATCCATATTGTAATACTTAAATCATAAATTCAGAATAATGCCATAATGATTACGAAGTTCAAATCAATCAATAACCTTGCTGTTTTCCAAAATTTCAATTGGGACACAGCTATTCGCGACGATGGAAATAATATAGTTTTATTTAAACCAATCAACATTTTATACGGACGTAACTATTCTGGTAAAACAACTCTTTCAAGAATAGTAAGAGCATTAGAAATAGGCAACATTTCTGATAAATACGAAAATCCACAATTTGAAGTAAGCATTCAAGACATTGCAGATACAACGCAAAATAATCTAACGGCACACGGAAAGAAAATCAGAGTGTTTAACGAAGATTTTGTAAAAGACAACCTTCGTTTCATTGTGAATTCGGATGAAAGTATTACCCCATTTGCAATAATTGGAGGTAATGCCACTATTGAAGAAGAAATACAAACATTAAAAAATGATTTAGGTAGCAACGAAGAAGCAAACGAAACTGGATTTTATCTTGAACTTAAAAACGCTACAACAATTGCAAACACAGCATTACAAGCGTATCAAACAGAGAACAGTAGTTTGAGCCAACAACTAAGCCATAAAGCAACTAACAACCCTAACGGAATAAAATACAAATCTGAAAAGTTTGGTGACCAAAATTATAACATCAATAAACTTCAAAATGATATTTCCACTGTTTTAGAAACTTCGTTTCTACCATTAACAGATACCGAAATAACAGAAAAACAAAATTTACTGAATGAAAGAACAAATGCAGATATTCCCACAATTGTAAAACCAAATTTAAATTTAAACACGCTTAATACAAAAGCGAAAGAACTTGTTACGAAATCAATCAGCAGTTCTAACAAAATTGAGCAACTTTTGAAAGATGCTATTCTTAATCGTTGGGTTAAAGATGGACGACAAATACACAAAGATAAACTTGAACAATGTGCTTTTTGTGGCAATGATATTTCAGAGAATCGTTGGAACGAACTGGACAGCCATTTTGACGAAGAATCTGAGAAATTAGAAATAGAAATCAATGTGTTAATTTCTCAAGTTGAAAATTCAATTCGCGATGTTGATTCACAACTTCAAATCGACAAAAGTGCTTTTTATTCAAAATTTCATTCGGATTTAGATAGATTAATTTCACTAAGACAAAACATCGTTGATAAAATCAAAATAGAATTAAATCGCATTATTACAAGCCTTAAAGAACGAAAAGATGACCTTTTAAATACTAAAGAATATATTGATATTATTGATAATAGTAAGAGAATTCAATGGTGTTGGGAAATTTTTGAAAAATATAAAAATGAAGCAAACGGTTATAGTAATTCCTTGGACAGCGAACAAACAGAAGCAAAAAAACTTTTGAGATTACGTGAAGTCTCCGATTTTGTAACAACAATTCAATATTCGAATGCAACCGCAAGAATACAGACATTGAAAGAAACTTCCGAAAACGAAACACAGGGCAAGCAAGCTGTAGAAGAGAAAATTAGACAACAGATTACCCAGATTGAAGATAAAGAACGCCTGATGAAAGATGAAGAAAAAGGAGCATTGAAAGTAAATGAATATCTTAACAATTTCTTCGGACATGATTTTCTAACATTACAAGCCTTAGAAGATGCAGATGTTTTAGGCGGTAAAAAAATACGATTTGAAATAGTAAGAAACGGGAAGAAAGCACACCACCTAAGCGAAGGGGAATGTAGTTTGATTGCATTTTGCTACTTTATGGCAAAACTTGAAGATGTTGATACCAAAGGAAGCAAACCAATCATTTGGATTGATGATCCAATTTCAAGTTTAGACAGTAATCACATTTTTTTCGTTTATTCTCTTATCAATGCTGAAATTATTGCCAAACAAGAGTTTGAGCAAATATTCATTTCTACACACAACCTTGATTTTCTAAAATACTTGAAACGTTTGCCAAGTGCTTTAAACAAAAATCAGAGTGCATACTTCTTGATCGCAAGAGAAAAAGAAAGTAGTAAAATTAAAATAATGCCACGTTATTTAAAGGATTATGTAACTGAATTTAATTTTTTGTTTCATCAAATTTATTTGTGTTCAACAGCCAATACTGACGATGAAATCCAACATAACTTATTTTACAACTTCGGAAATAATACACGAAAGTTTTTAGAAGCGTTTCTTTATTACAAATATCCAAATGCAGTCGAAAAAGACGATAAACTAATAAGATTCTTTGGAGGGAATAGACAAGCTTCAAGCTTAACAGACAGAATAAATAATGAATTTTCCCATTTAGAAGCATTGTTTGAAAAAGGTATGACACCCATTGATATACCTGAAATGAAAAAGACGGCAACATTCATTTTAGATAAAATTAAAGAAAAAGACTGTGAACAATATGAAGCCTTACTTTTAAGCATTGGAGTCGAGATTCTTACGGAATCAGAAACACCTCAATCATGAACACCACAGCCCACTGCTTCAAGCAGTGGGCTGTTTCTTTAATTGACTGATACGGTTACAGTTTCAGACAATCGGCTAACGCTGATAGTTATCTTCCAATACCTTGATAATATCGCTTTCACGGAAAAGGATTTTCCTTTCGAGTTTGATAAAAGGTATCAGTCCGTCATCTCTGTACTGTTGCAACGTTCGTTTGCTGATGTGTAGCATCTGGCAAACCTGTTCGCCTGAAAGGTAGATTTCCCCTTTTAAGAGTGGATGAAAATATTCCCTGATATACAGCAGTTCATTTTTGATACCTACCATAGCTTCGAGCATGACAAGCATATCCTCGTTTGAATTTCCAATCTGTTTCATTTCTTTTGCTTTTTTAATGGTCGCTCTCCCTGCATAAGTAACTCCACTTCGGATAATCTGAAATAAGTTTTCCGATTGATTTGCGTTGCCCCAAGAATGCCTTTTGCCCTATATGTCTGCAATGTTCTTTTACTGATATTGAGCAGTTGGCAGGCTTCCTGTTGGTCGAGCCATTTTGTTGCCTGTTGCAATGCTTTGTAGGGTGCAGTTATTTCCGCTATCAAATTGGAAACTTCCTTAACTTCCCTATGCAATGCTTTTAAAATCTGAATGTCTAAAACTGTTATTTCCATATCTGTATCATTTAAACCTCGAAAATAAAAGCTATTGACATAGGTTATTCTAATGTTGCATCCGATGGCGGTATTTGGCGTACAGTTGCCAAATACTGTATTACAATCCCAGTTTTGGTTTATTGTTTTTCGGGCGAGCCTGTTGTGGTTTGATTGCATTTTCTGTCTTCATAGCAGGCTTTTTGTTTTTCTGTACAGTCTGACTTTTTTCATCTTTTTTGAAATCCGAACGCATAACCGTTTTTGTCGCACCTATTATGCTTTCAGGTTCGGCAGTCTGTTTTTGTTGTTCAACACGCTTGCCCCCGAACAGACTGCCCAGACCTAAACCCTTTGTTTCTTTGAATTGACGTTTAAAGTTGGTAATGAAATTGGAAATCGGGTCGCTATGCTTATCGACCTGCATAAAAGGAGTATTCTTTTTCTTCTCGGATAGCTCTTTGTCTTTACGCTCTTTGTCGGTTATTACTTTCTGTGCCATAGGTTCAAAATTTCCCCCAATATAGAACACAAAGGAATGTATTGTTTTCATTTGGTATTACGTGGCAGTATTTGGCTTATGTTGGCACAATATGAATAGAAAGTACTCCTCAAAACACTTTAAATTTTCCTCGCAAAGCCCTCACACATTTAAAGAGTTTTGTACGGATAAAGGAAAGCATACCAAAAACATCCTACCCTTAGCCCTTACGTGTTTTTTGTACCCTTTCATTTATTGGAATTGATTAAAAAAAGAATAAAAAGGTAGCAAAGATAAAGCGGACAGCCACCGCACCGCACCACCAAAAGACTACGGCATAATGGCAGGGCAAATATGGTTGCTTCGCCGAGTGGTTGTGTTTGCCCTGCCATCCTTCGGGACTTATTCCGTTTCCTTTTGGTTTTTCCGCTTGTCCGCCTTGTTAAAATGGCTTTCTTTTTTTTCTGTTTTTTTCTTTTGGAAAATAATTTTAAGAGGGAGCAACGCATCGCATCTGACAATACACCATAATCAAAACAACGGTTTGTGTTTCTCGTTATAGATTTCGCTAATCAATTCCCCAAACTCTTGAAAATGGTATTCGATAATGTTGTCGAGATACGCATAAATCGTCAGCTTGTCAATTCCCATAATGTTGGTAAGCCTGTTAAACGTATCGTGGTGTTCCTGTCGCACATAGACCGATTTGCCTTTACTTGCCGTAGTATTCGGGATTTTAAAGAACTGTCCGCAGTAGTCCTCTTTATCCAGTTTCTTTGGCTTAGAGGTACTTTTTTTAGCATTGTTTGCTGACGGTCTTGTACGATCCGTTTCAATTTCAGCAGGTTCTTCCCCTGCCATTACCAGCATCAAAGCTTCCTCATCTACATCGGGTTTGGTAAAGTCATCCTGATGTCTTACTGCCTGTTGCTTCGTCGAAGGTTGTTTCTTTTCATCGCCAAGAAAATTTTCAATAGAAAAACCCTGTACTTCTGGTTGCTGTTTTTTATCATCTTCGTTTATCATATAACTGTTTTTAATATTGTTTCAAATTAGCCGTTTGGTTAGCTGAACAATTAGTTATACATATCATTGTACAGATGTAACTATCTATGTACCTACATATTTTTCATTAGCTAAAAAGTCAATGGATTTCCAGCAATCACTCACGCTGATTTGCCATCTAAATTTATGCTGTTTAGTTACTTCATTAAGGGTATAACCAGTCAGCCAGCTAACCATATACAAAGTAAATAAAAGCAGTCCCAATCTGCCTTAAGGTGGCATTTAGTGGCATCATTTGGCGCTCATTGTCGTCGTTATAAATAGCTGTTATTCAAATAGTCTTGCCGAAATTTGTAAGGGAAGCTATGGGTTTCCCCTGCTAACTACAATCCGTTTGCAAAACGGATTTTTCTGAACCCTTGTTCAGAGCAAGTTATCTTTTGAGGTACTCGAAATAAATTTCTGCACCTCAAAAGCACTTGCCCTTGCAGGGGGCTGGAAACGGCTCCGAAGTCGCCCGTTTGTTAAAAATTAAAATGGATTTATTATGGAAGAGAAAGACAGAAAACAGATTAGGAAAACAGGAAGAAAACCAAAGAACGACCCTGCGGTCAATCGGTATTCAATTAACCTGAATGCAGAAGACAATTCCAAGTTCCTTGCTCTCTTTGACCAATCGGGAATGAAAGTGATTGCTCATTTTATTACAGCTTGCATCTTTCAAAAGACGATAAAGACCGTTAAAATTGATATGGATGCAATAGAATATCACGAAAAGTTGACCCGATTTTTTAGTCAGTTCCGAGCAATCGGAACAAATTATAATCAGATTGTGAAGATATTGTACCGCAATTTTTCGGAGAAAAAAGCAGGAACATACCTGTTTAAATTGGAAAAGGAAACCATAGAATTGGTAAAGGTCACTAAGGAAGTCATCCGTTTGACACAGGAATTTGAAGAGAAGTATCTGAAAAAAGAGTAAAGTTATGATTGCAAAAATTGGAAAAGGAAGCAATATGTACGGAGCGATTTTGTACAATCAGCAAAAAGTGGACAAGGAAAACGGAGCGGTTCTGCTCTTGAACAAGATACCCGACACCGTGGACGGCAGGTATTCTGTAGCATATTTCAATAAATGCTTTGAACCTTACCTTTCGGTAAACATCAAAACGGAAAAGACGGTACGGCATATATCGCTGAATCCAGATCCTTCAGATAAAGTCAGCGATGAGCAGTTTACCGAAATGGCTCAGGAGTATATGGAACGTATGGGGTATGGCAATCAACCTTACATCGTTTTTAAGCATACGGATATTGACCGAACGCATATACACATCGTTTCGACTTGTGTGGGCATTGAAGGAAAGAAAATCCCCGATGATTACGACCATCCACGCTCAATGGCTATTTGTCGGGATTTGGAAATGAAATACAACCTGCAAAAAGCCACGGAACAAGAGCAGAAACAAGTAAATAAAGTTTTCAAGCCTGTAAATCATAAAAATGGAGACATCAAAAGTCAGATTGCTTCGGTAGTACGGCATCTACCAAAGTATTATAACTTTTCTACTATGGGTAGTTACAATGCTTTACTATCACTTTTCAACATTACAGCGGAAGAAGTTAAGGGAGAGCGTAATGGTCAACCTGTAAACGGATTAGTCTATGTTGCATTAGACGAAAAAGGAAACAAAGTAAGCAATCCGTTCAAGGCATCGCTTTTCGGAAAAGATGCAGGCGTTGCACAATTGCAAAAACATTTTGAACAGTCCAAAGAAAAAATAAAAACCAATCCTGCAAGGTCTGTATTAAAGAATAGCATTGAATTGGCTGTACATACCACAAACAACGAAACAGATTTTAAAAAGCAGTTGACCGAGCAGGGTATTAATACAGTTGTAAGGCGTAATAGTGAGGGACGAATTTACGGTATGACCTTTATTGACCACGAAGGTCGAACCGTTTGGAACGGCTCACAATTAGACAGAAACTTATCGGCAAATATGTTTAACGATTGGTGGAACAATGGAAATAAACCCGAATTGAAGATACAAGATAAGCCCGTTTCTAAAGCAAATGAAATAGACAACCTACCGACAAAAGACCTTTTTGAGTTTCTCTCACAGGAACATTCGCCTAATTCTGATTTAGGATTATTCAGCCTGTTACCTAATGCACAGGGCGAGGATTACGAGGAAGAACAGTTTGCCAACCGAATGAAGAAAAAGAAAGGTAGAAGATTGTAGAATAGAATTGAAAAAGATTTATGAATTTTATTGTTTTAGTAATTTACTATTAACTACTATTCCAGTACATTAGCCAACACTTCAGAACAAAAGAGCTTTTATGAAACAAGATTTCATAAAATACCATTATATTTGACCAAAATTAGACAAGTACATAAAGAAGCAATGACACTTGGGCAGAAAATAAGAGAATTGAGAGAAAAAGCTGGTCTTAAACAAAGGGAGCTTGCGTATCAACTTGGAATTGGAGAAGGTTTTCTAAGCAAAGTTGAAAATGACCAAAAACCCTTAAAAAGAGAAGATTTGACAAAACTGAATGAACTCTTTAAAACGCCAATTAAAGAGCTTGAATCATTGTGGCTTGCTAACAAGGTTTACTCGATTGTTAGAGATGAAGAGTCCGCTTTATCAGCATTGAAAGTAGCCGAGGAACAAGTTAAATATAAAAATCTTAAAAATGCTTAATTCAGTCTGTGAGCCATATAAAGAATTAGAAGAGATTGTACAAACCTTCGAAGAACAGCTGGAATTGTTTTTTTCAAAGGAATTCGAGACAAAATCTAACAATCCTAAAGAAGATGAAAATTTAGGACAAGTTTTTACGTCTGCAATTCTTGCCAAGTTTATGATTGGATTATTGAAAGAAACATTAAAACCAAATTCTTTTATACTTGATCCTTGCATCGGACCAAACACTTTTTTTAAAGCAATGACTGAAGACTTTTCTAAATGCAATTTAAAAGGAATTGAAATTGACAATAACCTAATCACTTTAGAAACAACGGAGTTTTACGAAAGCCCAAATAGAAGTTTAATTCAGGGTAGCTTCTTTGATTTTCCAGTTAGCGAAAAGTTTGATCTAGTTATCCAAAACCCCCCTTACGTTAGGCAAGAACTATTAACAGATGGTGCAAATTCAAAAGAAAGCATCAGATACAATGTATCTTCACTGTTATCAACTATTCCATCACAATCAAATTTATATATCTACTTTTTATTGAAGTCCATTTTGCATTTAAAGAATGGGGGTGTAATGATTGCCGTGATATATGACAGTTGGCTTTACAGTAGTTTTGGGAAATTTTTAAAAGAGTCTTTCCTAAAACTTGGAAGATTAGAAAGTATTTATCATTTCAAAAAAAGTGCCTTTGATAATGTGGAAATAGGTGCAACTGTGATAAAATTTGCAAAAGATAAGAACCATAAAAAATCTATATCATATTATTCCCTGAATGATTTGAACGATTTAAGAACTTATAATGGCTTAAATGTAAACTGTATAAAACTAAAACAGCAGGAATTACTGACTTATAGTTTCAATAATCACAGTATAATCAATTTTAAATCCAGCCTATTTAGAGAGCTTAAATCAATTGTTTCACAACCAATCCAGAGAGGAACATCGGCAGTAGTAAATAACCATTTTATTTTCTCAAAAAATGAGCTTCCCGAACTAAAACCAATTGTCAAAGATGTTTCACAAATTAAAACCTATACTGTAAACAAAGAGAATGCTTATATTTTAGCTATAAATGGATCAATCTCCAATGAAACTAAAAAGTATTTAGAATCAGTCAAGAATGAAATCTTAAAAGCGCCTGCACAAAAATTTGTAGCTGTTAAAAGAGATATTGAAACTAAAAGAGATTGGTATAAAATAAATTTAAAAGCAACAGGCAATTTTATTTTCAACTATTATTTAAGAAACAATATTGATTTCATTTATAACCCTAACAAGTTTTTATCTTCTGATAACTTTTATATTCTCAATATAAAGGACAATGAATTAGCTAATCTTGCAATTTTAAACTCCTCTTTTACTAGATTGAATACGCTAAGCAACTCAAGAAGTCAGGGAAATGGTTTGAGAAAAATACAGCTTTACGAATTTAAAGAGGTGAAAGTATTTGATGTAAATAAACTTTCTGAGCAGACAGTAAATAAACTGAATTTACTTGGAAAAGAATTGATGAAGGCTAGCAGATATGATAACGGACAAATGTATATAATTAAAAAAATCGATCTGGTGCTAATTGACGAATACAATGAAAAAAACAGCTCATCATTAGCGATTGATGATCTAAATAATGAAATAAAAGAATACTTGAATTAAAATGATAAACCTTTGGTATAACTCTGATGAAGTTACTGGATTTCATCCTGTCGTTGAAAGTGCTATTAATAATGCAATCGTAAATTGTGGTTACGACTCTGTGATGGAATTAGTGCATCATCCTGCCATTCCAAATAGCACAATTATACCTGACTTTGCAATTAAGTTAAAATCTTCAAATAGATATATTTTTGTTATCGAAGTAAAAAAAACAGCAAGAGATGTTACATCTCAAAGATTTCAAAATCAATCAAGATCTTATGTGTCTGATTTCTCGCCTTATTGGGAACCAAATTATCCGAAGTATTTTTGTTTGACAAATATTGAAGAATTAATCTTGTTTGCAGACCGTCAAGGTCCAATTTCAACTTGCATACTAAAAGGAAATCCAAAATCACACACTTCTTTTAATCCTCAAAATCGAGATGCAACGCAAACAAGTATTGAGTTCCAATCAACTATTGAACAAATTTTGCCAATAATTTATAACCGAACACAACCCGATTGGGAAAACAATTGGCAACCTATAATTGATACGTTTGTTCAGAATTATCAAAGTGTGAGTAACAGTTTAGCTCTAAGTAAGGACTTGGCAGATGAAATCTCACTTTATGAATTTTTCAGATTATTGGCTTTTGCATATTTAAAAGATTATTACAATCAAACGAATAATCCAAATCAAAGTTTTTTCCGAACTTTTCCACTTGACAATGATAATATACAAACTTTCATTACCAAACTAACCAATAACTACAATCGTGTATTACAGTTAGATTTTAATCAAGTATTTTCTAATCACCCGAACTCAACCGATAGAATTTTTCCTGAAAATTTTAGTTCTTCGATTATTCAATACTTCAAAAATACAATTCACGCTTTAAACAGTTATAGCTCACAAGCAGTTTCTGACAATCCTTTGCCTGAATATATTTTCAATTTATTGACTTCAAAAGTTTATGACAAAAATACACTTCATAAGAAAGGAAAAATAATGTCTGATACTGAGTTGTCAATTTTATTGGCAACTGTAACTATTATAAATGAAAATTCAACTGTAATCGACCCTTGCTCTGGAGATGGTGCATTATTAGATGCTGCATACGACCATTTGAATATTTTAAGCCTTTCAAATACCTTAATTAAATCTCATAATCAACTACTAAATCAAGTTAATGGTATTGAAATTGACCCTTTTTTAGCTCAATTAGCTACTTTTCGGCTTGTTTCAAAAAATCTTTCTGGTGTAAATAATTCCACCAATGCAAATATTATTACTGGAAATGCTTTCACAAATCCAAATATCGCTGGTTATGATGTTTTGTTAATGAATCCTCCTTTTCTAAGAAATGATAATCCTGATGCACCAATAACAATTGCAGATAAAGCTTTGATGAATAATGCAATAACAACCAATGTACAAACGAATTTCGTTACACTTGCATCACAACCTAATCTATACTTTTATTTCGTGAATTATTCTTGGCATTACTTAAACTCCCAAGGTAAGGCTGGATTGATTTTAATGGCTAAATTCTTAAACAATGAAGAAGGTGAGCATTTAAAGCAATTTATTTTAGACAAGGTTGAATCTGTTATTTTATACCCAAGAAATTATTTTGAAGATTTTAAAGTAACAACTGTAATTACTGTTTTAAGCAAACAGCCGTCTAATCAAATAAAATTTTTGAGAATTATCGATTCTGATTTACTATCTCGTCCTAATGATATAAAAGCAATACTTACCTCTACCAATAATACCGTTGTAAATGCAAATTATACATTAAAAGTTACAGATAGGAATATTGACCCGTCAGCAAATTGGAAGATGTTTTTCAATGACCCCACTGATAAATTTCAAACTTTGGATTCACTTTCATTTTTAGAGCCATTAGATACTTTTTTTGTAAACAAAAGACGTGGAGGAGCAGAAAATAGTGGTGGTTCTGCAATAATCTTTCCTGATTTTAACCAATCGCCTTACTCAGGAATTATAAATTCAAATAAAGGGTACGGAATTAAAAATAGCAGAAGTGCCCGAAGATTAATCTTAGAACAAACGAATTTAGAAGAAGAACCTGCAATACATTTCCCTGCTCAATACGATGACAGTACACCAAATGGATTAACAGCTAATCATCAAGCAGATAGTTCACTCAATTCAATATTTTCAACTAATAATACAGCAAATTCAGCCAAGTGGAAACAAATTGTAAATGCGGCATTCAGAAATAAGGTTTCATTTGATATTCTTATTCCTAGAGCCGAAAGAACTAAACACACTTGTTATTACAATCCTTTTTCGACACCAGTAGTTCTTTCTACTAATTTCTTTTATCTCTCTGGGTTTCAAAATGGGAATTCCGATACTTTAATCTTGAGCGAAAGCCAGATTAAGTTTATCACAGCCTTCTTAAATTCTTGTTTTGGTCAAATTCAATTTGAAATTCATTCCAATAATCAAGAGGGTTTAAGAAAATTGGAAGGTTTTCATATTAACGAATTAAAAGTTCCTGACTTGAGACAACTCACAAAAGTTGAAATTGATTCTGTTGTAACTGCTTTTGAAAATTTCAACAATTTAAATGTATCAGTAAGCGGAGATGAAGGTTTAACTACACCAAGAAGATTATTAGATGAGGAGGTTTCAAAAATTATTTTTTCCAAGAATAATTTAGGGTTTAATTCAAGTATAGAGATGACCAACTTTTTTGAACTATTTTTAGCTGACCTAGTAGAAGACAGAAGATTATGAAAAAAAAGAAGACTAAAGTAATAGGTTTATTTTCAGGATGCGGAGGTTTAGATTTAGGTTTTAAACAGGCTGGCTATGAAGTAATTTGGGCAAATGATATTTTAAAGGATGCTTGCGATACTTACAGATTGAACATCGGAGACCATATAGTAAATGAAGACATTACAAAAATTGATTTAAACACAATTCCAAGTGCTGACATTATAATTGGTGGTCCGCCTTGTCAAGGTTTTTCAGGAATTGGGAAAAGAGACCCTAACGATGATAGGTCTTCATTGGTATATTCCTATTTAGATGTTGTAAATAAAGTTCAACCGAAAATATTCCTTTTTGAGAATGTAACAGGCATTAAATCTTCTAAAGCTGTTGACGGCTCAAAAGTAATTGACAATTTAAAAAAAGCATTTGAGGATATTGGGTATCACATAAATATTTATACTCTGAATGCTGCAGATTATGGTGTTCCTCAACGAAGAAAAAGAGTATTTATAATTGGCAACAAAATGGGAATTGATATTTCTGCACCTTCTAAAACTCATTTTGAGAATGAAGAAGGAAAAAATAAATGGATTACATCTTTTGAAGCAATATCGGATTTAGATTCTCCAACAGAAAACGGAGAAACCAAATACAAACACCAACCAAATAATCCATATCAGGCTTTAATGCGTAGAAATGCAAAAAACACAACTTTGCATATAATTCCTTATTCAAGTCCAACTGATAAAGAGATTATTAGTCACGTAAAACCAGGAGGTAATTATATGGATATCCCTGATAGTGTTTCAACAAAAAGAATTATGTATTTCAAGAGTACAGGTGGAAGAACAACAACTTATGGTAGACTTGATCCTGAAAAACCTAATTATACTATAAATACTCACTTCAATCGTCCTAATATTGGCTGTAATATCCATTATGAAGAAGATAGAATGATTACTATTCGTGAAGGTTTAAGATTTCAGTCATTTCCTGATGATTTTCAGCTGGTTTCAAAGAATCAAAGAAATTATTATGTGCAAGTTGGAAATGCAGTTCCTCCTTTATTATCTAAAGCTTGGGCAGAGCATTTATTATCTTATATAGTAGACACTCCTCCCATTATAAAATCAGTAAAGATTCCTAACTCTCCAAATAAGATATTAGAAAAACCAGAACTTGTTAAGGATTAACGTTTACCTATTCCTCACAATTAAATTCATTTAATTGTGAGGAATAGGTAAATTCTATTCAACTTCTGATGTCTAAAAATAAATAGAATTGATACATTATTTTTTATATTTTTGTATTGAGCGAACGGAAACACGTTGAAAAGCAAAGCAATTAGCACCGTTACCAAATCGTTACCTGACTTTTTTGATTATCCTTATAAAAGCTTAGTATTCAATCGATACGGCTTTTTCCTGAAAACTTTAAAATAAAAATTCCATCAAATTATTGATGGAATTTTTTTTATTGGGTCAAAGATTAATTTTTAAGTCAATAGCAAGATTAATATACTTGCGGTAAAGATTCTGGCAATGGTAACCAAAGGATAAACTTGCGCGTAGCTTTGGATTGGAATGTCTGAATCTAAATAATTGGTACTGAATGATAATGCAGCTGGGTCTGTATAGCTTCCGCTCATAATTCCTACCAATTGTAAATAATTGATTTTTAGGAAAAATCTTCCTACAATCACCATTAAGATTAATGGAATGAAAGTTACTGCAGAACCATATAAAATCCATAGCCAACCATTATATTTGATGAAATTTTCATAAAATCCTTCTCCTGCATG
>RRZT011784087.1_pt1 | contig 15647 bp, 10 predicted proteins | sample 2165551 | NCBI WGS metagenome assembly RRZT01 (sample SAMN10456910, study PRJNA506462) | wastewater metagenome | biome: wastewater; feature: sludge; material: wastewater sludge; isolation source: wastewater sludge with Escherichia coli K12::gfp cells carrying plasmid... | place: USA: Moscow, Idaho... | reverse complement strand
GTGGCGGGTCTGGTCGGCGAAGAGCTCCTCCTCGCCCGGCACCACCATGGCGCTGTCGCGCAACAGGATCTGCCCATCGCTGCGGCGGCGAGCCAGGTGACCGCCCTTGCGGTCGTTGATCGTGCGCTCGCACACCTCCGCGAGATAGGGCACCTCGTGGGCCAACAACCAGGCGGCGATATCGGGCTCGCAGGTCGCGCCGAGGTTGTCACCATTGGACAGGAAGGCATAACGAATCCCCCTGTCGCGCAACGCATCGAGCAGGCCGGTGCGGTGCAGCGACAGATAGACGTCGCCGTGCCCCGGTGGGCACCACTGCAACTCCGGATCGGCCGGCCAGTCGACGGGCGCGAGATCGTCGGCGCGCAGCTTCGGCTCCGAGCCTTGGAGGAAACCCAGCGGCAGCCCGTCGACCGCCAGGCTCGGGTATGCCGCGAGGATCTGCTCGGTCTGCTCGACGGTGCGGAACGAGTTCATGAACAGCAGGGGCAGCGGCGCGGCATACCGGCGGCGCAAGGCGAGCGTCTGGGCGGCGATGACGTCGAGGAAGGTGCGGCCCTCGCGCACCGGCAGCACGGTCTTGGGCCCGGTGAGCCCCATCGAGGTGCCCAGGCCGCCGTTGAGTTTGACGGCCGCCACTCGACGCAACGCCTCGGCCCGCTGCGCGTGCCCCACCTGCACCCCGGCCAACGTGGGCAGCCCCGCGAGCGGCTCGATGCTCTCCTCCGGCACGAGGCCCTGTTCGCCCGACTCCAGCTGGGCGTAGTGGCCCTCGAACGCCGCGATGCTCAGCTCGTCGATGCCGCGCTCCAGCATGCGGCGGCGCGCTTCGCTGCGCCCGGACTGGCTCATCGGCTCATCACCCGGCTCAGCGCCCGGCTCATCACCACGAAACTCGACACGGGGATGCCTCGGGCGCAATGGGGGCGGGCCTGGACGCTCACCGGCCCAAGCGTAGAGGGGTTCGGCCGCGGACGCGGCATACCATCGGCCGATGACCAGCAAGGCGCAGGTGCGGGCCGCCGTCCGGGCCGCCCGCCGGGTGCGGGCCGAGGACGTGGCCGGTCGCGCCGCGGCCGCCGAATCGCTCGCGGTGGGTGCCCGGGCGCTCGTCGGCGGTCTGGGCACCTTCTCCGACGGGGTATGCCGCGTCGCGGCCTACGAGTCGACCCGCACCGAACCGCCGACCGAGCGGTTGCGCGCGACGTTGCGCGCCGCCGGCCACGAGGTGCTGCTGCCGGTCATCACCGGTCCGCGCGAACTGCACTGGCGGCTCGACGGGCAGGTCGAAGAAGTGCCCGGATCCGGTTGGGGCGCTGACGGATTGGCCGTCGCTGATCTCGTGCTCACGCCCGGCCTGAGCGTGGACTCCAGCGGGTTGCGGCTCGGGCAGGGCGGTGGCTACTACGATGCCGCGCTCGCGCACGTGCGCCCGGGCGTCCCGGTCGTCACGGTGCTGTGGGACGAGGAGTTCGTGGACAAGCGACTGCCCTCCGAGCACCATGACCGGCGCGTCGATGCCGTGCTGACCCCTGGCCGCGGGGTGATCTGGTTGCGGCCCGGGCCGGTCAGGGCTTGGGCACCAGGCGCAGCTCCTCGACCTTCGCGGCGGTGACCGACGGGTCAGTGAACGGCCACGCGTAGGTCGTGCCGTCGGCCCAGGCGCCGACCTGGTCGGCGTAGTTGGGGTGCCCGGGGTGCCCGCTGGCGCCGGTGAGGGTCACCCACGTCGAGGCGTCGAGGTCGGCCAGATCGACGACCATCCGCATCGTCGGGCCGGAACGCACGGCATACCCCTTGGTGGCGTCCCACGCGGTCGCGGCGACGATCGAGGACCCGCCGGACACCCCCACCGGCCCGCGGTCGGCGAGCGACTGGATGATCCCGGGGATGCCGTCGGAGCCGAGCACGGGGTGCACGAGGGTGAGGCTGTGCAGCCGGCCCCAGGACCATTTGGCGATGTTCGAGCCGAGCGACCGGGTGAGGTCGAGCCGGGCCTGCACGAGTGCGCGGGTGAGGATCTCGTCGCGATTCTCGACGATCGAGGGCGTGCGCTTGTCGTCCCACCAGGGGTTGGCCGAGTTGACCAGCAGTGCGGAGACCGCCATCCACCACCGGCCCCCGCCGTCGGCGCGCAGATCGGGGGGCAGCTGGTCGTCGAAGGTGGCCTGCAGCAGCCGGGACCACACGGCGTTGTAGTAGGCGGCCGCCGCCGAGGCCGGTTGGGTGTCGGCGGGCTGGGTGAAGTCCCAGGTGCGCAGCAGATCCTGGGCCTCCCGGGTGAACGGGTCACCGGAGAGGTCGATCGACAGCAGCGCCGCCACGAGAGTCGGGGCGAACTGGTTGCGGGTGTCACCCTGGATGCGCGCCATGTCGGCGACGGTCAGCCGAGGGGTGTCGGCGAGCAGCTCGCGGATGCGTTGACTGCGCCACCCGTAGTCCCACTCGCTGGTGAGGAACGGGGTGGCCGACGCGGTCACCTGCTGGTTCGCGGCCACGATCACCCCGTCCGGGGGGTTGAGGGTCCACGGCAGGTCCTCGAAGGCCACCCACCCCTGCCAGTCCCACTGCGAATCCCAGCCCGGCGACGGCAGATACCCGGGTGGCGCGCCGGGAGTGGAGGCGCGGCGCACCGGGATCAGCCCGGGCGCCTGGTAGCCGATGTTGCCCGAGACGTCGGCGTAGAGCAGGTTCTGGGCCGGCACCGCGAAGGACTTCGCGCCCGCTCGGAAGGCGGTGAAGTCACCGGCGAGGTCCAGGGCGAAGATGGCGTCGGCCGTCGTCGACGGCACCAGGCCGGCCCAGGCGATCGACACGGCATACGACTGCTGTTGCAGCACTCCCCCGACGACCGGTCGCCGACCGACCTCGGCGGCCGCCCCGACGACGTCGCTGATGACCGGCCCGTGACCGGTGCGCCGTACGGTGATCGTGACGTCCTCGCCGCCGCGCACCTTGATCAGTTCGGTGCTCACCGCCAGAGGCTGCTGTTTGCCGTCCTTGAGGTAGGTCGTGTCGGTGATCTTCTCGAGGTAGAAGTCGGTGACGTCGGCCGGCAGGTTGGTCAATGTCCAGGCGATCTGAGCGTTGTGCCCGATGACGATGCCCGGCACCCCGGCCAACGCGAAGCCGGTCACGTCGAAGGGGCAGGCGCTGGAGACGGTGCGGCAGCGCAGGCTGGTCTGATACCAGACACCGGGGATGCCGACGGCCAGGTGCGGGTCGCCGGCCAGGATCGGTTTGCCGGTGGCCGATTTCGCCGGCCCCACCACCCAGCCGTTGGACCCGATGCCCTCGCCGGCACCCATCGTGGCGTCCAGACCGATCGTGGCGCCCAGATCCATCGTGGCGCCAGCATTCATGATGGCGCCACGACCGGCGGTGCCCCCCGGGCCACCCGCGGTGCCGGCCGCGGCCAAGGCCGCCGCGGTGCGCCCGTAGAGGTCGCCGACGGCGACGGCGGCTCCCCCGTCGGTCGCGAGCGAGCGGATCGCCGGCCCCTGCGGCGGAGCCCAGTCGGTCGGGGCGAGGATCGGCGCGTGCTGAGCTCCCGGGTAGGGCGGGAAGAGGACCGAGACCATCGTCGGCTCGAGCACGGCGGCCAGCCGGGCCCGGGCCAGCTCCCCGACGTCGTTGCCCTTGAGCTCCCAGGCCATCGCCTCCAACCAGACGAGCGAGTCCAGCTCGCTCCAGCGTTCGACCCGATAGCTGGGCAGCCGGGCGCCCAGGACAGCATACTCCAGGCCGAGGTCGGAGGGCTCGCCGGCCCGCGCGAGGTAGTCGTTCACCCCCTCGGCGTACGCCCCCAGATACTGGCGGGTGGTCGGGGCCAGCTTCGGCAACGACTCCTCGGCGACCCGACGCCAGCCGAGGGTGCGCACCACCCGGTCGCTGGGCAGCCCCGCGTCACCGACCAGCTCGGCGAGCCGGCCACTGCCGACGTGCCGACGCAGATCCATCTGGAAGAAGCGATCCGAGGCGGTGACATAGCCCTGGGCCCGGAACAGATCGCGGGGGGTGTCGGCCGTCACGTGCGGTATGCCGCGCGCGTCCCGCACCACGGTGACCGGCCCGTCGAGCCCCTCGAGGGTGACCTCGCCGGCGTGGCTGGGGAACGGGCGCCGGACCAACGCCATGCCGAAGACGGTGCCCACGACGAGCGCCACGACGAGCACGCCGAGTAGCCCGAGAGCCACCCGCCGGGCCACGACCCGCTTGGTCACCGTCACGCGCTCCACCCTGCGAGACTAAGTCACCGTCCGACCCACCCCGCTCTCCCGCGCCGCCCAGTGCCGGATCAGGAGGACCCGTGTCGCTGCCGACCGGCCTCGCCGCGTCGGGATTCGGGGTGCCAGGCCTCACGATGTCGCTGCTCATCGGCACGATCGTCATGCTTGCCGCCCTTGCGGCGGTGCGCATCTCCGCGCATTCGGGCCTGCCGACCATGGTGCTCTACCTCGGGATCGGCCTCGCGCTGGGCGACGGCGGCCTGGGCATCCGCTTCGACGACGCCGAGCTGACCCAGGTGCTCGGCTATTCGGCGCTCGTGCTGATCCTCGCCGAAGGCGGGCTCACCACGTCGTGGCAGGGCATCCGACGCAGTGTCGCGCCGGCCGCCGTGCTCTCCACGGTCGGCGTGCTCGTCTCCACGGGGGTGGTCGCCGTCTTCGCGCGCCTGCTGGGCCAACCCTGGTCGGTGGCGTTGCTGCTCGGCGCCGTGCTCGCCTCGACCGACGCGGCGGCCGTCTTCTCGGTGCTGCGCAGCGTGCCGCTGCCGCGGCGGTTGTCCGGGATGCTGGAGGCCGAGTCCGGCTTCAACGATGCCCCGGTCGTCATCCTCACGATCGCCCTCGCCCTGCAGTTGACCGGTGCCGAGCAGCAACAGTGGTGGCAGTTGGCGCTGCTGGCAGTCTTCGAGCTGCTCGTCGGCGGGGCCATCGGGCTGGGGGTCGGCTGGGCCGGCGGGCAACTGGTGCGGCGGTTGGCCCGCTCCGCCTCGGGCCTGTTCGCCATCGGGGTCGTCTCGGTCACGGTCCTCGCGTATGCCGCGGCCAGCCTCGCGCACGCCTCCGGCTTCCTCGCGGCATACCTGGCGGCGTTGGCGCTGGGCAACATGGGCCTGCCCCACCGCGCCGCGGTGCACGGCTTCGCCGAGGCGCTGGGCACCATCTCGCAGATCGGGCTCTTCGTGCTGCTGGGCCTGTTGGCCAGCCCGGCCCGGCTGCCCGGGCAGATCGTGCCGGCGGTGGTGCTCGGCCTGGTGTTGCTGCTCGTCGCCCGCCCGTTGTCAGTTCTCGTCAGTCTGACGCCATTTCGGATCGGGGTGCGGGATCAGCTCTTCCTCTCCTGGGCGGGGTTACGCGGCGCGGTCCCGGTGGTGCTCGCCACCGTGCCGTTGACCGTCGGAGCCGACGGCACGCTGTGGATCTTCGACTTCGTCTTCGTCTTGGTGCTGCTGCTCACCCTCGTGCAGGCCCCGAGCCTGCCCTGGGTCGCCCTCCGGTTACGGGTCACCGAGTCAGTGCATGCCGTGACCGTCGACGTCGAAACCACCCCGTTGGAGCAGATCGGGGCCGATGTCGTGATGGCGACGGTCGGGCCCGAATCGCGGCTGCACGGCGTGGAGGTCTTCGAACTGCGGCTGCCCAAAGGGGCCAACGTGACCCTGCTCGTACGGGGCACCGAGTCGCTCGTGCCGCAGCAAGGCACCCGGTTACGCCACGGCGACCAGATGCTCATCGTCACCCCATCGACGCAGCGAGCCGCCGTCGAGAAACGGCTGATCATGGTCAGCCGGCACGGCCGGCTGGCCGGCTGGACCGACCGGATGCCGTCCCGGGTTGGCCGCCCCCCGGCGAAGCCCCGCTAGGAGACTGCCGTCCCGTCAATGACGCCCCCTGAACAACCCCTGCCGGAGCGAACCGGTCCACTTCTCGCGCCACGAGTCATGAAAGCGCGCATGGCGGCGCCGCAGGGAGCGTGCCAGCACGCCCCCCGGCGACACCACAGGCGCTCTCTCGCCGCGCGGCCGAGTCCTCCTCGCCATCCTGGCGATCGAATCCCACCTAGCCGGCGGAGCCCTTCGCGTTTGTCGAGCCACCCGAGCTCGACCCCGACGAGGCGCCGCGTGCGCCGCTCGGCGCCGTCGAACCACTCGATCCGGCGCCTGAGCCCGAGGCCTGACCGGCACCGGAGGAGCCGCCGGACCCGGCCCCGGAGGAGCCGCTGGAACCCGAGGAACCACCGGCACCCGACGAGCCGGAACCGCCTGCGCCGCCCGCTGACGAGGAGTCGGCACCGGAGCCCGATGACGCCGCGGCACCGGCGGCCGAGCCATTGCCGGTCGAGCTCTTGGCGCCGGTGACGGCGGCCCCCGCGCGGGAGTCGGTGCGGTAGAAACCGGAGCCCTTGAAGGTCACGCCGATCGACGTGTAGACCTTGCGCAGCCGGCCCTCGCACTCCGGACACACCGACAGCGGGTCGTCGCTGAAGGACTGCACGGCGTCGAAGGTGTGGTCGCACGCGGTGCACGCGTAGGCGTACGTGGGCACGGTCGCTCCTAGCGGCGGGCCGGCGAAGGCCCCCGGGGTGGCATGAATGGAAGCGGCGGCATTCTATGTCGTGCTACCGAGTGCCACCGAAACGGCAGCACACCCAGTGCGGGTCCGTGCGACGACGCAGGCCGATCACTCGCCTGGGTCACACGCCGAGGCGGTGTCATCGGGTCAGCGGCATCGAGCCAACTGTCGGTCAGCGGGCGTCGAGCAGGCTGTCGGTCAGCGGCATCGAGCCGGCGCTGTCGGGTCAGGCGGTCAGCGCGACGACGAAGCCGCCCAGACCCTCCGGCGGCAGCGCGGCAGCCAGCGCAGTGGCCTGCGCCTCGGACACCGCGAGCAGCAGGACCGGCGCGCGGTCCACCCCGAGGGCGCCGCCCGCCCCGGGCCACCCGCTGGAGTCGGGCCCGCTCGACCCGGCCGAGACCGCACCCGATCCGCTGCACGATACGCCGGCTGTGGAGCGGCAGGTGAGCACGACGCCGGTGGCCACGAGAGCGCCGGTGCCCGGGGCGAGGACCCGCACCCGATCGCCCGGGCGCAGCACCTCCAGGACCCCGCTCGACTGCAGCGGCACCGTCATCGCGACGGTGCCGGTCGGCGCCCCGGCCAGCCATGTGGTGGCGTGCAGCTGTCGATCGGTGACGATCTCGCCTTTGCCGACGGGCGCGGCGAGCACGCGGCCGACGACCGCCGACACCTCCCGCGGGGCGCTCGCGGCCGCCCACGCGGCGACCTCGTCGGGCACGGCGCGCACCTGGAGGTCGTCGGGGCCCAGCCGACTGCCGATCATGAGGTCACGGGTCGCCACGAGCACGGGCACCCCGGCGGCCGGGGCGGGTGGGCGGACGGCACCCAGGGCCGCCCACACGGCGGCCCCTGCCAGCGCGGCCGAGAGCACCCGCCGCGCCACCCGCCGCCGGTAGCGGGCCTGGCGCGAGCGACCGAACAACCGCGAGCCGGGCACGCGAGACCAGCCGGTCGGGGCGTTCCCCGACTGGCTGCCGACCGCGGCGGTCATGGCAGGTCGAAGGGCAGCTCACGCCCGTCGAGGGCGCGCCGGCAGGGGCAGTCGGCGTCGGCGTCGGCGGTGTGCTGGGGCAGCAGGCCCACGGTCGCCCCGATGAGCGCCTTGAAGCCAGGCATCGCCTGGGCGAACACCTCCAGCACCTCGGTGTGGGTGACCCCCTCGCCATGGTCGACCCCGGCGTCGAGATCGGTGACCATCGCGACGGTCGTGTAGCACATCGCCAACTCCCGGGCGATCGCGGCCTCCGGCATGCCGGTCATCCCCACGAGGCTCCACCCGGCCTGCTGGTGCCACTGGCTCTCGGCCCGGCTGGAGAAACGCGGCCCGTTGACCACGACGAGGGCGCCGCCGAGCGCATGCGGCATACCGGAATCGGCGAGCGCAGCGGCGACGGCGGACCGGCCGGCCGGGCAGTACGGGTCGGCGAAGCCGACGTGCACGACCTTGCCCACCTGGTCGTAGACGGTGTGCGCCCGCCCCCACGTGCGGTCGACGACCTGGTCGGGCACGACGACCGTGCCGGGGCCGAGCTCCGGGCGCAGCGAACCGACGGCACACGGGGCGAGCACCTGGCGCACCCCGACCGAGCGCAGCGCCCACAGGTTCGCTCGGTAGTTGATCTGATGCGGCGGGAACCGATGATCGTGCCCGTGCCGGGCCAGGAACGCCACCGACCGCCCGTGCAACTCACCCACGACGAGGTCGTCGCTCGGCTCACCGAACGGCGTGCTCACCGGCACCCGCCGGGCGCCGCTGAGGAAGCTGTAGAACCCCGATCCGCCGATCACACCGATCTGTGCCTGCGCTGCGCTCATGCCCGAAGGCTAGGGCAGTCGGTATGCCGCCGCGGCCCCCTTCGAACACCCTGTGGACGGTGCCGCCGACCGAGGTGAGGATGGGGTGGGGATGTGGACAATGCCGCTGACGCGGAGTCCGACGAGACGCAGATCTCAGCGGTTCGTCTCGGATCTCGGTACGGTCACGGGCTCAGACACGCCGGGCGCTCGATTTCCGTCACGCCAGCCTCTTGGGTAACGTGTGCCGCGCTTGCTCGGGGGATCCACCTCACTCCAGCATGCGAAGTTCACATGTCAACGGCTCCCAGAAGCCGCAGGCGCTTCGCCGGGCCCTCACCGCGACGCCCTGAGCCTCTCCCAGAGTCGGGAGCAATACCCCCCAAGGAAAAGGACGACCCATGCTCAAGGGTTTCAAAGACTTCCTCATGCGCGGCAACGTCGTCGACCTCGCGGTCGCCGTCGTCATCGGTGCCGCATTCGCCAAGATTGTCGACGCATTCGTCAGCAACATCGTCAACCCGCTGCTGGCCCGTGCCGGCGGTGGCAAGGTCGGCGAGGGTCTGGGCATCCAGCTCGGCACGGCCGGCGTGAAGGAGACCTTCATCGACCTCGGCGGCATCATCAACGCAGTCATCGTGTTCCTCATGACCGCGGCCGTCGTCTACTTCATCTTCGTCGTGCCGATGAACACGATCCAGGAGCGCCGCAAGCGTGGCGAGGCGCCCGCTGACGAGGCTCCCTCCGATGAGGTCAAGCTGCTCACCGAGATCCGCGACGCGCTCAAGACCCGCTGATCACCCACCAGGTGATTCGCGCCGAGCACACCGGCCAGGGGCCCGTTCGCCCCGCGATCCGGTAGCGGCCAGCGCACAGTCGACAGGCCCACACCCCGACCGGGGTGTGGGCCTGTCGCCGTCTGCGTGTGCGTCCGATCTGCACTACTCGGTGTGCGCTACTCCCAGTGCGGGGGACGCTGCTCGTGCAGCCAGCGGTCGTGCGCGTGCTCGTCGGGCAACTCCCCCCACCCGGCGTCCGTGTCATCACGGGTCTGTTCCGGGCGCACCCGGGCGGCCGGGCGTGGGCCGTCGGCCGGCTCGACCGGCGGGCTCGCAGCGCCTACGTCAACGTCTTCGTCAACGTCTTCGTCAACGTCAGTGTCGGCGTCGGCGTCGGCACTGGCATCAGCACTGGCCTCGACCTCGGCCTCGGCAATGACCGCGTCGGAACCCGGGTCAGAGACATTCCTGTCGCTGCCCTCATGTTCGAGTTCGAGTTCGGGGTCGGCTGAAGCGGCTGGGGGTGCGACCTCCCCGACGGCGGCGCGCACCTCGGCGACGACCCGGGCGACATCGCGGGCCGGGTCGCGATAGACGTCCGTGCTCCACACTCGCAGGTGCCGCCAGCCGAGCCGGTGCACCTGGTCGGCTCGCTGCACGTCCCGACCACGCACACCGGGCAGCGCGGCATACCGGGGCCCGTCGTCCTCGACCGCGACGAGCCAGCGGCCGGGCCGGCTGCGGTGCCCGACGGCCAGGTCGATGCGGTGCTTGCCGGCACCGAAGCCCTCCTGCACGAGCAGTCCTTCGCGGCGTAGCCGGTCGGCCAGCTCCCGCACGAGGGCCGATGCGGGCGGGTCCGACGGCGTCATCGCTTCCGGCTCGCCCCCGTCGGCCGGTATGCCGCGGGCGCCGGCATGCGCGAGCAACTCGCGTAGGCGCACCGCGGCCGGCAGCCGCAGCCGGGTCGGGTCGAGATCGTCGGCGCCGAGGCAGGAGACGACGACGAGTTCTTCGCGGCCGGCGCCGCTGGCCCGCGCGAGGTCGGCCTCGGCGTGCGGCCCGGCGAGCGACGGGAAGCGGTGCAGCACCCGACCGTGCGGGGTGCGCCCGTAGCCGACAGCGAGGATGACGACGTCGCGGCGCACCGACTGGGCCCGTTCGACCGGGGCGACGAGGAACGGCTCGATTGCGCCGGCCGGGGGCGCGGTGAAGAGGCCGAGCGCCGGGTGGTCGGCGGGCAGCAGGGTGAGCCGCTCCCGCAGTCGCGCCTGCACCTGCTGGGCCAATGCCGCAGTGACAGTGAGCACGGCGAGGCTGCGTTGCGGGGTGCGGCGGGTGTGATCCAGCACGAGGTCGACGACCTGCTGCACCTCGGCGTCGGTCCACTCGATGGCGGCGTCACTGGCCGGTAGGTGACCGGCCGTGCCGTCGACGCTGACCAGACGCACCCGCGGGATCTCCAGCGGCCCCGGCAGGCCGTCGGTCGTGCCCGACCAGCCCGGCAGCCCGAGCCGCACGTCGGCGCCTGCGTGGCTCCAGGTCAGCGTGCGGCGGGGCAGCACCCGCGTTGCCGCGGTGAGCAGCGACTCGCCGCCCCCACTCGCGCCCGCCCCGGGGCCGGTCTGCGGGTCGCTGCCCAGCAGGTATGCCGCGTCGCCCCCCAGCGCCCCGGCCAGCCCGACCCGGAACGCCCCCGGCCGGGGACCGCCCGGGTCGCCGACGACGATCGCGTGCGCGGCTCGCCCGAGAGCTGAAACCCCTTCTGCGACAGTGATTCCCGAGGCGTCGTCGACAATGACCACATCGAAGCTGCGGCCCGGCCCGAGCAGTTGGGCCACGGCATACGGGCTGACCGCCAGGCATGGGCGCACCGCGGTGAGCACCTGCTCGGCCTCGCGGAAGATGTCGGCGAAGGGCAGGTGCCCGTGGCTGAGCCCGGCCTGGCCGTGCAGCAGGTCGACCTGGCGGGGGTGCTCACGGGCCCGGCGCCGGGCCCGGCGGTCGACGACGGCCCGCACCCGGGCGGCGTCGCTGCTGCGCGAGTCGCGATCGAGTTCGGCGAGCCGCTCGGCCGCGGCGCGCAGCGCGGGCCCGTCGTGCCCGGCGTAGCGCAGGTCGCGGGCGGTGATCTCGTGGGCCAGGGAGGCCCACCAGATGTGCTCCAGCTCGGCGACGACCTGGTCGGCGGGGACGGCACGGCCGGCGAAGTCGTCGACGACCTCACCCATGGCGGCGGCCCGCAACGCGTCGATGACCGGGGTCACCTGGGGCAGCACGTCGAGCCGGTGCAGGGTCGCCCGCAGCCGGGTCAGCGTGCTGCGCAGGATCGGCAGGCTGAGCGCGAGCAGGTCCGGCGTGCCGGTGAGTCGCTTTCCGAGCCAACCCAATCGGTCGGCGAGCGCGGCATACGCATCGTCGGCCTCGTCGAGCCGCGGCGAGATCTCGGGGCGCCCGCCGGCGCCGACGAGTTGCTGCCAGGCCTGGCGTTGCGCGGCGGCCGCGAGCAGCTCGGCGTGCAGATCCTGCGGGGGGCGGCCGGGGCGCAGCAGCCGTCGCGCCTGGCGCCGCACCCGCGACCGACCGACCGGGCCGAGGTCGACGTCGTGGCCGGCGCGCCACTCGGCCGAGCCGGTCGCGGCGAGGTGCTCATCGAGGGGCACGTCGAAGATCTCGGGGCGGAAGACCTCGAGGGTGCGCCGCACACCGCGCATCGTGTCGCAGGCACGCTCCCAGTCGCGGGGGCTGCGCGCGGCCGGCAGCCGACTCTCGCGCAGGATGCCGTCGAGGTGGGCGCTCGTGTCGGCGAGGCCGCCGTCGACGAGCTCGGTGACGATCTCACGCGCCCGGGCGACGTCGGTGTCGGTGCTGATCGTCGCGCCGTACCACGGGTCGCCGCCCGGCTCGGCCGACCAGGCCCCAGCCGACGCCGCCTCCTGCAGTTGCTCGGCGAGCTCGGCGACCGCATCGTGGTCGAGCTCGCGCAAGGTGCTTGCCGGCAGCCGCACCCGCGACCCGGGGGCCGGGCTGAGCGCGGTCAGCTGGGCGATCCGTTCCTGGACCGTGTATGCCGTGACCCCCCACGGCTCGCGCACCTCGTGCACCGCCGCGACGTGATCGCGCAACGCTTGGGCGGCGATCGCCGTGTGGGTGGCCCGAGCCACCCGGCCGGCGGGCTCGGCCTGGTCGTCGAGAGCGGTGGCATCGAGGGCGGCGATCCGGCGCAATGCGGCCGAGAGTTCGCGCGCCGCCGGGCCCCGGTCCTCCCCCGCGCCGGTGAGATCGAGCAGCAGCTCACCGAGCCCGGCCCCGGCCAGGCGAGCCTGCAGGGCGCGCACGCTCTCGGCGTGCCGGGTGACGTAGAGGCTGCGCTTGTCGTCGTGGGCCAGAGACGCGATGAGGGCGGCGATCGTCTGGGTGGCCCCGGTGCCCGGCGGGGCCTGCAGGACCAGCTGATGGCCGGCCCGGACCGCGTCGAGCACCGATTCCTGCGCCCCGTCGAGGGGCAGCACGAGCACCTCCCGCTCGGGGTCGCGCTCGGCCTCGACCGGGGGCAGCTCGGTGTCGAGCCGGGCCGCCGCCCCCGCATCGCCGGCCAGGGCAGCGACGACGTCGACCTGCGCCAACAGTTGACTGTGCGCGCCGATGTCGGCGACCATCGCCGGTTTGCCGTTCGGATAACAGCCCAGCACCAGCCGCGGCGACACCTCGAAACCCGGCACGTCGGCGCACAGCCGACCCAGGGCGGCATACACGGGGTAGGGATCGAAACCGGAGGCGACCTCGGTGAGGGCGGCCAGCCCACCGGCGTCGACCGCCACCCCGGCGACCGAGCTGAGGTAGTTGACGAGCGCCGGGTTGACCTCGACCCCGGCCCCGAGGTCGACGTCGAAGTCGTGCTCTCCGGGGCTGGTCGGGCGCAGCGTGCAGGTGCGCAGCAGCACCGGCGCCTCGACGACCGCCCGGGCCCGGGGCGACTCCCAGGCCGCCACCCCGATCGCGACGAAGCCGGCGGCCAGGCCGCGCTCCTCGCGCAGCGCCAGCGTCGCGTCGTGGATCCGCCGGGCCACCGCCAGTGCTTCTTCGAAGGCGCCGGTCTCCCGGACCAGGTCGGACAACGCCGTGCGCCGCCCAGCCAAGAGCATCGACACCCCGCTCGGGTGGGCGGTGGTGAGGTCGAGGTACCCACCCCGGCGCTCCGGGGCCCACAGCAGCGTGTTACGCCCACCGACCTCCGACAGCTCGCGGGACCAACCCGCCATGGTCTGCGCGACGCTCACTCAGTCAGGCTAGACGCTGCGCCCTCCCCCGCCCCGGCGCTGCGCCCCGTGTCGGGCGCTCGTTCGGGAGCGCTCGTTCGGGAGCTCGGCCTGGCCGGGGGTTCCGGCGCGTCGTCAGCCGACGTCGCTGATGCACAGCGAGAGCCAGGGCTCACCTCTTGCATCACTCATCAGCCCGGCACCCAAATGCGCCGGGGCCGGACGGTTGCGGTCGCTGGTTGAGTTCCCGTAACACGCAAGATACATTGCACGTCATGCAATCTCCGGCTCCTCAGCTACTCCCGTTGCTGAGGTCGGCGCTGCAAGGCGAGATGCTGGCCCTCATCCTGCTGAATCCGCAGCGCGAATGGTCGCTCACCGACCTCGCGACTCGGGTGGGCGGCTCGGTGTCGACCGCTCAACGCGAGGTCTCGAGAGCCGAAGCTGCAGGCGTCGTCGTCTCCCGACGGGTGGGTAACACCCGCCTGGTCCGGGCGCAGCCCTCGCCGATCACCGAACCGTTGACCGAGTTGCTGCTGCGCTCCTTCGGCCCGCCCCAGGTGATTGCAGAGGAGTTCGCTCCGGTCGGTGGCCTCGACGGGCTATACGTCTTCGGGTCGTGGGCAGCGCGCTATGCCGGGCTGCCCGGCCGGGCGCCCGCAGACCTTGATGTCCTCGCCATCGGCCAACCCGATCGTGACGAGGTCGACGACGCCGCACAGCGCGCGCGCCGCCGGTTGGGGCGCGAGGTGAACGTGACTATCCGATCCGTGCCGTGGTGGCGCACCGGCACCGACGGTTTCCACACCGAAGTCACCACGCGCCCGCTCATCCCGATCAGGCCGGTGCCGGAGGCGGGTGGGGCCACATGACGTGGGGACCGGGGCGCGACCAGGTGTCTACCCTCCTGGCCAGCGGGGAACTCGAGCGGGTCGCTGCAGATCCGGCGCTCGCCACCCGACTGCTTGTCGACGCAGATCGCCACCTCGAGTCATCTCGCTCCGTCGCCGAGCTCGGCGACCTTACCGGCGCCTACCAACTTGCCTACGATGCGCTGCGCAAAGCGGCTGCTGCCTTGCTCGCGAACCAAGGACTTCGAGCGACCAGCCGTGGGGGCCACATTGCCATTCAAGAAGCGGTCCGGGCTCAGTTCGCAACTCCTGGTTCGCCGTTCCGCGCGTTCAGCCGAATTCGACGCAACCGCAACTCCTATGAGTACCCGGACTCGGACGAGGCCGGCCCCGACGAGGCCGACGTGCAGGATGCGCTCGACGTGGCGGTCGCTGCTGTGTCAGCCGTCGGGATCATCCTCGACTCCGGACAACTCGAGCCCTGGTCCTAGGAGCGCACCGGCTCATCCTCGGGTGCCCCAACGCGAGTCGAACGCGCACTACCGCGAGAAGTGCGCAGCCCCGACGACGCCTCGGCTGCGGACCCGTCGGCGATGTGCACACACTCAACAGGCCGACCCTGAGGTGGGGGTCGGCCAGGGACACTCGTCGGTTGGCACCGCGCCCGAGGCCACGTCAGGGCCGAGTGCCCCCGGCGCGAATCGAACGCGCGACACCCGCTTTAGGAGAGCGGTGCTCTATCCCCTGAGCTACGAGGGCGGGGTAGGGCCATTGTGACAGCCGGGTCACCGTGCCAGCCAATCACTTCGACCGACGCCGCCCCCGACGGCACGGGCCTGCGCCGGCCGCACTCCACCACGCACTGGCCCCCACGCGGCGCCCCTACGCACTGCCCCCCTACCCGCCGCCCCCACAGCGCCACGCTCACGCGCCGGTGTGCCTCCCGCAGTGCCCCCCGGACAGACCGGTATGCCGCCGCACGGCGCCGTGCGGCGGCATACCGGAGCTGGGGTGGGCCGCTGTCAGCCGCTGATCACCACGGGCTGGGCGACGTGCTTGAGACCCTCGACGCCGAACTCCAGGCCGTAGCCGGACTGGCTGGCGCCGCCGAAGGGGATCATCGGGTGGATCGCGCCGTGCTTGTTGATCCAGACCGTGCCGGCGTGGATGCGGGCGGCCACCTCGCGAGCCCGGTCGCGGTCGCCGGACCACACCGACGCACCGAGGCCGACGTCCAGACCGTTGGCCATCGTGATGGCCTCCTCGACGTCGTGGTAGCGGATGATCGGCAGGGCCGGCCCGAACTGCTCCTCGGTCACCAGCGGGTTGTCGTTGTCGATGTCGGCCACCAGCGTCGTCGGGTAGAAGTAGCCCTTCGCC
>RRZT012341441.1_pt1 | contig 15649 bp, 14 predicted proteins | sample 2165551 | NCBI WGS metagenome assembly RRZT01 (sample SAMN10456910, study PRJNA506462) | wastewater metagenome | biome: wastewater; feature: sludge; material: wastewater sludge; isolation source: wastewater sludge with Escherichia coli K12::gfp cells carrying plasmid... | place: USA: Moscow, Idaho... | reverse complement strand
TCGACGCCTGGATCGACGCCCATTTCGACGAGCAGGTCGCCTTCCTGCAGAAGCTGGTGCAGGTGCCCACCGACACCCCGCCCGGCAACAACGCCCCGCATGCCGAGCGCACCGCCGCGCTGCTCGCCGGCTTCGGCTTCGATGCCGAGAAGCACGCCGTGCCGCAGCAGGAAGTCCGCGACTACGGCCTGGAGTCGATCACCAACCTGATCGTGCGCCGCGCCTATGACGCGGGCGGCCCGGTCATCGCGCTCAACGCCCACGGCGACGTGGTGCCGCCCGGCGAGGGCTGGACGCACGACCCCTACGGCGGCGAGATCGTCGACGGCCGGCTCTACGGCCGCGCCGCTGCGGTCAGCAAGAGCGACTTCGCCACCTTCACCTTCGCCACCCGCGCGGTGGAGGCGCTGCGGTCCGCCGGCGTTCCTCTGAAGGGCGGCATCGAGCTGCATTTCACCTACGACGAGGAGTTCGGCGGCGAGCTGGGCCCCGGCTGGCTGCTGAAGCAGGGCCTGACGAAGCCCGACTACCTGATCGCCGCCGGCTTCGGCCACGAGGTCATCACCGCGCACAACGGCTGCCTGCAGCTGGAGGTGACGGTGCACGGCGTGATGGCGCATGCCGCGATTCCCGACAGCGGCGTCGACGCGCTGCAGGGCGCGGTGGCGATCATGAACGCGCTCTACGCCGAGAACACGCGCTATCGCGCCGAGATCCGCTCGCAGGTGCCGGGCATCAGCCACCCCTACATCAACGTCGGCTGGATCCAGGGCGGCACCAACACCAACGTCATTCCGGGCAAGGTGGTGATGAAGATCGACCGCCGGATGATTCCCGAGGAGGATCCGGTGCAGGTCGAGGCCGGGATCCGCCGCCTCATCACCGAGGCCGCTGCCAGCCGGCCGGGCGTGAGCGTCGACATCCGCCGCCTGCTGCTGGCCGAGTCGCTCAAGCCGCTGCCGGGCAACCGGCCGCTGGTCGAGGCGATCTGCCGCCACGGCGCCGAGGTCTTCGGCGAGGCGATTCCGGTGTCGGGCACGCCGCTCTACACCGACGTGCGGCTGTACTGCGCGCAGGGCATTCCGGCGGTGATCTACGGCGCCGGCCCCCGCACCGTGCGCGAGTCCAACGCCAAGCGCGCCGACGAGCATCTGGTGCTCGACGACCTGCGCCGCGCCACGAAGGTGGTGGCGCGCACGCTGCTGGAGATGCTGGGCTGAGTCGACGCCTTGGGGTCAAAGCCCCCGGAAGCGCCCCGCGAACACCCGGCTGACCGCCAGCCGCTCGGGTCGGTCGCGCAGCTCCAGCGTGGTGCGGCCCTGTTCGTCGCGCACCGCGCGGGCGATGCAGCGTGCCTGCACCACCGTGCCGCGGTGGATCTGCCAGAAGCGCTGCTCGTCGAGCTGGCCGAGCAGTTCCCGCAGCGACAGCCGGATCAGGTGCTCGCGCCGTGCGGTGACCACCCGCAGGTACTTGTCGGCGGCCTCGAAGTAGATGACTTCGTCGACCGGCACCATCTCGGTGACCGCGCCCTGCTGCGCGGCGATCACCTCCAGCCGCTCGGACGGGCGCCGCGCGGCCGGCTCGGCGGCCTGCATCAGCTGCTGCAGCCGGCCCACCAGGTCCTCGAATGGCGGCGCGGCGTCCGGGCGCGGCTCCTGCTGGGCCTGCAGCTGCGTCTGCAGTCGCTCCAGGCAGCGGGCCAGCCGCGCCGGCTGCACCGGCTTGAGCAGATAGTCGGCCGCCTGCAGCTCGAAGGCCTGCACCGCGTGCTGGTCGTAGGCGGTCACGAAGACCAGCAGCGGGAAGCCGGCCGCGTCGGCCTCCGGCCAGTCCTCGGCCAGCGCGCGGGCGACCTCCAGCCCGTCCAGGCCGGGCATGCGGATGTCGAGAAACACGATCTGCGGCCGCAGCGCCAGCGTGCGCTCGAGCGCCTGCGCGCCGTTGGCGGCCAGGCCGACGATGCGCAGCGCCGGCCACGCCTGCTGCAGCGCGTGGCGCAGGTGCGCGGCCAGCAGCGGCTCGTCCTCGGCGATCAGCGCGCTGGCGTCCAGGTCGGGGTTCATCGGGCCGGTTCTCCTGTGTTCGAACTTGAAAGGGCGGCGGGCATCGGCAGCTCGACGCAGGCCTGCGTGCCATCCGCCACCGACTGCAGCGTGAACTGCGCCTGATCGCCGTGCAGCGTGCGCAGCCGCTCGCGCACCTGGTCGAGGCCGAAGCCGGTGCCCGGCGGAATGGCCTGCGTCCCCGCACCCGGCGCGCCGTCCAGGCCGACGCCGGTGTCGTGCACCGTCAGGCGCAGCCGCCCGTCGACCTGCACGGCGCGCACCGTCAGCCGGCCGCCGTCGACGCAGGGCTCCAGGCCGTGGCGGATCGCGTTCTCGACCAGCGGCTGCAGCAGCAGCGCCGGCACCGGCAGCGCGGCCAGTTCGGGCGGCAGCTCGAAGCGGCTTTCCAGCCGCTCGCCCATGCGCACCTGCATCAGCGCCAGATAGTCGCGCAGCCGGTCGAACTCGTCGGCCAGCGCATGCTCGGCCACCCGCGAGCCCTGCAGCGTGGCGCGCAGGAAATCGATCAGGTGATCGAGCATCACGCCCGCGCGCGGCGGGTCCAGATCGACCAGCACCCGCAGATTGGCCAGGGTGTTGAAGAGCATGTGCGGCTCGAGCTGGCTTTCCAGCAGCTTCAGGCGGGTCTCGGCGGCCAGGCGGCGCACCGCCTCGGCCTCGGCCTCGGCCAGCAGCCGGCGGCTCTGCAGCGACTGGAAGGCGGTCAGCACCAGGCCGACGGTCAGCGTGACCATCAGCATCGGCGCGATGCTGATGCCGGCCGCCTCGTGCAGAGGGTTGAGCTGTCCGGGCGCGTGGCCGTTCAGCCAGGCGCCGAGGCGACCGCCGCCCAGATAGCCGACCAGCGAGCCGAAGACGATCAGCGTGCCCATCCAGCCCCAGCCCGGCCAGCCCTGCGCGGCCGGCACGTCGCCGGGGTTGCGCGCCAGTCGCCAGCGTGCCACCAGCAGCCGGCCGACATCGATCAGTGCCCAGCAGCTCAGGCCGATCGAGAGCGAATACACCAGCCCGGGGCCGAGCGGGTGACCGAGCATCGTCATCAGGAACAGGGCGATCAGCACGCAGGCGCCGACGGTCCACAGCACGCGGCGGGCCATGCCATGGTGCAGCGGCTGGGGCGAGGGCAGGGCTTGTGGGCTTGTCATCAGAACGCCAGTGTCGCCGCGATCGCGCCGCTCTGGCGCAGCGGGCCCTGGCGCATCGCCGCCGCCTGAGGGCCGCCGAGGCGGCGCCACGCGGCATCGACCCGCCAGCGGTCGCCGCTCCAGCGCAGGCCGGCGCCGAGGCTGCGTCCGCCGTCGCGCGGCTGCCAGAGCAGATCGAGCGAGGGCTCCCAGGCGCCGCTCTTCAGGCTGGCGCGCAGGTAGAGGTTGCGCTGCGCGGGGCGGCTCGCGGCCGTGCCGTCATGCCAGGCCTCGGCCAGCAGCGTCAGGTCCGGGCCGCCGGTCCAGCTCAGACCGGCCAGCGTCTGGTGGCGCGCCTGGTGCGGTTGCCAGCGTGTCGAGGCATGCAGCGCCACCGCGTCGCTGGCGACCCAGGCCAGTGCGGCGCCGAGGCCGGCGTGGCGGTCCTGGCGCCAGTCGGCGTGCAGATGGGCATCCAGCGCGCCCAGGCGGCGGAAATGGCGCAGCGCCAGCGCGCGCTCGGCCGCCTCGCGCTGCGGCTCGACCGCGACCAGGCTGGTGGCGCTGTCGGCATCGACCTGCTCGGCCTGCAGCACCGCGCGGCCCTGCGGCGTGATCGGCAGCAGCGGGCGGCGTTCCTCGCGCTGCACCACGTCGTTCGGCCGGAAGGCCTGGCCGACGTCCCAGGCGACGATGCGCCGGCCGGCGGCGAGCTGCCAGTCGGCGAGGTCGAGGTGGGCATACAGCTCGTTGACGCGGCCCGGCGTGGCGATCTGCGCGTCGCCGTCGGTGCGCTGCAGTGCGGTCTGGGCGTCCAGATGCAGGCCCAGGCCGGTCTGCGCGTCGAGCGCGCGGCGGGCGTCGGCGCGCAGCTGGACCTGCGTACTGCTGCGGTGGCGCGGTGCGGCGATGCGCCCGGGCCAGCGTGCCTGCGCCTCGGCCCAGGCGCCGGTGGCGGCCGGCTGCTGGAACTCGCGCGCCAGCCGCAGCTCGCCCGAGAGCGCGAAGCGGGTCGAGGCCGGCGTCGGTGCCGCATCGTCGGCGCGGGCCGCGGGCGCCGCCGCCATCGCCAGCGCGGACACGGCCAGGGACAACGGCAGCGGCATTGGCGCGATCGGTGTCATCGGTCGTCACTCCAGCGTCGGGTTGCGCACCAGCGCCATCGGGTTCAGCCAGGACTCCGGCACGCGGCGCACCTGGCGCGACAGGTACTCGATGCGGGTGCGCCGGCCGTTGCCGAGCTGGTCGCTCAGCTCCATCACGTCGATGCGGGTCGGCCGCTCGGGCCGGTCGGCGATGAAGCGCGCCTGCTTGGCCAGCTTGTCCGACTGCACGTACAGGTCGGCGCGCACCGGCTCGTGGTGCGTGCGGCCGAGCCACAGCTCGATGCGCGCGTAGCTCACGCCCTTGCGCTGCGCCGCCAGGCTCAGGTGCCAGCAGGTGGCCGCTGCCGAGGGTGCTGCGCCCTCGGCGCAGGGCTCGGCGCCGACCAGCGTGGCGGCATAGTCCTGCGACCAGCGCAGCGTGGCGATGTCGCCGGTCGAGGCGTCGCCCAGCAGCTTCTGCATCGGCGTGATGCGCATCGGCCGCTGCGTGCCCGGCATCAGGAGCCAGAAGTCGTCGCCCAGCATCAGCACCTTCTGGCCCTGCTCGGCCGGCGAGCGCATGACGACCAGCGAGCGCCGGCCGCTCTGCGCATAGACGGTGTAGAGCCGCTCCTTGTCGGGCGAGGCGGTGGTGACCCGCGTCTCGACGACCAGGTTGTCGTCGGTCATGCGGTAGCGATCGGCGTCGACGAGCAGGCGGGCCACGTCGGGGCCGGACTCCGCAGCCCGGGCGGGCAAGGCGAGGGCGGATGCGGCGCAGAGGGCGGCCAGCAGCAGCGGCTGCAGCGAGAAGAGCTTGTTCATGGTCATGATCGACCTCCTTCAGACATGGCCCAGCGCTGCGACCACCGGCAGCCGCACCGTGCGTCGCGCCACCCAACCCGAGGCCAGCGCCACCAGCACCGTCACCAGCCCGAGCGTGGCCAGCATCAGCCCGGCGTCCAGCGTGATCAGCAGCGGATAGCCGATCGAGCGCCCGGGCGGCGGCGGCATCATCACCGGGAAGAGCTGCAGCACCACCGACACCGCCACCGTGATCGCCGCGCCGATCGCGCCGCCGGCGGCGCCCAGCAGCAATCCTTCGAGCGCCAGCGTCTGCAGCAGCTGACCCGGCCGCGTGCCCAGCGCGCGCAGCGTGCCGATCTCCCGGGTGCGCTCGATCACCGACATCGCCATCGCGTTGGCGACCACCACGACCACGATGACGCCGATGATCAGCCCGAGCGCGCCGAAGATGCGGTTGTAGAGCGCGCGCACGCTGCGGTAGAAGGGCGCCTGCTCCTCCCAGGTGCGCAGCGCCAGGTCGGGCAGGCTCGCGCCGAGCCGCGCGCGCGCCGGCAGCGTGGCCTCCATGCGGTCCAGGAAAATCCCCAGGCTCGACACCCGGTCGGTCACCAGCAGGCGCTGCGCGGTGGCGACGTCGGTGTAGACCAGGCGCTGGTCGATCTCGGGCACGCCGGTGGAGACGACGCCGGCCACCGTGACGTCGAGCGCGTTCATCGCGCCTTCGGTCGTGCCGGCCAGCAGCGTCAGCGACGCGCCCGGCTGCGCCTTCAGGTTGCGCGCCAGCCCGGCGCCGAGCATCACCGCGCCGCGCTCGGCGCCGGCCAGCTCGCGCCCGGCCTCCACCGTCAGGAAGGGGCCCTTGACCGCGAACTCGGCGTCCGGCTCGATGCCGACGCCCATCATGATCACCGACTTGTCGCCGTTGCTGATCAGCCCCCCGAACTCGACGCGCGGCAGCACCTGGCGCACCGCCGGGTCGGCCAGCAGCCGCTGGCGCAGCGCCTGCGCATCCGTCAGGCCGTGCTGCAGCGGCGTGTCCTCGAAGCCGTCGAACTGCGCCGTGCGTGCCAGCACCAGGTGGCCGGTGGTGCGCGCCGAGGCCTCGGCCAGGCCCTGGTAGGTCGAGAGCGCGAAGCCGCCGGCCAGCAGGATGGCTGCGGTGCCGAGCGCGGCGATCGCCACCGTGACCAGCGAGCGGCGCCGGTTGCGCCGCGTGTTGAGCCAGGCGAAGCGCGCCCAGGCGAGCAGGGGAGTCGACAGGGCCGTCATGCGGGCATCTCCGTGTCCGTGGTGGCGATCACGCCGTCACGCAGCGCGATGACGCGGTCGCAGCGGCGCGTCAGCCGCTCGTCGTGCGTGGCGATCAGGAAGGCGGCGCCGTCGCGGTGGCCGAGCTCGCGCATCAGGTCGAGCATCTGCGTGGCGGTGGTCGAGTCCAGGCTGGCGGTCGGCTCGTCGGCGATGACCAGGCCCGGGCGCTTGATCAGCGCGCGGGCGATGGCCACGCGCTGGCGCTGGCCGCCGGAGAGCGCGTCGGGGCGGTGGCCGGCGTGCTCGCGCAGGCCCACCGCGTCGAGCGCCGCGGCGACACGCGCGCGCCGCTCGGCCGCCGGCACCCCGGCCAGGAACAGCGGGTAGTCGACGTTGTCGGCCACCGTCATCACCGGCACCAGGTTGAAGCCCTGGAAGATGAAGCCGATGGCGTCGCGGCGCAGCGCGGTCGCGGCGGCCTCGTCGCCGGCGTCGACCGCCCGGCCGCGCAGCCGCACCGTGCCGGCGTCGGCGCGGTCGATCAGGCCGGCGATGTTCAGGATCGTGCTCTTGCCGCTGCCCGACGGGCCGGTCAGCGCCACCAGCTCGCCCGGCCGCACCGCCAGGTCGACGCCGCGCAGCGCCGGCACCGTGTGCGCGCCGAGCCGGTAGGTCTTGTGCACGCCCTGCAGCTCGATCACCGGCGGGGTCTTCAGGGCGTTCATGCGGCCTCCTTCGCGGCCAGGCGCTGCACCGCTTCGCGGAAGGCCGCAGGCGTGGCGGCCAGCGCCGGGTCGCGCTGCACCTGCTCGAGCAGGCGCCGGCCGCGCTCGCCGCGGTGGAACATCGCCGGCAGCGCCAGGAAGGTGGCTGCGGCGGTGAGCCGCGTCTCCAGCGCCACCGGCACGCCGTGATGCCGTTCCGCGTCGTGCGCTGGCGTCAGCCGTGCCAGCGCCTTGTCGATCAGCGCCAGACCGTCTTCGGCATGGCCGATCTTCTTCCACGGCAGCCAGGTGGTGCGCGCCTGCATCGCGGTGGCCGCCCCGGCATAGGCCAGCAGCAGGGGGTCGTCGGGTCGGGCCTGCAGCAGCGCGCTGAACTGCGCCCGTGCCGGCGCGATGGCCCTGCGGTCGCTGTCGCGGGCGCGGCGGAAGGTGGCGGTGGCCTGGTCGAAGGCCTCGGCCGAGGGGGCGAATGCTGCGGCTGCGGTGGCGGTGGCCGGTGCGCCGGAGGGCACTCCGTCGGCCGAGAAGGCTGGAACCGTCGGTGCGACGATGGCGACCAGCACGCCGATCTTGACGGCGGCCAGCAGCAGGAACAGGGTGCGGCGTGGCATGGAGGGCCTCTCCCGGAAAGCGTTGACGATGACGTCATGGTTCGCTGTCCGTCGCCGCTGCGCAGCCGCGATGCGACGAAGCGTCGCATTCCGGCGCGAACGGCGCTTCTGCCGGCGGGAAAGGTCCGGCGGCTGCGCCGCAGCCGCGCTCAGGCCATCTTCACCGCGGTGCCGCTGACGGCGACCATCATCATGCCGTTGGCCTCGCCGAGCACCTCGTAGTCGAAGTCGATGCCGACGATGCCGTCGGCGCCGAGTTCCTTCGCTGCGGCGCTCATGTCCGCGACCGCCGCATCGCGTGCGCCAGCCAGTGCGCGCTCGTAGCCGCCGGCGCGGCCGCCGACGACATCGCGCACCGACGAGAACAGGTCGCGGAAGATGTTGGCGCCGATGATCGCCTCGCCGTGCACCACGCCGAGAAAGCGCTCGACCCGCGCGCCGCCTTCGCCGTTCGGGATCACCGTGGCGAGAAAGAAACCGTCATCCTGCTTCGAGAACCAGCCCATGTGGACTCCTTGGCTGAAAAGGGGAAGGGAGGGGAAGGAAGGGGAAAGAGACGCCGGGGCGCGCAGGCGCGGCGGCGGGTCAGCGGCGCCGCCCGCCGCCGCCCAGCAGCGAGCCCAGCACGCCGCGCACGATCTCGCGCCCGACCGACGAGCCGATCTGGCGCACCGCCGTCTTGGCGACCGCCTGCACCAGACCGTCGCGCTGGCCGCCGCGCGGGCCGGTCGAGCCGAACAGCAGCGCGCCCAGCGCTCCGCCGAGCAGGCCGCCAGCCTCGGACGGGGCGGCCGGATCGCCGGACCCGGCCGGTGCCGGCCGTGCCGTTATCGCCTCGTTGGCGGCCATGACCCGGCCCTGGAGCTTTTCGTAGGCCGATTCGCGGTCGACCGCCTTCTCGTACACGCCGGCGACCAGCGAATCCTCCCGCAGCTGCTGGCGCTGTTCGGCGCTGATCGGGCCGATCTGGCTGCCCGGCGGCAGGATGAAGACCCGCTCGGTCACGCCGGGGCGGCCCTTGGCATCGAGCAGGCTCACCAGCGCCTCGCCCACGCCCAGCTCGGTGATCGCGGCGCCGATGTCCAGCGCCGGGTTCGGCCGCATCGTCTCGGCTGCCGAGCGCACCGCCTTCTGGTCGCGTGGCGTGAAGGCGCGCAGCGCATGCTGCACCCGGTTGCCCAGCTGGCCGAGCACCGTCTCGGGAATGTCGATCGGATTCTGGGTCACGAAATACACGCCCACGCCCTTGGAGCGCACCAGCCGCACCACCAGCTCGATGCGCTCGGTCAGCACCGCCGGAGCGTCCTTGAACAGCAGATGGGCCTCGTCGAAGAAGAAGACGAGCTTGGGCTTGTCCAGATCTCCGACCTCGGGCAGGGTCTCGAACAGCTCGGACAGCATCCACAGCAGGAAGGTCGCGTACAGGCGCGGCGCGTTCATCAGCTTGTCGGCGGCCAGGATGCTGACCACGCCCTGGCCGTCGATCGTCTGCATCAGGTCCTCGATCGAGAGCATCGGCTCGCCGAAGAAGCGGTCGCCGCCCTGGCTCTCGATCTGCAGCAGGCCGCGCTGGATCGCGCCCACCGAGGCGGCGCTGATGTTGCCGTACTCGGTCTGGAAGGTGCTCGCGTTGTCGCCGACATGCTGCAGCATCGCGCGCAGGTCCTTCAGGTCGAGCAGCAGCAGGCCGCTGTCGTCGGCGATGCGGAAGACCAGCTGCAGCACGCCCTGCTGCGTCTCGTTGAGGTTGAGCATGCGCGCCAGCAGCAGCGGGCCCATGTCGGAGACGGTGGCGCGCACCGGATGGCCCTGCTCGCCGAACACATCCCACAGCAGGGTCGGGCAGCCGCCCCAGTCCGGCGCCTCGAGGCCGCGCTCGCGCAGCACCTGCTCGATCTTCGGACTGCTGCGTCCGGTCTGGCTGATGCCGGTCAGGTCGCCCTTGATGTCGGCCATGAAGACCGGCACGCCCTGGCGGGACAGGCCCTCGGCGAGTTTCTGCAGCGTGATCGTCTTGCCGGTGCCGGTGGCCCCGGTGATCAGACCGTGGCGGTTGGCCAGGGCGGGCAGCAGGAGGGCTTCAGTCGCGCCGTGACGGGCGAGCAGGATCGGATCGGCCATGGCAGGGTCTCCGGGCAGCAGGACGCCGAAAAGTAGAATGTCAGTCTATCGAACTCAGCTGAACAACAGTTACAGGAGCATCCATCCATGGCCGGTCATTCCAAGTGGGCGAACATCCAGCACCGCAAGGGTCGTCAGGACGAAAAGCGCGGCAAGGTCTGGACCCGCATCACCCGCGAGATCATCGTCGCGGCCCGCGAGGGCGGCGGCGATATCGCGATGAATCCGCGTCTGCGCCTGGCCATCGAGAAGGCCAAGGCGGCCAACATGCCGGCCGACAACATCAAGCGCAATGTCGACAAGGCCACCGGCAACCTCGATGGCGTGACCTACGAGGAAATCCGCTACGAGGGCTACGGCATCGGCGGTGCGGCCATCATCGTCGACACGATGACCGACAACCGGGTGCGCACGGTGGCCGAGGTGCGCCACGCCTTCAGCAAGTACGGCGGCAACCTGGGCACCGAAGGCTCGGTGGCCTTCCAGTTCAAGCACTGCGGCCAGATCGTCTTCGCGCCCGGCACCAGCGAGGACAAGGTGATGGAGGTGGCGCTGGAGGCCGGCGCCGACGATGTGGTCGTCGGCGACGACGGCTCGATCGAGGTGCTGACCGCGCCGACCGACTTCGAGGCGGTGCGCGACGCGCTGACGGCCGCCGGCCTGCAGGCCGAGATCGCCGAGGTGACGATGCGCGCCGACAACCCGGTCGAGCTGGCCGGCGACGATGCCGCGCGCATGCAGAAGCTGCTCGATGTCATCGAGGATCTGGACGACGTGCAGGACGTGTTCCACAACGCGGTGCTCTGAACTCCGGGCTTCAGGCCCGGAGCGCGGAACCAGACAGAACAAGACACGATACGACACGACAAGCTCGAGCCCGGGCCGCACGCCTCTGCGTGCGGTCCAGGCGCGGTGCGAGGGGACAGGCGATGGCGATGGAAATGTCGGCGGCCGCCGCGATGGCGGTCGAGCGGCCGCGACGTGCGGCGCGTGCAGGCTGGCTGCTGCTGGGCTCGGTGCTGCTGCTGCTGCTGGGCCTGCCGGGCCAGCCGCTGCTGGGTGCGGCCAAGATGGCAGTGCTGTTCCTGCCCGGATGGTGGCTGCTGTCCTTGCGCATCATTCGGCCGGCGCTGCGCCGGCCCGCCTTCCTGCTGTGGACCGTGCCCTTCGTCGTCGATGCAGCGGTGCGCGGCTTCCTGCATTTCAGCTATGGTGCGGCGCCGGACAGCTCGCTGGTGCTGACCTCGCTGGCCAACACCCACGGCGACGAGGCGCTGCAATACCTGGAGCAGCATGTGGTGCCGGTGGCGCTGGCCAGTCTGCTGGCGCTGACGGCGCTGACGGTGCTGGACCGCATCGCCCGCGAGATCCTGGCCCGCGATCCTGGTCCGGACGATCGCGGCCTGTCCTGGGGGCTGAGCTGGCCGCAGGCGCTGCTGCCGGTGCTGCTGGCGCTGGGCGCCACCGCCAGCGGGCCGTGGCGCGACATGCATCCGCTGGCCTTCTGGCCGCAGTGGCCGGCGCAGCTGGCCGGCACCCGGGCGGCGCTGCGCGACGCCGCGCTCGAGCACCAGGGCTGGATCGACCGCGCGATCCGGTCCGGCGTGGCGGGGCCGGCGACCCGGCGCCATGTCGCGATGCTGGTGATCACCGAGAGCATCAACCGCGACAACCTCGGCCTGTACGGCTATGCGCGGGCCACCTCCCCGGCGCTGGAGCGTCATCGCCATGAGCTGCTGGTGATGCGCCATGCCTGGTCGGTTGCGGCCTCGACCGTGCCGGCGCTCGACGCGATGCTGCGGCCGACCGCCGCCGACGGCAGCCGCCAGGACCTGCTGGCGCTGGCGCGTGCGGCCGGCTACCGCATCCACTGGATCAGCAACCATGACGATCTGGCGATCCGCACCCGCCATGGCGGTCTGGCCGACGAGCAGGTCTACATCAACCGGGTGCCGGGCCGCTCGGCGCGCACGCTCGACGGCGAGCTGCTGCCGTCGGTCGACCGCGCGCTGGCCGATCCGGCGCCGCTGAAGCTGATCGTGGTGCATCTGCTGGGCGCCCATCCGCATTACCGCTACCGCTACCCGGAAGGCCAGCCCGAGACCGGCTCCGCCGACGATGCGGTCTCCGCGGCGATGGTCGAGCAGGGCCGCTGGCCGTGGATCCGGCGTTTCCGCACCGAATACGACACCGCGCTGCGCTATCACGACGGGGTGCTGGCGGCGCTGCTCAAGCAGCTCCAGTCCGTGCCGGGCGATGAGCTGACCCACAAGCTCTGGCTGGCGGTGTCCGACCATGGCCAGGATGTCGGCCATGACCGCAACCATGCCGGCCACAGCCCGATGACGCCGGCCGGCTACCGCATTCCCCTGCTGCTGTGGCAATCCGGCCACGTTCCGACCCCCGATGCGCAGGCCCTTGAGCAGCGTCCGGTGCGGGCCGACTGGCTGGCCGATCTGCTGCTGCCCCGGCTGGGCATCACGCTGCCGGGCACGGATTCCGCGCGCGATGCGCTCTCGGACGACTACCGCTGGCAGCCTCCGGTGCTGCCGATCGCTGTGGCAAACTACCTCGACTGATTTCGGATGTCTATGAAAGTACTGGTTATTGGCGGCGGCGGCCGCGAGCATGCCCTGGCCTGGAAGCTGGCGCAGTCCCCCCGGGTCCACAAGGTCTATGTGGCGCCGGGCAACGGCGGCACCGCCCTGGACCAGCGCATCGTCAACGTGCCGATCGGCAACGATGTGGGCGCGCTGGCCGACTTCGCCGAATCCGAGAAGATCGGCCTGACGGTGGTCGGCCCCGAGGCGACGCTGGCGCTGGGCGTGGTCGACGCCTTCCGTGCGCGTGGCCTGCGCATCTTCGGCCCGTCGAAGGCGGCCGCGCAGCTCGAGAGCTCCAAGGCCTTCGCCAAGGACTTCATGAAGCGGCACAGGATCCCGACCGCCGCCTACGAGACCTTCAGCGATGCCGCCGCCGCACACGCCTATGTGGACAAGATCGGCGCGCCGATCGTCGTCAAGGCCGACGGCCTGGCCGCCGGCAAGGGCGTGGTCGTGGCGATGACGCTGGCCGAGGCCCATGAGGCGGTCGACTGGATGCTGCTCGACAACAAGCTCGGCGTGCAGCACAACGACGCCGGCGCCCGGGTGGTCATCGAGGAGTTCCTGCAGGGCGAGGAGGCCAGCTTCATCGTCATGGTGGACGGCCGCAACATCCTCGCGCTGGCGACCAGCCAGGACCACAAGCGCCTGCAGGATGCCGACCAGGGCCCGAACACCGGCGGCATGGGCGCCTACTCGCCTGCGCCGGTGGTCACGCCCAACATCCATGCCAAGGTGATCCAGGAGATCATCCGGCCGACGGTCGAGGGCATGCGCCGCGACGGCATGCCCTTCACCGGCTTCCTGTACGCCGGCCTGATGATCGACCCCACCGGCGGCGTGAAGACGCTGGAGTTCAACACCCGCATGGGCGACCCGGAGACGCAGCCGATCATGATGCGCCTGAAGAGCGACCTGCTCGAGGTGCTGCTGCATGCCACCGACGGCACGCTCGACCAGGTCACGCTGGACTGGGACCGCCGCGTTGCGCTGGGCGTGGTGATGGCCGCCGGCGGCTATCCGCTCGACCCGAAGAAGGGCGACACGCTGCGCGGCCTGCCGGCCGAGACCGAGGACTGCAAGGTCTTCCATGCCGGCACCGCCACCGGCCCGAACGGCACCGTCGTCACCAGCGGTGGCCGGGTGCTGTGCGTGACCGCGCTGGGCGACTCGGTGCGCACCGCGCAGCAGCGCGCCTACATCGGCGTGCAGTCGATCCAGTTCGATGGCATGCAGTACCGCAACGACATCGGCTACCGCGCGATCAAGCGCGGCGGCAGCGCCTGACATGGCCATGCCCGACGAGCAGCCGCTGTCGAACGAGGCGGTGCGCGGCTGGCTGCTGGGCCTGCAGCAGTCGATCTGCGATGCGGTCGGTGCCGAGGACGGCACGCCCTTCCTGACGGACGCCTGGGAGCGCCCGCCCGGCGGGCGGCTCGAGGGTGCGGGCATCACCCGGCTGATCGAGGGCGGCGCGCTGCTCGAGCGCGGCGGCTGCGCCTTCTCGCAGGTCCGAGGGCCGGCGCTGCCGCCCTCGGCCACGCAGCACCGGCCGGAGCTGGCCGGCGCGCCCTTCGAGGCGATGGGCGTGTCGCTGGTCTTCCACCCGCGCAACCCCTATGTGCCGACGGTGCACATGAATGTGCGCATGCTCTCGGCCACGCCGACCGAGGGCCCGGCGGCCGGGCAGACGGTGCGCTGGTTCGGCGGCGGCATGGACCTCACGCCCTACTACGGCTTCGAGGAAGACGCGGTGCATTTCCACCGCGCCTGCCGCGACGCGCTCGATCCGCACGATCCGGCGCTGTACCCGCGCTTCAAGGCCTGGTGCGACGAGTACTTCTTCCTGAAGCACCGCGACGAGCCGCGCGGCATCGGCGGCATCTTCTTCGACGACTTCTCGGCGCTGGGCGCGCAGGGCAGCTTCGCGATGCTGAAGGATGTGGGCGACGCGCTGCTCAAGGGCTGGCTGCCGATCGCGCAGCGCCGCCGCGACACCCCGTACGGCGAGCGCGAGCGCGACTTCCAGGCCTACCGGCGTGGTCGCTACGTCGAGTTCAACCTGGTCTGGGACCGCGGCACGCTGTTCGGTCTGCAGTCGGGCGGGCGCACCGAATCCATCCTGATGTCGATGCCGCCGAACGTGAGCTGGCGCTACCGCTGGGCGCCGGAGCCCGGCACGCCCGAGGCGCGCCTGGCCACCGACTTCCTGCGTCCACGCGACTGGCTCGCCGAAGCCGAAGCCGCCGAAGCATCCGGCACCGATGGCCTTTGAGTCGCTCCGGGCCGGGCGGCGGGGGCGCCGCATCGGCCTGTTCGGCGGCAGCTTCGATCCGGTCCACCAGGCGCACCGCGAACTGGCCGACGCGGCGCTGGCGCAGCTCGGTCTGGACGAGCTGCGCTGGATTCCGGTGGGTCGGGCGTGGCAGAAAACCCGACAGATGGCCCCGGCGGCGCATCGCGCTGCGATGGTCGGGCTCGCGATCGGCGACAATCCCGCCTTCGTGCTCGAGCGCTGCGAGATCGAACGCGACGGACCGAGCTACACGCTCGACACCGTCGCCGAGCTGCAGCGGCGCGACGGGCAGCGGCATCCGGGCGAGCCGGCCGACTGGTTCCTGATCATCGGACAGGACCAGCTGGCCAACTTCGCCACCTGGCACGGCTGGCGCGATCTGCTCGGGCGGGTCGTTCTGGCGGTGGCCGGCCGGGCCGGCGACGCGGTGCAGATGCCCGTGGCGCTGGCCGAGGCCGGCGCGCGGGTCGTGCCGCTGGCGATGATGCCGATGACGGTGTCGTCGACCGAACTGAGGACGCGGCTGGCTGCAGGCGAGCCGGCGTCCAGCCTGGCGCCCCGGATGGTGGCGCCGGCGGTGGCAGGCTATATTGAACGCCACGGCCTGTACCATCCCCACCCCCCGAACACGGAACAAGAACGGATCTAATGGACATCCGCAAGCTGCAACGCGCCATCGTCGATGGCCTCGAGGGCGTCAAGGCCCAGGACATCGTGGTCTTCAACACCGAGCATCTCTCGCCGCTCTTCGAGCGGGTGGTGATCGCCTCGGGCACGAGCAACCGCCAGACCAAGGCCCTCGCCGCCGGCGTGCGCGACGAGGTCAAGGGCATCGGTGGCGAGATCCTGAGCATGGAGGGCGAGGACAACGGCGAGTGGATCATCGTCGACTGTGGCTCGGCCGTCGTCCACATCATGCAGCCGGCCATCCGGCAGTACTACCACCTCGAGGAGATC
>RRZT011584639.1_pt1 | contig 15649 bp, 13 predicted proteins | sample 2165551 | NCBI WGS metagenome assembly RRZT01 (sample SAMN10456910, study PRJNA506462) | wastewater metagenome | biome: wastewater; feature: sludge; material: wastewater sludge; isolation source: wastewater sludge with Escherichia coli K12::gfp cells carrying plasmid... | place: USA: Moscow, Idaho... | reverse complement strand
ATTTTTAGGCATAAAAAAACCCGCCGAAGCGGGTTTTTTTTAAGAGGTGCAAGTTATTAGATAACTTGAACTTCTTCAGCTTGCATACCTTTCTGGCCACGAGCGGCTACGAAAGATACAGTCTGACCTTCTTTCAGGCTTTTAAAACCGTCGCTTTGGATAGCGCGGAAGTGAACGAAAAGATCGTCACCTGATTGTGGAGTGATGAAGCCGAAGCCTTTTTCATCGTTAAACCATTTAACTACACCAGTTTGGCGATTAGACATTGTATGTCTCCTTGTACGAAGTAAATTTATACTTAGGCTGAGCCCAAGATGATACTGAGCGCAAGGAGTTACAGGAGTCGTAGCAATGATTGGATCGAGATCTAAACATATATTGATTCACGGTTACACATGCAGCAGCAGTGATGTGTACTTTACCCGATTTTTACTGAAGTGCCAGCATTATTTTTGTATTTATCCAAAAGGCTAGGTTTTTTGAGTTTTACAGCACATTCTTAGTTGTGTCATGTAATGGCGTATGTAGGTAGACTATGGGCAAATTTTTTCTGTCTCAATACCCTTAAGTTTTAGGAAGGTCTGCATGAGCATAAAGTCCGATAAGTGGATTCGTCGTATGGCGCAAGAACACGGCATGATTGAGCCTTTTGTGGAGCGCCAAGTGCGTAGTGAAGGCGCTGAGCGCCTGATTTCGTACGGTGTTTCTAGTTATGGTTATGATGTGCGTTGTGCTGATGAGTTTAAGGTGTTTACTAATTTGCACTCGGTGACGGTTGATCCAAAAAACTTTGATGAGAAGAGTTTTGTCGATGTTAAAGGGCCGGTGTGTATTATTCCGCCGAACTCATTTGCCTTGGCGCGTACGGTGGAGTTTTTCCGGATTCCGCGTAATGTGTTGACGATTTGTTTGGGTAAAAGCACTTATGCGCGCTGCGGTATCATCGTCAATGTAACGCCGCTTGAGCCTGAGTGGGAAGGTCATGTGACCTTGGAGTTTTCCAATACTACAACTCTGCCTGCGAAGATTTATGCCAATGAAGGTGTGGCGCAGATGTTGTTTTTTGAGTCGGATGAAGAGTGTGAAGTGTCTTATAAAGACCGTGACGGTAAGTACCAAGGTCAGCGTGGCGTGACCCTGCCACGTGCTTAAATGCGGGTAATGCAGCTGAACTATTTTAGTGAAGTGAATTGTTTATGTTGCATTATGATTTGTGTTAAGGATGATCTGAAACGGTAGATTGTGTGAGCGGTCTGCCGTTTTTGTTGGCATTTTCGCTATTTTGTCATAGGCCTTGCTGTGCTTGGCTTGCTTATCACAGCTACCCCGAAGTACTCATTGATCTTTTGCATTGCTTGCACGCGCGCAGTGGATTGGCCGACAACACAGATGATCAAGACGTATCTCGCTGGTGCTGCGGCGAGCGTAGCTAGGATGGCGTAGCGCCCAAATCGGGGCAGGATGACCCGTTGAGGGAAAAGCAGCATTAGCGAGGTACGTCAGGCGCTAAGCGTGCTTAAGTAGCGAATAACGCTAAAGCGGAAACAACACAGGCACCAAAATGACGCTGGTGAGCATGACGATAATAGTAAAAGGCACGCCAATACGTACAAAATCGGCAAAGCGGTATTGACCCGGGCCGAGCACCAGCGTGTTCACCGGTGATGAAATAGGCGTCATAAAAGCCGCAGAGGCTGCTAGTGCCACAATCATGGCGAAAGGGGCAGGAGAGGCTTGCATCGCTTGCGCGCTGGCGATGGCGATCGGAGCCATCAGCACAGCCGTCGCCGTGTTGGAAATAAATAAGCCAATCACGGCTGTCGCCACAAAAAGAGTTGCCAAAATCATCCGTGGCCCCGCATTGCCAAATAGACTGAGCAAGCCTTTTACAGCTAAATCAATCCCGCCGGTTTTTTGTAAAGCCAGAGCAAAAGGCAGCATGCCAACAATCAGTAAAATACTTTGCCAGTGAATCGAGCGGTAAGCGCTGTCCATATCAATGCAACGAAACGCACCCATCAACAAACAGCCAATCAACACCGCTAAAACGTTCGGCACTAAACCTGTAACCATCAGCATAACCATCACAGCGAGGCTGAATAAAGCATGCGGTGCTTGGCTCAGAGCAGGTGCAACATCATCCACTTCTGCCGGTAAACTCAACACTAAAAAGTCACGGCTATGACCTTGCAACTTACGAATATGCTGCCAGTTTCCGGCGACCAGTAAGGTGTCACCGGCTTTTAGTTTTTCATCGACTAACAGACCGTCTAAGGCCTGCTGATTTCGCCGCAAGCCAATCACATTGAGTTTCCTGTGGGTGCGAAAACCTAACTCTTGAATGGTTTTTCCTGCAAGGCGCGAGTCCGGAGGCAGCATGACTTCGGCAACACCCAGTGAGCGATGGTGATCACTAAAATAGCTGCTTTGCATTGCAACAGGCTCAACACCCAACTCGTAGTAAGAGTTGAGCAGGTCAATGGTTGGGCTGACTAAATCGACCAGTAAAATATCGCCGGCGCGCAGTTCCGTGCTGCCCGTTGCACCGAGCAAAGTGCGACGAAAACGGCGTTGGCGTTCTACTGCAATGACATTGATGCCGTATTGCTTGCGCAGCTGTAATTCGTCGAGGGTTTGGCCAGTGAGAACCGAATTGGCTCGCACACGCAAGCGGCGTTCGCGGCCCGCTAAACGGTATTCGCGCACCAGATCAGCAATGCTATGCCTTGCCTCACTGGCACTGCTGTCGCTGTCTGTGCGCGCGAGCCAGTGTCGAGTCAGCAGCATGTAAGCGATGCCTAAGACCAAAATAGTTAAGCCAATGGGCGCGAAAGCAAAAAAACTGAAACCCTTATAACCGCCGCGCACCAGCTCACTGTGTACCACCATGTTTGGTGGTGTCGCTACCAAGGTCAGCATGCCGCTGATTAAGGCAGCAAAGCTAAGAGGCATCATTAAGCGACTGGGCGCAATTTTTAAGCGAGCAGCGATGCTGAGCACGACCGGAATAAAAATAGCCACTACACCCGTTGAACTCATGACCGAACCTAGCCCCGCAACCGTCAGCATCAGCAAGATGATTAAGCGGGTTTCACTGCTGCCGGCGCGATGCATTAAACGCTCGCCGAGCTGATAGGCGATTCCGGTGCGCACTAAGCCTTCGCCGATGACAAAGAGGGCCGCAATCACCACCACACTGGGGTCACTAAAGCCAGCCAGTGTTTCTGGCACTGTTAGCACGCCGGTCAGCGGTAGCGCGACAATCATCAGCAGCGCGACAACATCCATGCGCGGTTTATTGCGTACAAAAAGTACCACAGCAAGAAGTAGGAGCAGCAGTACCCAGCCCAGTTGCAGGTTCATCTTAACTCAGCAGTAAAGCGTCGTCGGCAAGCTTCTCGCCGCGTACTTTTTCGAACATGGCGAGCAAGTCAGGAACGTCCAAACCTTGGCGTTGTTCGCCACTAACATCCAGTACCACTTGGCCTTGGTGCAGCATAATGGTGCGATCGCCCACATCCAAGGCTTGGCGCATGCTGTGGGTTACCATCATTGTGGTGAGTTGTTTTTCTTTAACGATGCGCTGGGTAAGCTCTAAGACAAAATCTGCTGTGCGAGGATCTAAAGCCGCAGTGTGTTCATCCAATAGCAAAATTTGTGATGGGCGTAGTGCCGCCATCAGCAAACTTACGGCTTGGCGTTGTCCGCCTGACAATAAACCGATGCGATCTTGCAGGCGGTTTTCTAAGCCAAGGCCCAAGGTCGCCAAATGCTCACGAAAACCAGCGCGCTGCGAAGCCTTCACCGCACGACTTAAGCCGCGGCGTTGACCGCGCTGTTCAGCCAAGGACATATTTTCTTCAATGGTGAGGTCTTCGCAGGTGCCGGCCATAGGGTCTTGGAAGACCCGCGCTACTTGTTTTGCGCGAGCCCAGACAGGCTGCTCAGTGACATCAATGTCGTCGATTAAAATACTGCCGCTATCAATGGCTAAATCACCGGAAATGGCGTTGAGAAAGGTCGATTTGCCAGCACCGTTAGTACCGATCACCGTGACAAACTGGCCGGTTGGGATTTGCAGCGATAAACCGCACAGCGCACGGGTTTCAATCGGCGTGCCGGGATTAAAAGTGATATGTAAATCATTGGCCTTGAGCATCTGTTAAACCCTCTTGCGGCGTGACATACGCTGTTTGATCAGTGGAATGACAAGTGCAAAGGTGACCAGTAGTGCAGTGACTAAATTGAGGTCTTGCGCTTGCAGGCCAATAAAGTCGCTATTGAGTGCCAGAGCGATAAAGAAGCGATAAACAATTGCACCCAAGACCACTGCGAGGGTGATAAAAAATAGTTTGCGCGATGGCAGAATGCTTTCACCGACAATCACGGCGGCTAAACCAATCACGATAGTACCAATACCCATTGAGATATCAGCGCCACCTTGACTTTGCGCAAAAAGCGCACCAGCGAGGCCAACTAAACCATTGGAAATGGCCATGCCTAAAATAATCATTGCGCCCGTATTCACACCCTGCGCGCGCGCCATGCGTGGGTTGGAGCCGGTGGCGCGAATCGCCAAGCCTTGACGGGTAGAGAAATACGCATCGAGGGCCAATTTAGCCAACAGCACCACAACAATTAGAATCACAGGGCGAGCAATATAGTCAGCGAGCCAGCTGGGCTCGAGGATGCTAAATACCGTCGGCTCCATGATCAGTGGAATGTTGGGCTTGCCCATAATGCGTAGGTTGATTGAATAGAGGGCAATCATCATTAGGATACTGGCCAGTAGATCCATAATTTTTAAATGCACGTTCAAAATTGCCGTGATGATACCTGCGCCGGCTCCGGCTAAAGCCGCCAGTGCGGTGGCCAGAAAAGGGTCCATGCCGCTGGAAATGCATAATGCGCCAACCGCGCCGCCTAAAGGGAAGCTGCCATCAACGGTTAAATCAGGAAAACGTAATAAGCGAAAGGAGATAAACACCCCGAGTGCCACTAGACTAAAGATCAAACCGATCTCAAGGGCACCAAACATTGAAAACAGGGACATGGGCAGGTTGACCAAAGGCTAAATAAAAATACCCCGAGCACTGTGCCGTACTCGGGGTGCGACAGGGTCTTAACGAATCACTTCAGCAGCGCTATCAAGCAGCTCTGGCGACAAGGTTACACCTTGTTTTTCAGCCGCGGCTAAATTAACAAATAGCTGAATGTTTTCACTGGTTTCAGGCTTGATGTCGCCTGGTTTTTCGCCCTTTAAAATACGTACCACAATGCGGCCGGTTTGTTGGCCGAGTTCGTGATAGTTCACGCCGAGTGCAGCAATGGCACCACGTTTAACGCTGTCGGTGTCAGAAGCAATTAAAGGGATTTTCATGTCGTTGCCGACTTTTACCAGCGCTTCATAAGCAGAGACCACGTTGTTGTCGGTATTGGTGTAAATCACATCCACTTTACCGACAAGGCTGCGGGCGGCAGTGCCCACATCAACAGAGCGTGGCGCTGCGGCTTCAACCAAGGTCAGGCCATATTGCGGCAGAATGTCTTTCAGTGCAGTCACGACCGCCACTGAGTTCGCTTCACCGGGGTTAAATACCATGCCAATGCGTGTGGCATTAGGCACGATCTGCTTGACCAGCTCCATTTGCTTGCCGAGCTCGAGTACGTCAGATACACCGGTAACGTTAGTGCCGCTGGCTTCCCAGCTTGGCGTCAGCTGGCCTTGTACTGGGTCAGTTACCGCTGAGAAAACCACTGGAATAGTTTTAGTGCCGGCTACTGCAGCCTGGGCTGAGGGCGTGGCAATGGCAACGATGGCGTCGGGTTTATCACCAATAAATTTACGCGCGATTTGTGCAGCAGTGCCGGTATTACCTTGGGCGCTTTGGTATTGCCATTTAAGGTTTTTGCCTTCTTTATAGCCTGCTTCGTTTAAAGCGGTCAAAACGCCATCGCGCACTGAGTCAAGCGCCGGGTGCTCGACAATCGCAGTGACTGCAACGGATTTAACAGATTCTGCTAAAGCGCCAAATGATGCGCTCATCGCTAAGGTTAGTGCACTGAGCGTGAGCAACGCTTTTTTCGATAACGTAGTCATGTTTTCATGCCTCTTGTTGGGGGTGCAGGCAGTATGCCAGTTCAACCCCAGTTCTTGTCTAGGTATTAATCAGCTGATTACAAGCTAGCAATACGCGTATGTTGTTCAGTAAGCCGTGTCAGCGCTTGCTCAAAATCAGCTTGCTTGGCACGTTCTTTTTCAATCACATCGGCTGGTGCTTTGGCGACAAAGCCTTGGTTGGCAAGTTTGCCAGCGACGCGTTTAATTTCGCCGCTTAAACGTTGCATCTCTTTTTCAAGGCGTGCCAGCTCTGCTTTGGTGTCAATCAAGCCAGCCATTGGCACCAGCACTTGCATGTCACCCACTAAGGCGGTAGCCGACATTGGCGCTTGTTGATCAGCGGCTAATAAAGTCACAGACTCAAGTTTAGCCAGTTTGTTTAGAGTGATACTGTTGACCTCTAAACGGCGTTGATCCTCAGCGCTGCTGTTGCCTAAATACAGTGGAATCGGGGTGCCTGGGCTGATATTCATTTCTGCGCGAATATTACGCAGCGCCAACATCAACTCTTTCAACCATTCGATATCGCCTTCAGCTTGTGCATCAATGGTATCTGTCGCTGATGCAGGGAAGGGTTGCAGCATAATGGTTTCGCCACTTTTGCCCGCCATGGGCGCGATGCGTTGCCAGATTTCTTCGGTGATAAAAGGCATAAAGGGATGCGCTAAACGCAGCGCTGCTTCCAGTACCCGTACTAAAGTGCGGCGTGTGCCGCGGGTGCGTTCGAGTGGCGCTTCTTTATCCCAGAGCACAGGTTTGGACAACTCCAAGTACCAGTCGCAGTATTGGTTCCAGATAAACTCATAGAGCGCTTGCGCAGCAAGATCAAAACGGAAATTGTCCAGTTGGCGCGCCACTTCTGCTTCAGTGCGTTGCAGTTGCGAGATAATCCAGCGGTCAGCCACGGTCAGTTCCACTGCTTGCCCGTCAAGACCGCAATCCTGATCTTCGCACTGCATCATCACATAACGCGCAGCGTTCCAAATTTTGTTGCAGAAGTTACGATAGCCATCGACACGGCCCATATCAAACTTCACGTCACGACCCGTGGAGGCCAGCGATAAGAAAGTAAAGCGCAGCGCGTCGGTGCCGTAACTGGCAATACCTTCAGCAAATTCTTCGCGAGTTTGCTTTTCAATGGCCTTGGCCATTTGTGGCTGCATCATGCCGCTGGTGCGTTTCTCGACCAAGGTTTCCAAGTCGATACCATCAATAATATCCAGAGGATCCAGAACGTTGCCTTTGGATTTAGACATCTTGTGGCCTTGGCTGTCGCGCACCAAACCATGCACATACACGGTTTTAAACGGAATCTGTGGCGTACCATCTGCATTTTTGATCAGGTGCATGGTCAGCATAATCATGCGCGCGACCCAGAAGAAGATGATGTCAAAACCTGTCACCAGCACATCGGTGGGGTGGAAGGTTTTCAGGTATTCAGTTTGCTCTGGCCAACCCAAGGTTGAAAAAGTCCACAAGCCTGAGCTGAACCAAGTGTCCAGCACATCATTGTCTTGGCGCAGAGTGATATCGCCCAGATTATGCTTGCTGCGCACCTCGGCTTCGTTGCGACCAACATACACATTGCCCGCCTCGTCATACCAGGCTGGAATACGATGGCCCCACCACAGTTGGCGGCTGATGCACCAGTCTTGAATGTCGCGCATCCAGCTGAAATACATGTTTTCGTACTGCTTGGGTACAAATTGAATGCGACCGTCTTCTACGGCGGCAATGGCCGGCTCGGCGAGAGATTTGGTGGAGACATACCATTGGTCAGTTAACCAAGGTTCGATCACTGCACCAGAGCGGTCGCCGCGTGGGGTTTTCAGCGCGTGATCGTCAATGCTCACCAGTAAATCGGCGGCCTGTAGTGCGGCAACAATCTGCTTGCGTGCTTCGAAACGATCAAGGCCAGCAAATTCGGCAGGCAAGCTGTTGTCCAGCTCGCTGTTGACTGTGCCGTCGGCGTTGAAAATCTGTGCAACGGCTAACACTGCAGCATCTTGGTCAAGAATATTGATTAAAGGCAGGTTATGGCGTTTGCCCACTTCATAGTCATTAAAGTCATGGGCTGGAGTGATTTTTACACAACCGGTACCAAACTCGGGGTCACAGTACTCATCACCAACAATGGGAATGCGGCGGCCCACTAAAGGCAGGTCAATAAAGGAGCCGATCAGGGCTTTATAACGTTCGTCTTCAGGGTGTACGGCAACGGCGCTATCACCGAGCATGGTTTCTGGGCGTGTGGTAGCGACGACCAGGTAATCTTTGCCTTCAGCCGTTTTGGCGCCATCAGCCAGAGGGTAGCGCAGGTTCCACAAATGACCTTTCTCATCGTGGTTTTCCACTTCAAGGTCAGAAATTGCGGTGTGAAATTTAGGATCCCAGTTGACCAAACGTTTACCACGGTAAATCAAACCGTCTTCATGCAGGCGCACAAAGGCTTCTTGCACCGCAGCCGACATGCCTTCATCCATGGTGAAACGCTCGCGCGACCAATCCACCGAGCTGCCTAAACGACGAATCTGGCGGGTGATGGTGCCGCCGGATTGCTCTTTCCATTGCCAAACCTTTTCTAGGAAGGCTTCACGGCCGAGATCGTGACGGTCTAAACCCTGTGCAGCCAGCTGGCGCTCCACCACCATTTGCGTGGCGATCCCCGCGTGGTCAGTACCCGGCTGCCAAAGGGTGTTACGGCCTTGCATACGGCGGTAACGAATCAGCGCATCCATAATGGCGTTATTAAAACCATGCCCCATATGCAGGCTGCCGGTGACGTTCGGCGGCGGAATCATAATGGTGTACGGTTGACCAGAACCTTGTGGCGCAAAGTATTGATTGGTTTCCCAAGTATGGTACCAAGTAGTTTCAATGGCGTGCGGCTGATAGGTCTTATCCATAGTGCGGCGGGACCCCTAAATAGAAGACGGCTAATCGGAAAACCGTAAAGTATACCGCCAAACGCGGTTTGGCCATAGATCAAGCTGCAGCTTTTGCTGAGCAGTAGTAGTAGAAAAGGCCTTAACTGAGCATATATAGCGGGTTTTCGTGGCGATCTTCAGCGGGATACGAGTGTTTCAGTAACCCATTTTGGCGGATCTCCCACAGCTAAAGAGTGAGTTTCTGCGCACTGTAGTGCTTGAACAATAAGTGATAGTTACAGTGACTCGCCAAACTCAGCTTGCAGTGCAGCCCGGACACAATACAGTACGCCCTCCTCAATTTGCGGCGTGAATTGGCCGGCAATGCTGGCCACACTGGGTAAATCACCATCGCTTTGTAAAAATGCATCTTGAATATCACCCAGCAGCTCGTCTGGCAGGTCTAATGCTTGTTCAAGGCTTAATAAGTTTGCCGCAATGGCTTGAGCCATGAGCGTGTACACATTTTTTAGGCTGCATTGCATCTGCTGGGAAATTTGCTCTGGGGTCATACCGCTGCGCGCTAAAGTTACCAGTTCATGGCGTAAGTCTTGGCTGTTTGGTGTGGCTGGCGCGCTGGTGGCTGGCTCGGTCTGGTTAAGTACTTTGAGGAACGCTGCACCGTAGCGCTCTAATTTGCGTGCACCAACACCGCTGATTTGCGCCATGTCGTCCAGATCCTCAGGTTGCTCGCGCAGCATTTCTAATAATGTCGAATCCGGGAAAATCACATAAGGCGGCACATTGTGTTGCTCGGCCAGTTGACGGCGTAACGTGCGCAGCGCTTCCCACATCTGGCGCTCTTCGCCACGTACCAATTGACTGGCCTGACTCGAGCTGCGTGGTGTTTTGCTCGGTGTGCTCAGGTCGCGACGTAATAATAGTGTGGTTTCGCCGCGCAATAAGGGACGGCAGCTTTCGCACAGGCGCAGTCCGCCGAAGCCTTCGACATCAACATCAATTAAGCCGCGCGCCACCAGTTGTCGAAATAATGAGCGCCACTGATGATCATTGAGTGCTTTGCCAATACCAAACACGCTGAGGTGTTGATGACCGAGTGCGCGCACGCGATCATTTTCACGACCTTGCAGGACGTCGGATAAATAACCAACACCATAACGTTGGCCGGTACGATGAATGGCCGAAAGGGCTTGGCGCGCGGCATCGGTGCCGTCCCAGGTTTCAATGTTATCAATGCAGTTGTCGCAATGTCCGCAGGGCTGTGGCAGGTCTTCATCAAAGTACGCCAATAGCGCTTGACGACGACAGCGGGTTTCTTCGCACAAGGCCAGCATCGCTTCCAGCTTGTGCTGCTCAACGCGCTTATGCCGCTCATCGCCTTCGGAGTTACCGAGCATTTGCTTGAGCATCAGTACATCTTGTAAGCCGTAGACCATCCATGCATCAGCAGGCAGGCCATCACGTCCAGCGCGCCCCGTTTCTTGGTAGTAGGCTTCCAGCGACTTAGGCAAATCAAGATGGCCGACAAAGCGCACGTTGGATTTATCGATGCCCATGCCAAAAGCAATAGTGGCCACCATAATAAGGCCTTCTTCATTGAGAAAGCGCTTCTGGTGGAATGCGCGTAAATCAGCATCAAGGCCGGCATGATAGGGTAGCGCAGGAAAACCTTTGCTGCTAAGAAACTCCGCCGTAGATTCAACACTTTTGCGCGATAAACAATAAATAATCCCTGCATCGCCTTGACGTTGCGCTAAGAAATCCAGCAACTGTTTGCGCGGGTTATCCTTTGGGGTAATGCGATAAAAAATATTAGGGCGATCAAAACTTGAGAGAAAACATTCAGCTTTTTGTAAGTGCAAACGATTGATAATTTCTTCGCGCGTGCGTTTATCAGCGGTTGCGGTCAGCGCGATACGTGGCACCTTGGGGAACAGTTCAGCCAGTTGTCCGAGTTGTAAATATTCAGGACGAAAATCGTGACCCCATTGCGATACGCAATGGGCTTCATCAATGGCAAACAAGCTAATAGGCAGGCGCTGTAGAAACGCCAGCATGCGCGGTTGCACTAAACGCTCAGGCGCTAAATACAACAATTTGATTTCGTGGCGACGCAAACGATCAGCAATCTCGCGTTGTGCTTCGTTGCTCAGTGAAGAGTTGAGCGCAGCTGCAGGAATGCCAAGCTCTTCAAGACTGGCGACTTGGTCTTGCATCAATGCAATCAGTGGCGACACCACGACAGTCAAGCCATCAAGCAATAATGCTGGCAGTTGATAACATAAAGACTTGCCGCCACCGGTGGGCATTAATACAAGTGCATCATCGCCTGCACAGATACGTTGAATGATTGCCGCCTGCTGACCGCGAAATGCGTCGTAGCCAAAAACGCTTTTCAGCGTTTGTAACGCCTGATTTTGCATGCCGTTCTCCAAATCAAGCTGCGCATTATACCTGTAATTTATGAGCAGGCACGGCAGCAGGGCAATCTTTAGTGTTTCTCCAGAGCAAGGGCGCCAATCTCTAGCTGTTATTGCAGAGCTAGACTACAATCAAGTTTCAATTCTTTATTTATGGTAATCGCGCATGTCCCTCGCTGAGCAACAGACCCGCCTGCAAGCTTTCCTCGATGCTGACGAACTGCACGACGAGGCACTTGATTATATTGCCGCGCACGGTTATTTGACCGCGCTGTCGATTTGTCCTGAACCCGTTCCGGCTGAGGAGTGGATTGAAGCATTATTTGCCGAGCCACCTCATTATCGTGATGCAGCGCAAGAGGCTGATATCACCGCTGGCTTATTACAACTCAAGGCACACATTGAGCGCCAGTTAGCCAGTGATGACGATATGGTGCTGCCATGCGAATTGGATCTAGGTGAGGAGCCTGATGATTCTGATTTGCGCGGCTGGTGCGTTGGCTTTATGGAAGGGGTCTTTTTACGCGAAGAAGTTTGGTTTGAAGACGCTGAAGACGAAGTCAGTGAGTTGCTGTTACCCATTATGGTGGCGTCCGGTTTGTTTGATGAGCAGCCAGATTTTGCTGAGATCGCGAAAGACTTTGATTTGGTCGACAGTATGGTCGAGCAGATCCCAGAGGTGCTGACGGCACTGTTCTTACTGTGCCAAGCGCCTGAAGAGAAACCCGTGCTGCTTAAGCCGCGTCATTAATTCGCTGCCATGCATGAGCCACAGCAGCGGCAAGTACGTAGTTCGACGCTACGTTATGTGCTGTTTGTTTGTGGCTGTTTAAGTGTTGCCTTGGGCGTGATTGGTATTTTTTTGCCAGTCTTGCCCACCACACCTTTTCTATTATTGGCTGCCGCCTGTTTTGCCCGCAGTTCTAAGCGCTTCTATTTATGGCTGGTCTTGCATCCAAAGCTTGGTCCTTGGGTGCGCGACTATTTGGACGGTCAAGGTTTGCCGCTCAAAGGTAAAATTTGGGCGCTTGTGTTGATGTGGACGAGCATCAGCTTTTCCATGTGGATCGTGCCTTTGCTGTGGGTGCGTATCTTTATGGTGGTCAGCGCTGTCTGTGTGACTGTTTATATTCTTAAGCAGAAAACCCGCACGCTATAACTCTTATGCCCCATAGATGCCGGCAGGTTTTCTTGTTGGGCAAAAGGTTTATGGCACAGCAATCCCGCAAGTATTGAGCATGTCGCACAGGCGAATCAGTGGTAAGCCAACCAAACTGGTGGCATCGCTGCCTTCGGTGGCACGAAATAAGCTCACGCCTAATCCTTCCGACTTAAAACTGCCAGCACAATCAAAGGGTTGCTCAGCTGCTATATAGCGCTGAATTTGCGCTGCGCTAAGCGTGCGAAAATGCACAGTAAAGGGTACGCAAGCCACTTGTTCTGTCCCAGTGCGTGTATCAATCACGGCTAAGCCGGTTAAAAATACCAGGCTGCGGCCACTGGCCGCACTTAATTGTTGCGTAGCGCCCTCTGCGTGCAAAGGTTTGCCAATAATCTTGCCATCGAGTACAGCTACTTGGTCAGAGCCAATAACAATATGCTTTGGGTAGTGCTGCGCGAGTGCGCGGGCTTTACTCAGGGCTAAGCGCTGTACCAAAGCCTGTGCTGATTCATTCGCTTGTGGTGTTTCATCAATGTCAGGGCTGTGGCAAGTAAAGGGGAGTTGTAAGCGCGCCAAGAGTTCGCGACGGTAGCTTGAGCTGGATGCTAATACAATGGGTGGTAAAGTGTGCGGCATAACGGCTCCTAAGTAAGAGTGGCAGTTTAACGCAACTGCTTCGCGAACGCTGTCGTGACACGCAGGATCGGTTATACTCTAGCAATTCTAGAAACAACTGCTGTGTAACAGTTTATTCATCGCTGAGCTTAATGCTAAATGCTCACTGTTACCGCACCATGTTGAGGGCTTTGTATGTTCGACAATTTATCCGATCGCCTTGCGCAGACGCTACGCCATGTCACTGGTAAAGCGCGTCTGAGCGAAGACAATATCAAAGACACCTTACGTGAAGTGCGCATGGCGTTACTTGAGGCTGATGTGGCCTTGCCGGTGGTGAAAGACTTCGTTAATTCGGTGCGTGATCGCGCCGTTGGTGTTGAAGTCTCGCGCAGTCTGTCGCCTGGCCAAGCTTTTATTAAAATTGTTCAGGCTGAGCTAGAAAGCCTAATGGGCGCGGCCAACGAGGACTTGGCTCTCAATGCGGCGCCACCTGCGGTCATTTTAATGGCCGGTTTGCAAGGTGCAGGTAAAACCACCACTGTAGGTAAGCTGGCGCGCTTCTTAAAGGAGCGCAAAAAGAAAACGGTAATGGTGGTCTCTGCTGACGTCTATCGTCCGGCAGCGATTAAGCAGCTGGAGACCTTGGCCAATGAGGTCGGCGTCACCTTCTTCCCGTCTGACATCAGCCAGAAGCCACAAGACATTGCGCTGGCAGCCATTAAAGAAGCCAAGCTTAAGTTTATTGATGTGGTGCTGGTGGATACGGCCGGTCGTTTAGCCATTGATAGCGAAATGATGGCGGAAATCAGTCAGTTACATGCGGCGATCAATCCAATTGAGACGCTGTTTGTGGTTGATGCGATGACTGGTCAAGATGCTGCCAATACTGCGAAAGCCTTTAATGATGCTCTACCGCTCACGGGTGTGGTGTTAACCAAGGTTGACGGTGATGCCCGTGGTGGTGCGGCGCTGTCGGTGCGGGCCATCACCGGTAAGCCGATTAAATTTTTAGGTATGGGTGAGAAAACCGATGCCTTAGACCCATTCCACCCTGATCGTATTGCTTCACGTATTTTGGGTATGGGTGATGTTCTCAGCTTAATTGAGCAAGCTGAGCAAACCATTGATAAAGAAAAAGCAGAAAAACTTACCAAGAAGCTGAAGAAAGGTAAGGGGTTTGATCTGGAAGATTTCCGTGATCAGCTGCAGCAAATGAATAAAATGGGTGGCATGGGCGGCCTGCTAGAAAAAATGCCCAACATGGGCGGCATGAATTTATCGCAGATGAGTGGCGCGCAAGGTGCAGCTGAAAAGCAGTTTAAGCAGATGGAGTCGATCATCAATTCGATGACCCCGGCTGAGCGCCGTGACCCAGATATTATCAGTGGTTCGCGCCGTCGTCGTATTGCCATGGGTTCGGGAACTCAAGTGCAGGATGTTGGGCGTCTCATTAAACAGCACAAACAAATGCAAAAGATGATGAAAAAATTCACTGCCAAGGGCGGTATCAGTAAGATGATGCGCGGCCTTGGTGGAATGATGCCAGGGGCAGGCGGGATGCCCAAAATGTAAACACGCACGGGAGTGCAAAATAGCCCTATGCAACGGGGCAGATAAACCTTAGAATATGCGGCCTTTCGGGCCATGCATGTCTTTGGTTCGTATTGTTTGTAATAATCTTAAAGGAAAAAACTTTAATGGTAACTATTCGTTTAGCTCGTGGTGGCTCTAAAAAGCGCCCTTTCTACCATCTGACAGTGGCTAACAGCCGCAATGCTCGTGATGGCCGTTTCGTAGAGCGCATCGGTTTCTTCAACCCAGTTGCAACTGGCGGTGAAGTACGTTTGTCTGTAAACCAAGAGCGCGCTAATTACTGGTTAAGCCAAGGTGCACAGCCTTCAGAGCGCGTTGCGCAACTGTTAAAAACTGCTGCTACCACTCAAGCTACTGCTTAATTGGCTATGAGTAAAACGCCTCCTGCAGCAGATGATCTGGTCGTTATCGGCAAAATCGGTGCGGTGCACGGTGTGCGTGGTGAAGTAAAGGTGCATTCTTTTACTGAGCCAATGGAAAATCTGCTTGATTATCGAGTCTGGCAATTGCGCCGTGACAATGAGATTAAGCAAGTTAAGTTGACCAGCGGACGTATACAAGGTAAAGCGCTTGCAGCAAAAATCGAAGGCTTAGATGATCGTGAAATTGCACGAACATTTACTGGTTACGAGATTTGCATACTGCGAAGTGACTTGCCTGAGTTAACTGACGATGAGTTTTACTGGCATCAACTTGAAGGTTTAAAAGTGATCAATCAAGACCAACAGTTGTTTGGCATTGTTGACCATTTACTTGAGACTGGCGCGAATGATGTCTTAGTTGTTAAGCCTTGTGCTGGCAGCATTGATGATCAAGAGCGATTGCTGCCTTATACGCAGCATTGTGT
>RRZT012161514.1_pt1 | contig 15652 bp, 12 predicted proteins | sample 2165551 | NCBI WGS metagenome assembly RRZT01 (sample SAMN10456910, study PRJNA506462) | wastewater metagenome | biome: wastewater; feature: sludge; material: wastewater sludge; isolation source: wastewater sludge with Escherichia coli K12::gfp cells carrying plasmid... | place: USA: Moscow, Idaho... | reverse complement strand
TGGATTAGTACAATCCATTTCGAATGTCTCAATATCTGATAAAGACAATCTTAAATACTTATGTAAAATAATGTACAAAATCCGCATTACATATCCCTAATACCTATACATAAGAATGAGATATATGTAAAAAAGAAAAAAAGAAAGGGACCGAAGTCCCTTTACTTATTATGCTGCTGCTGGAAATAATTTATCATATTGAATATGTTTATTGAAATAACCTTTAACGATATCGTTAAAGTTTTCAATTTCAACTGGGTCATCATTATTGGCTAAATCAATATAGATAGCACTTTCTTGGAAAGCATCAACTGCGCGCGTGGTGTAACTATACTTGTCTACTTGGTCAGTTAATTCTAACGTTTCCATGATAAGATCAAAGATAGGTTGTACATGCACAGATTCCAAAGTAGTTGGCACAATAACAGCAATACCAATCCCTTCATTTGGTTCGCCATTTAAAACACCACCAACTGAAAATAGAGGAAGGGCAAACCCATCAACCGCCAACACGATATTATCAATTTTATTGTCAATACCATTAATTGCAAGTGAATTATTTACATCACGACCGGCATCATCAGTGTGCGTAAGATATGATGTATGACCTAATTGCAACATTGTATTTTGTACATGACAATCATTAGGTGTGAAGGCTTGCATACCTGGTTGCATATTAAATGGATGCTGTTGTGCAGCTAGGTATCCCATATCACCATATACTGGAAATGGCATAGTTGCACCATTAATACCATGAACACTACTAATAAAGCGATTCATAGAGCGAGCAATTTCGCTAGCTTTTTGAAGTAATGTTAATTGGGTGTCTGCAGTAATTGCAGTTACAATTGCTTGTTCAGTTTCCCAAAGGATTTGTTCTTTACCAGCAGTAGCCTTTTTAATGGCTTCGATTGTTTCTGGTGAGTATTGCGCGATATCTTGACGTTGTAAAAACATGTTAAATTTCCTAAATGGTGTTACGTGAATGGTTTGGGGTTAAATGATAAACACATCTAGCAATGTTGCTAGTTTATGTTTAATTTGTTCAATGCGATCTAATGCACCAATGCGATCATCATGAGATTTAATGGTCTTGAGCTTGATCGTTTCCGATAATAACTCATTAGACAATGCTTCCCATAATTCTTCACTAACGCGATGAGTGATACCTGTTAATGTAGTATCTGCAGTGATGACTTCTTGTACGCGCTGCTTCAATTGCTCTGCATCTTCAAGTTCCGCATGTGCATCTGTACCTGCTTCTTTTAAAGCATCGACTTCTGTATATCGTGCCACAGGTGTTGATTCTAATACAACGTCAGCTTTATTACCTTGTGTATCTGTTGGTAAATTTGCTGGATCGTGTTGCGCTGTTACTACAACTTTATCTTCGATTGTCATGATCGTTACTCCTTGGTTATGATCAAGTAGATATTATATATCTATATTAGTTTAGCATCTTGGTGTTCATTAGTCGCATTGTGATTTCTTGCTTTATTGCCATACCGGTAAAACCGTTAGCGCGAATACCCATAGCAAAGCTACCATCATCATCAAGTAGATCTACCTTAGATGCTAATTCTTTACCCAGTACTTTATCTAAGATAACTTTAAGTTGTGCAAACATTTCATCTTTGGTAATTAAATCATTTACACGTTGATTTAATAACTTGATTAAAGTCTTATCAAAACATAATGGGTGTTCATATACTACACCATGTTGAGTATAGAATTCATCCATCAACTGCATTTCTTCAATAGGATTACGTGCCTGTACCTTATGACTTAATAAAGCAATATAATCACCCTCTGCAACTACTGGTGTGGCTGATGTAGTTGGTTCTACCGTAGTAGTATTAAAATCCGTAAACTTAACCTTATCCTTTTTCACATGGATATATTTAGTAGGTAAACCAAACTTTTTCATAAGTTTAACATACTTCTTATATTTACCAGCAAGAATAAGATCTTGTGCTTGATCCATTTGACTACCACTAACATCGTCATTATGCAACAAATAATGTATTTCGGCATCGTTTACATCATTAAAACCAGATGCATTAACAAACTCTGGTTTAAATTCTTGACTACCAAACATCTGACTAAACATATCTTGTAATCTACCACCGCCGGCAGCGCTACCTAATAAACGTGCTAAGCGTTCACGTGGGTCTACGCGTACACTATGTGCTGTAAGTAATTCATATGTTTTAGCTTCTTCTGCTTCATTGTAATCAGATAAAGTAACACCTGAATCTTTCCAATGACCTAAGTAATCTGGACACAATGATTCATCATCATGGAACGCTACGTACATTGCACGTAAAAAACTTTGGGTAAGTTCCCGTTGTTCCATGTTAAGACTAAACATATTAGCAATAGCTTCTGTATTGTCTACAACATTAGTTGTGTATAACTGGGGTTGTTCTGGTCCAGTCAAAACAATTAAGCCACCTTTACCAAATGACGTTGCTACGTGCTGAATAATAAATTGATTTAATTTAGCAACAGCTGGAACGGTCATATTTGCAACTACAGAACGGATTACGTGTAGCGCTACTGGTTTGATTGTCATTTTCATGATTTTATTCCTTTTTAAATTTAAACTAAAATGGGTAGACTAAAGGTTAATCTATTCTACCCACTATTGTAATATATATCTGAAATATATTAGGTTATGATGTTACGTCATCTGCTACATTATGATACGCAGTAATCATTGCTAGATTAGAAGCATTAAATTCCTGAGTATTATTTATATCAAACTCCTTCATAGTTACATCACGTTCGAATTGTTGAATATTCCACATCTTCGAAACATCAGTAATCATGCCTCTGTTAAACATGTCAATAGATTTAAGGAATGCATTTACCTTTATGGTAGACATAGTTAAACTTACTGAAGATCCTCGGGTTGGTTCTAATACAGCAAACAATGCAGATGCTTCTAACTTACCCGTTTGTTCCCATAGCAAAGATAACGTATTAGCAATGTAGTTGTCATTAGCAAACCAAACATCACCCATGGTTCCAGCCATGCCTTGGAATTCTGCTACCTGTTCACAATCTACACCATTTGGAGTTGATTCGGTAGCCAAAGTATGTGAGTATACTTCACCTTGTGCATTAATTGATACACCAATCATTCCATCAAATGCCAGATATTTACTTTCTGTACGAGCAATAGAATCAGCTGTGCGTAATTGCGAACGACGAATCAACGTGTACTGGAATTGTTGATCATAATACCCACGCAATGGTGTATACACTGACTTAGTTTCAAAACGACAGGCGGTGCTATCATTATGAATAATAACTATGTCCTCACCCAGGATTGCTAACGCGTGTATCATTCGGTATCTCCTTTAGTTTCGTTAAATCAAAAGCACCGATAGTACCACCACTATTTGGGTCTAAGCGATAGATGTATTTAAACTTAGCTGGTATCGTTAAATCTGGTAAGCCATTTTGTGCTAACCACCATGGTGCGCCAGAACCAAATACCAACTCATTCTCTAAACCATACGTTATAACCCGTACACGTTTAACGTGTTTAGACATTTTAACATTAACTTGCACAGTTATGTCTTTTATAAAGAATGCTAAACTGTAGAAATCATCAAGCTTTGGTCTATGTTCCATTATTTGTTCATAGAACGATTCAATAGAAGCAGCCAATCCATGAGGTGAGTTGTTCTTCCAATCTGAAAAGTACTTTTCAACCACATCGATATAATGGTCAGTTAAAAACGTAGTAGTTTCAATTCCTGGGATATTTCCGCAGATGGCAACCAATACTGTTTTATTTTTGTTAATAAAAAACTTAGGTTCACCAAACACACGTGTACGTTCAGTTCCTATGGGGGCACCGTAACAACTATCTGAATAAACCATATTACCATTACGAATGACGGTAGTCATTATTGTACTCCATTTCTATATTTGGGCATAAACCAATTCCTGAACCAATCACCAAATCCTGGATAGATTTTCCTAGATTTAATGAAAGATTCTTTATTTAATATGGATTCAATTACTTGACCATATTGATTACAGATGATAGTTCTTATCATTAAAAAACTAAACCTAATATCATTGATTTATGTACCAATGCTAATATACCACATACACCTGTTAACCCCATGATATACAAAGTAAATGGTTCTTTCAATGTAAACATAATACTACTCCTTTTAAGTTAAACGTTACACTTCCTTTAGATATTGTATATCTATTTATTATTAGAATAAAGGATAGTATACTCTAAGGATGTATTACTAACGTAATACTCTTTATCCTTATCCGTATACACTGACTTAATTGTTTTATTTAATCCCTTCGGGTATAACGCTCCGCTATTATAATATAAATGTTGTATGTATTATTTTATTTTTCTAGATACTATGTAAAGTTAATTAGGGCACTATCAATGAACGACAATACTCAATTGATACCCTTTTCCGTAGGATTAGTAATTTCTGATTCTATCGACAATAGTTGGTACATCAGAGTTATACCTATTGAGCAACAAGGTTTCATTCATGGTAAGATCGAAGATGGCTCTAATGTTGACGAGGTAAAGGGTAAAGATAGTCAAGGTAATAGTTGGGAAACCAGCTATACAACAACAAATGCATTAACTGCTAAATGGATATCAAAGGATGCCAATAGGCGTACACCACCCACTATCCATAAGAACGAAAAAGTACAGTTATACAAATATGCTGATAGTGATGATATCTTCTGGGAAGACTACGGTCAGGACAGTAGAGATCGTACTACCGAACGTTATGTTAAGGCATGGTCTAATAAAACAAAACGTGATGGTAAGGAAGTTGACCATACTAACTCTTATTATTTTGAAGTTGATACAAAGACAGGTAATATTACTTTAAAGACTAATAAGTCCAATGGTGAGAAGTTTGCCTATACTGTACAGATTCAAGGTAAGGGTGGTATATTAACTTTAGAAGATGATGCTGGGCAAGTTATCTACATTGATAGTAATAAGAAAGAAACTGGCTTAGAAAACGGTGAAGGATGTAAGATTCAATTACTTGGTAAAGATGTTAATGTTGTTGCTGTAGATAACCTTAATTTTAAAGCAGGTAAGAAGATCGAAGGCATTGCACCGATGGTTAGTTGGAATGCCTCAACATCATACATTGTTAAAACTGCTACATGGGGTTTAACTGCTAGTAGTATGACTGGTACATCTACTGGTACGTTTGCTATCAAATCTACCACATTTACGCACAATGGTGTTAATGTTGGTGATAAGCATACTCATATGGAACAAGGTGATGGTAAGCCTGTAGGTCCACCACAATAGTGGCATAGAGAGAGTCCCTAGGGACTCTCTCTATTTATGCCTTCTTATAACCTTTGATCTCTAGAAAGTGACCAACCATTTTAGAATGATGAGTTGGAGCGGTAGTAGTATTGATTCGGTTATATAAACCATCTGTTGATTTATAATTATTAAAAGCTGCATATTGTGGCTGCATCTTCAACACATATCTACCCACTTGTTCACTAAAGTGATAAATAGGTAATCTACCATAATAATCAATCAATGGTAATGTCGGCTTAGTATGGTATTCATATAAACTGAACAATTTAATATTATCTACCATTGAGCGTTCAATACTAATAACTTCCGTTTCTACAAGAATAACAAAAGTCGTACTATGGGTAAAGAAATGTCGTAAGCTACTATCGCTCAATATCTTTTCTTTAACAATGCTCATAGGGAAATGTTCACTAATCCCTAAGGTATTTTCTTCATAATTAATATCATTCAATGCTAATAATAGTTTTTCATGAATATTAATATTATCAATGTCTACACGGATAATTCCTTCATCTGGATTTACAATGGTAAATGAATCTTTACCGTAATGTAAGAACCCACCAATAGAAAGCATTACTTTATATTTGTTTAGATCTTTTCCAAGATTAATGAATAATCCACGAGATAAGGATGAAGTGCTATGTGTAGAAGTAATCATTGTGTTGGTTAACTTAACTTGTTTGATTTTACCAATACTAGCAAAGCTCAATAAACCAATTTGATTATTACCTGACTTATCAATAGATTTAGCCCCATCAATAATCTTCATACCGGATTTATAAGTATCGCTAAAATGTAAATAACCATTAACGATAGTTAAACAATAATCACCCAATGTTTCAGCAGCTAAACCTACTTTGGATAATAGAAGATTAGGTAAATCTCCATCAACCATATTTTCGGTTTCATCATTAACCAAACCCATACGTTTGATATTATAACCAGCTTGCCAAGCATCACAATAGGTTACAACGCCAGTTTTATATACAGGTTCAACTTCATTGGTTGCAAACGTAACATCACCCATATATGTTAACCACATATTAAAGGTAAGGTCAGGTGTGCTAATATTCATTGATTTAAACTCTTGTAGATCCATATAAACGGGTCTACTTAAGTACCGATTTGTTAACATTATATAGCCACTAACATAGTTATCAAAGATGGTACTTAATAGCATATTTGCTATGTTTACTTCTTTCCAAGGCTCATCTGTATTTTTCTTACGGAGAATGGATTTTGCATATACATACATGTATGACTCCTCGCTACTTTATCTTATGAATCTTTAAGTTATACCATAGAATTAGTTTAAATTAGATGAGGATAATATATGGCAACTGCTACTTACCCGTATGATCCATCGGGTGATGCCACAACCAACCGTATTGTTAATGAGTTACACAATGTGCAACCCGTTGGCAATATTAGTGACGCATCGTTTATTATACCTCGCGCTGCACCTTTCTTTCTTAATAGTCTTAAAATTAAGAAAGGGAATACTGCAAATGCAGAGGTTCTATTAGAAGGTATCCACTATATCACAACTCACCATTTCGTGAGTATGAGTTATTTATTAGGTACTCCACTTTATTCATCAATTACATTTCTAAATAGAAACTATTCTGGCAATGTTTATCTTGACTACCAATCTATTGGTGGTGACTTTGTATTAAACAGTTATGCTGGTGTAGAAGAATTAACACGTCAAGTATATTCTGTTTATAGTGTTACGTGGGAACAGGTAGCTGGATTAATTCAGGGACTACCACCAACAAGTCATTTTATGGCTGGTTCTGATACTACTGGTTATGGCGAGTTAGTTGACTCAGTAAAATTCTTAGCCGCTACTATTCGTGATAAAGCTAATGGTGGAGCTAGTGAAAGTGGTATTGGTGCTAGATTAGATGCTCACTTAACATCAAGTACAAGTCACACTAAAGATCAAGTTGGTTTAAATCGTGTAGAGAACTATGCGATTGCTACTAATGCTGAGGCACGATCTGGATCAGTAGGTAATAAATATGTAACACCATTATTAGTAATGGTTGCAATTAAATATTATCTTGATCAAGCGGGTATTTCCTCAACACCTGTAAGTATCGAAACCTTAATGTTAAATTACACCAATTTAGCAAGTCGGGTAACTGGTGTCAATGACAATCTAAATACGGTTACAAATAACCTAACCAACTTAGCAGGACAGGTTGATAGCATTGTTATTCAGATGGGTGATATTAAAACTGAATTCTTAAACAATATCAACAATACTAATCAGCAGGTTGATCTTATATCTCGTGAGTTGTTACAAATAGCAACTAACGTTGAAGATATAAAGCAAGATATCTTCTTTAACGAAACAGAGATTGTAGAAACTAATCGTAAATTAGATAACTTAACCCAAGCACTTGAAGAAACAGATACTACCGTTAAAGGTTTTACAGCCACTATTAAAACATTAACAGAAGCTGTAGATAAATTAAACCCAAGTAAGAATCCAGAGAAATCACAATTCTTCTTAGGTGGTTTCCATAAGATCATTATCCCTGGTGGTTGTAAAGCCAAAGTAACTATGATTGGCGCAGTGTCTAATGGAAATACAGATCCTGATACTAAGTTATTCGAAGGTTCTAAATATGAATCTAGTAGTAATTCGTATTATGCCGTAATTCCTAATCCTAACTCACCTGTCGCTACAGTTCCTGGGGGTGTCTCTGGTACCTTGACTGGACGTATTCCTTCACATAGTTTACCTAACGCCGTGATTCGTAGTGGTAATAACGCAGCACTATTTTCTACTAACGCCGAAGGTGTGACATATACGGGTGGTGATGGCCATGTTGTAAACTCTGTTACATATGGCACTGGTATTACTGGTTCACCTACTGTAGCAAGTGCTGGCGCTTCATTATTAGAAACAACTATTAATAATGCAACCGCTACACCATTGATCTATCATGTATATGTTGGCGAAGGTCGAGTTAGTACTACCTTAGCTGGATTGGTTCGAATCAATTCAGGTATTTGTATCGTAGAACTTACCGTAAATCCATAATGGAGTAACACATGTTAATAAATCCCCTATCAAGACCACTAGATTTGGTAGGGGACAAGGATGTTAACTATGTGCAAGATGAATCTCATGAAATACTTGAGACTGCAGATAGAATCTTTGTCCCTGTACATGGTCCGTTTTATGGTAAAACCTTAGAAGTAATTGATAAGGTAACCATGAAGAAATTAGTAGTAGGTGAAGACTATAAAGTGCTTCATATACTAAAAGAAATTACTAAGTTATCTACTAAGGAAGTTTTTGCTGTAATATATATTACAAAGAAAGAAGTTTCCAAAGTATCGATTTCTTATAGAGTTCCTGGTGGTAAATATACTGATTTATCAGATCTATATCGTGAGCTAATTAAGAATTATGCTAGTTATAGAAAACCAGTTTATTGGTCTGAGATATTGGGATTACCAAAGCTATTCCCTGTTGTGCCCCATAAGCACAGTATCATGGATTTAGTAGAAATTGGTGAATTAACCACAGCGCTCGATTTAGTTATTAATGCCATATACAGTAATGACTTTGAAAACTGGTTAAAGATATATGAATACCTCGATGAAAAACTCAAGGCACTTAAAACATATAAATCTGAGATCTTTACTAACATTGCATTATGTGCAAACGCATTACTTACAAAAGCTTCACCTTTCTTAAAGGAATTCTGGTTCTTTAATGATACCATTAATCCAAATGCGGATTATAATTATGGTGTATGGGAACGCCGTGGTGATTATTTGTTATATGGTCAAATGCATAATGAAGCCGCTCCTTTGAGTACATTTAATGTACCAGCAGTATCTGGCTTACAAGCTAGGCAAGTTGCCCTTTGGCAATATATGAAACATACCACTATATTAACATATAAGCTCGCTGTTAACAAAACAGCCGTCTTAGAGGGTGGTAGTGTCACTTTTACTTTAACAACCACTGGTGGGGTAGGGGGTGAGGTTTACAAATATGTATTATCTGGCGTCATGTATGAAACTGGTGAAGTAATCTTAAACTCATCTGGTGTAGCTACCCTAGTAGTTAATGTACCTACAGATATCAATACCAATGGACTTAGAAAATTAACTATGACCTTAGTTGATCATCCATATGTATCTAAAGAAATTGATGTCATCGATGTAGTAACTGGTCCACAATACCGTATTGGTTTTTATTCTGATCAAACAGGTATGAACAGTATTAGTACTATTAACGAAGGTGGTACTGGATATGTAGTTATTAAAGGTGAAGGCGTTGCTGATGGTACTGTTGTGAATTTAATTTACAATGGGGATGTAACGAGTGACTCATTAACTATTCCTTTACCAACTACAGTTACCATGTATGATAACATCGCAGCTATTCAAATTTCACCTAGACTAGATAAAATATCTGAGGGCAATAAATACATGCGTGTAGGTATGGCATTAGATAACGTGATTGTACCTAGCGTTGCAACAATGGTTTATGTTAGGGATACTTCCAAGACACCTACTGCTATTACATATTGGACAACATCACCAACCAGTAATGTTCCTGTTATTTCAATGCAGGAAGGTAGTATTGCTTATTTAGTAATAGAAACAACCAATATTCCTGCAGGTACATTGGCACAGACGTATTGGTATGGTGCAATATCCCAAGATGACTTTACAACTAATCTGGGTGTGAACTATCCAATATCTGAAACTGGACGTACAGTTATTCCTCTTTCTATTAAAGCCGATAACTTAACTGAAGGTGTTGAGATTTGTGGCGTTACAATAGACATAGGTACGGATTTTCATATGGATGCTTCAATTTATATTGAGGATGTTTCACGTAATGATAATATTGATGTTCGTTTCTCAACCAATAGTATCGGTACAAATAGTTTAACTACTATTAAAGAAGGGTCATCTATTTACTTAGTAGTTAAAACTGAAGACATTCCAGGTGAGGGTAAATTAAAATTAGTATGGTCTGGTACAGCTGATACTAATGATTTTACTACCGAACTACCAGCCTTTATTGATATCAAAAATAATTATGGTTATTTAAACATAATTGTTAAGGCTGATAACTTAACTGAAGGTGATGAAACCTTATCTGTTGCAGTGTATGACCAAGCACATACAACGTTATTGGCTACACAATCTTTAACAATAGTTGATAGTTCAACAGCACCGACTTATCAGGTTTTATTTAGTGGAACTGAAGGTAAAGTAACCCCTATTAGTGAAGCTACTGAAAGTGACTTAATCTATGGAGTTATTAAAACTACACAGATTCCTGATAACACCGTTATGTTTATTGAAACATTAATTGGTGATAAGTTAGCCACCTATGCTAATGGTGATGTACTAATCGATGTTGCTAAGACTGCGGTAATTGATGCTGATTATGCTTACTTCCCTATTCACTTAAGAATGGATGAACGTAAGGATGGTGATAAATTAATTACTATACGTTTACGTGCTGATTCCCCTGATGCAGAAATCTTAACTACCAATCAATTGATGGTTAAAGATACAAGTGTGATCCCAACGTATAATCTACAATGGTCATCTACTTATGACAAGGTTACTGCAATTAGTGCGGCGTTAGCTGGTCAAACTATTTATGCTCATGTTAAAACTACAAGCATTGTCCCAGGTACTGCATTGTATTTAGAGTATGGTCAAGCAGGGATTGGTGGTGCTAATCTACCTACTGACTTCTTACAAAGTCATAGTTCAGATATATTACCACGCATTGTCCGTATAGATGGTGAAGGTTTAGCGATAGTACCAATCAAGATTAGTAAAACATTAGTTGGCAATGTGGCATTAAATTTACGCTTATCATTATCTAGAGTAGCTTCTAATGCAACTCATGTAATCACAAGTGTTATTCCTGTTACAAAACCTACATATGTTCCAAGCTTTGCTAGTAACCCATCAGGCACAACGACTATTACTAGTGTAAACGAAGGTCAAACGATTTATGCTGTACTCCGTACAACTAACGTACCTAACAATACTGTATTTGATGTACATGTGCGTATCGGTAATGAAATTGCGTTGGCTACCAATAAAGATGTGTCAGTTGATGTTGCTACAAAATTAACAGTAGTTAACAACATTGGTACAATTCCTATAGTAACCGTCAATGATGGTATTGGTGAAGGTACTGAGCAAATTGATTTCCATATCCTTTACGATCATATGAGTAAAGACGAAGAAATCATATACTTCGCAACACAAACAATTAATTTATTAGAATCTTAATGGAGTAACCATGGCTGCTTTAGTTCTAGATAAAACTGGTACTAGTAGCGCTAATCTAATTGTGAACGAGAGACACGACGTGTCTTCTAAAACCAAGCGCATCTTTGTTCCTCGCAACGGTGCGTACTTTGGTAAAGGTTTAGTAATTAGAGATGCCTCTACTAATAAAATCTTACAACCTGTAACTGGTTATAAGATGTTACACATGGTTCGTCAAGCAGTGATCGAATCCAATAAAGAAGTTTTTGCCGTAATTATGATTCTTGATACTGGTGTATTAGATGTTGTAATATCGTATCAAGCAATTGGTGGAATGTATTCAAACATTGCATCTACAATTGAAGACCTATTAGATGAATATTTAGATGGTCGTACACCGTCAGATACAATCGGTCAGATTGTTGGCGCACCCATTCAAACATTACCAGAACACCATGTTCAAAACATTGCTGATTTCCAACAGGCTGGCGCTGCATTATCAATGTTAGAAGGTATTCGTAAAGCCATATTACTTGGTGATACAAATGCATTTGGTGCGGTATATGAGCATATTGACAATATGTTTGACGAGTCAATGAAAGATCTTAATCAAATTAAGTCTTACTTTGAATTACTCTATAATCAAGCAGAACAACGTTTTACTCGTCGTAATGGGTCAGTTATTGTAACTGATGATGATGCTAACCCAGCTACATACACCGATGGTAAATGGAATCGTCTACCGAACGTATTTTTATATGGTACAACTAAAGATAGTGAAGTAGGTAAAACTTTAGATGTAGCTGAAGGTACTGGTTTAGTTGCGCGTAAAACCAACTTCTTTGTACGTGATGATGCTGGTGATGGCGTTATTCGAGTAATCAGCGCTAATAAAACAGCGATCAATGAAAGTGAAAATGTAACATTTACATTGATTACTGTGGGATTACCCGCGGGTTCTAAGTTAGCTTATACCTTAGTGGGTGTTGATGCTGAAGACATCACTGGTACATTAACTGGTGAGTTTACCGTACTTGCAAATGGTACAGCTAGTGTTACTGTACAACCCAAATTAGATTTCAGAACTGATGGCACTAAAGTGATGAAATTGTACTTGACCAGTTTCCCTAACGTATATGATTCGGTGATCATTAATGATACTTCACAAACACCAACATATAAAGTAATCATTGGTGCTAACACAGTAGGTACTGCTCCTTTAGCCACTATTGATGAAGGACAATCTTTCTACGCCACATTTATAACGACTGACGTTCCTGTCGGTACTGAGTTGTTTATTAACTATGGTGGATTTACCGGTGCTCCTGACTTTGTAACACAGTTACCAACTAAGTATGTCGTTAATGCTAGTGGTATTCATTACTTCCCTATTACAGTTAAAGAAGATTACTTAACGGAAGGTTCTGAAACATTTACAGTGAGTCTTGGTACCTCTGCACTTGTTGGAGACATTAAGGTTGTTGGCAGTATCAGTATTAATGATACGTCTAAAACTAAAGTATATGTTTCTAACTGGTCAGCTAGTTCCACTGGTACTGGTACGATTAGTTCGGTTAATGAAGGTGAGACAACTTATTTGGTTATCTCTACTCAAAACGTACCACAAGGTACAATATTGAACTTAACGTATTCTGGTATTAATAGTGAAGACTTAATTGACGCTATTCCTACTAACGTTACAGTATATAACAACTTAGTTATTTTACCAATTGCTATTAGAGCTGATTCAGTAACTGAGGGTAATGAAACGTTAACGGTTAATATATTAGAAAATGGCTCAGTTGTGTCAACTGCTGCACTTGTCATCAATGACTCATCTAAGACACCAACCTATACGTTACGCTATTCTACCAATGCGTTAGGTTCTGATACTATTGCTAATGCTAATGAGGGCGATACCGTTTATGCTATCATTGAAACTACTAACGTAGCTAATGGTACATTATTAGAAACTAACTATAGTGGATTATCATCAGCAGACTTCCTTGAAGAACCTACTCGAATTATTACTATTAGTGGTAATTTGGCGGTATCTAGATTCGTTATTAAAAATGACTTCTCTACAGAGGGTGTCGAAACATTAGTAATGAATATTCTACGCGACGGTACTATTAGAGCAACTAAATCATTACCGGTAGCCGATACATCAGTGTCAGTTAGTGGTTCTATTACGTTCTCAAAAACTACTAACGTTAGTGGAACTATCAATGAGGTATTTGAGGATGAATCTATAGTTTACGTTATTTATAAAACTGTAGATATTCCGAATAATACTATTCTTGGTATTTCATTTGAAGGTGTAGATGATGGTGACTTGATCGCATCATTCCCAACAACTGTTACTATTGTTAATAACTTAGCTACACTTAGTTTTAAAGTTGTAACAGATTGGCTTACAGAAGGGGATCAATACCTGACTAGTAAGCTGTTATTACCAAATGGTAGTATCGTGCAAAACACATTGGTTATTCGTGATACATCTAAAACTCCTGTAATTGATAAACTATATTACAGTACAGCAACCGATGGTACAGTTCCAGTTACTAGTGTTACTGAAAAACAAACAGTAAACTTGTATATGGAAACAACGAATATTCCTAACGGAACAGTAATGCCAATTGCTTGGACAGGTACTAGTGCGGACAATGATTACTTAACTGCGCGTCCAACCAGTGTAACTATCAATAATAATAAAGGGTATGTTACCATTAGTACTAAGCCTGATTATGTAACTGAAACAACAGAAATATGTATTGCTACAGTTACCTTACCAGGAACCAATGGTACAAGAACAGCAACCTTAAATATTAATGATACGCATCGTGCTCAAACAGTTGCAATTGTTTATAACACATTACCTGATGGGTCTGGTGCAAATGTAACCAGTGTTAATGAGGGTGATACTGTTTATGCAATTATCACAGGTACTAACCTTGTTGATAATGAATTAGTAACTTTAGCTTGGTCTGGCAATACTGCAGATCTAAGTAGCGCTATGCCAACTAGTGTTGCAACCATTGGTAATAAAGCCTCTATAACGATTATGGCAACAGCAGATCTTACTCGTGAAGATACAGCTGAATCCATTTCTGTTGCAGTGACTACGCCATCTGGTGCGAATGCGTCTAGAGCGTTAACTATTAACGATACTAGTAAAGGCTATGCTATTGCTACATGGCGTACTGGAACAGCTATTACTTCTACTGAAATCTCTAATACAGGTATTGGTGAGGGTAACGTGGCAGTTCTACATGTTAATACGTTTGGTATCCCAGCTAATGAAACATTAACTTATACTTGGTCTGGTACTAATGTAAATAGCGCTGACTTTGAACCGCAACCACTAGGGTGGTTTATTACATCTAGTAATGCTGGATATACTATATTTAACCCTAAGCGAGATTATACTACAGAAGGACCTGAAACACTTAATGTAGTTGTAAGTGATTCTAAAGGTAATGTATTAGTTACAACGTCTGTTAAGATATTAGATGCCTCTACGTTACCTACATTCACAGCTTGCTTTGCAACAGACGCAGGTGGTGTCAATGTCTTCACTTCAGTAGATGAACCGACTACTGGTATTAAGAACATCTACGCTGTTGTTAAAACAACTAATATGTTTGATGGTGATGTTGTCCAATTTACTTTCTCAGGTGATGCGGATAATAACGACTTTAGTGGTACACCAATTAGTAATGTTGTCAATGTAACTATCAATAATAATATTGGTTATTATAATCTGAAACTATTAGCAGATAATGCTGATGGTTAATTTTAGGGCATAATAGAAAGAGTCCCTAGGGACTCTTTCTATGCCGTTAAATCAAATCTTTATCACTTACACCAGCTCGTATTAAATCAATCATTAAATCATATTTAGCTTCTTGGAAACCTATTTTTTCTAGAGTTTCAAAATAAGTAAATATAGTATTAATATGGAAAGTTACAGTAGGTCCATAATCATGTAATTCAAATAATTCTTTAGCTGTAGTAATA
>RRZT010809499.1_pt1 | contig 15661 bp, 14 predicted proteins | sample 2165551 | NCBI WGS metagenome assembly RRZT01 (sample SAMN10456910, study PRJNA506462) | wastewater metagenome | biome: wastewater; feature: sludge; material: wastewater sludge; isolation source: wastewater sludge with Escherichia coli K12::gfp cells carrying plasmid... | place: USA: Moscow, Idaho... | reverse complement strand
GGATCCTCACCCCCACGGTACGTGCGCCCGAACGCGGCGACGCCGCCCTGTCAGGGCGGCGTCGTGGGCCTGGTGAACTGCCGTGGTGGGCGAGGGGGGACTTGAACCCCCACGTCCTTTCGGACACAGGAACCTGAATCCTGCGCGTCTACCAAATTCCGCCACTCGCCCGAGTGGTGAGCAGACGAGCGTAGCGCCTCCCGCCCTGCTATCCAGATTCGAAACCGTCGACGGGAACCAGCCGGGGCGTACCGGGCGTCACACCGGCATGCGCTCCACGGGTGCCCTCCGCCGCCGTCGGCTCGCCGCCGGCCTCCTGCTCGTCCTCCTCGCTGCGGCGGCGGCGGCGGGCTGCTCCTCCTCGGGGGTGGACGACGCCGGCTCCTCCGGTGACTCGGCCGAGCCGGCCCGCCTCGCCGACGAGGCCGCCACCTCGGACACGGCGGCCGCCGGCGACGCCACGGCGACCGACGCGGGCGACGCCGGCACCACGGGCAGCGGCGTCGACCCGGCGGTCGCCGCCGCCAGCGCCAACCGGGACATGATCCTCACCGGCAGCATCGCCGTCGTCGTGGAGGACCTCGACCGGGCGGTGACCCGGGTCGGGCGCATCGCCACGGGCGCCGGCGGCCTGGTCTTCGGCGAGCAGACCTCCCGCACGACCGACCCCGGGTCGGTGCTCACCCTCAAGGTCCCGCCGGCGTCCTTCGAGCGGGTGCTCGACGACGTGGCCGCCCTCGGCGAGGCCGAGGACCGCCAGATCGGCAGTGAGGACGTCACCTCCCAGGTGGTCGACCTCGACAGCCGCATCGCCACCGCCGAGGCGTCGGTCGACCGCCTCCGGGCCCTGATCCTGCGAGCCGAGGACATCCAGGACATCGCCGTGCTCGAGAACGAGCTCTTGAACCGGGAGACCACCCTCGAAACCCTGCGGGGCGAGCGTCGCACGATCGGCGACCAGGTGGCGCTGGCGACCATCACCGTCACGCTGACGCCGACGCCGGACTCGCCCGACACGCCCCGTGAGGAGCCCGACGAGCTGCCCGGCTTCCTCGACGCTTTCCAGGGCGGGTGGGACGCCCTCGTCAAGGCCGCCAGCGTCGTGGGCCTGGTGGTGGCCGCGCTCCTGCCCTGGCTGCCCTTCGTCCTGCTGGCCTGGGCCATCGTCCACGTGGTCCGGCGATGGCTCCGGCGCCGTCACCCCGCCGACGAGCTCGGCACGGGAGGGTTCGGCGCCGGCCCGTCCGGTGGCTTCCCCCCGCCGCCGCCTGCGCCGCCGGCCCGTCCCGGCCCTTCGGCGCCGGACGAGTCCCAGCGTGAGCCCGTGGGTGCCGCCGCCGGCCCGCCGTCGCACGGGGACCAGTCGCTATCGTGACCCTCGTGGTGATCAAGGCCTTCGAGAACCGTCTCGAGCGCATGGTGGAGGGCACCTTCGCCCGGGCCTTCAAGAGCGGGTTGCGCCCGGTCGAGCTCGGCCGCCGCCTCACCCGCGAGATGGACGCCGATCGCTCGGTCGACGTCAACGGCAACACCATCGTCCCCAACCAGTTCACGGTGTGGCTCAGCGCCACCGACATCGAGCGGTTCTCGTCGATGTCCGACCGGCTCGTGTCCGAGTTGTGCGAGGCCGCCCGCGAGCACGCCCGCGACGAGGGCTACCGCTTCATCGGGCCGGTGAAGGTCGCCTTGGCGAATTCCGAGCGCCTCCGGGCCGGCACCTTCAGCATCGACGCGGAACTGGCCGAGGGCGAGGGCGGCCTCGGGGCCGGGTCGCTGATCCTGCCCACCCGTCAGCGGGTGCCGCTCGGCGAGCACGCCCTCACCATCGGGCGGCTGCCCGAGTGCAACATCACCCTCAACGATCCGAACGTCAGCCGTCACCACGCGGAGATCCGTCCCCAGGGCAACGGCTTCATGATCGTCGACCTGGGCTCCACCAACGGGGTCAAGGTCAACGGGGTGCGCGTGAGCCAGCAGGCGCTCGCCGACGGTGACCAGATCGCCATCGGCAACACCCGCATGCAGTTCGAAGCCTCGTGAGCATCGGCGCGCACCGCGACGAGACGGGCCCTGCGGTCTGCGTCGCGGACGTTGGCGACTGAGCCCGGCGAGCGCCTCGGCGCCGGCCACCCCCGGCCACCCCCGGCAAGGGCAGGCTCACCGGTAGGCTCCCGTCTCAGTGTCGGAGCAACTCCTCACGATCCTCAAGCTGTGCCTCCTGGTGCTCCTGTACCTGTTCTTCCTGCGCGTGCTCCGAGCCGTGTGGGCCGAGCTGCGGGCACCCGTGGCGACGGTGGGTCCCACCGAGGTGCCGGTGTCGAACCGGGCGGCGCGCAAGGCCGCCCGTACCTCGGCGGCGGGTGCCGCGCGACCGTCCCGCCGCGGGGGTACCCCCAAGTCCTTGCGGGTCATGGAGCCGGCAGCGCAGAAGGGTCGTACGTTCCCCCTCGGCGACGAGATCACCGTGGGCCGGGCGGCCGGGTGCTCGGTGACGCTCGACGACACCTACGTCAGCCAGATCCACTCACGGGTGTTCACCCGGGACGGGAAGATATTCGTGGAGGACCTCGGGTCGACCAACGGCACCTACCTGAACCGGGCCAAGGTCCAGGGCCCGATGGTCATGCAGAAGGGCGACCGCCTCCAGGTCGGTAGCACCGTGATGGAGCTGGCGTGAGGCCGATGGACGAGCCATCGGGCTCCGCCCGGCGTGGCTCGCACCATCGCAGAGCCGCTGGGCGAGGAACGAGTCAGGAGCGGCGACGATGATCACCTTCCGGGCCGGCGCCGTCACCGACACAGGGCGCGCCCGTGCGGTGAACCAGGACAGCCTGCTCGTGGTCGACGGCCGGCTCTACGCGGTCGCCGACGGCATGGGCGGCCACCGGGGTGGCGAGGTCGCCTCGGCGCTGGCTCTCGAGTCGCTCGCTAACCTCGCCGAGTCCACCACGGCGGCGCTGGTGAAGGGGATCACCCGGGCCAACGATGCCGTCTACCTCCGTTCGAGCCAGGATCCCGAGTTGCGGGGCATGGGCACCACCCTCATCGCCCTGGCCCTGGCGGTCGACGCCGACGGTCAAGAGCTCCTCGCCATGGCGAACGTGGGCGACTCGCGCGCGTACCGGTTCCGGGGCGGCCGGCTCGAGCAGATGACCGAGGATCACAGCCTCGTCGAGAGCCTCGTGCGCCAGGGCCGCATCACCGCCGAAGAGGCCGTCACCCACCCGCAGCGCAACATCATCACGCGGGCGCTCGGGGTGGACCCCGCGGTGGAGGTCGACTCGTGGGAGCTGCCTGCGGTGCCCGGCGACCGCTACCTGCTCTGCAGCGACGGGCTCTTCAACGAGGTCGAGCCCGCCACCATCGCCGCCACGCTGGCCGAGCGCGTCGACCCCGACGCCGCCGCCGCCGAACTCGTGCGCTTGGCCAACGAGGGCGGCGGACGGGACAACATCACCTGCGTCGTGGTCGACGTCCTCGACGGCCCGGGTGGGGCCGACGAGCCCGTCGCCCGGGTGGACACGGCGTCCGAGCCCGACCTGGGCGCCTACGGGCCGGCCACCGCGCCCACACCGGCCGTGCCGGCGGCCGACCATCCGCCGTCCCCGCCGCCCCCGCCGTCCCCGCCGCCCCCACCGTCGTCCACCGAGGCGGCCGACGGCGCCGGCACCGCGGGCCAGCCCGACTGGGACGGTGACGAACGGCCGGCGCTGATCGGCGCCCTACCCGATCACCTCCCTGACGACGAACCCGCGGGGATCCCGACGAAGCGCCGACGCACCCGCCGCCTCACGTGGCGGGTGCTGATCTTCGTGGTGGCTCTGTTGGCGTTGGCCGCCACCGTGGTGGCCGCACTGGTCCACTACGGCCGGGACACCTACTACGTCGCGTTCGATGCGAGCGATCGGGTCACCATCGTCAAGGGTCGCCCCGGTGGGTTCCTCGTCTTCGACCCCACGGTCGAGCGGGTCACCACCATCTCCCTCGACGACCTCAGGGAGACCGCGGTCGAGCGGGTGCGGACCCAGCCCGACCAGGCCACCCTCGAGGACGCCGAGGTCTTCGTGGCCAACCTCTGCGAGGCGCTCCGGGCCGGTGCGGAGCCCAGCGAGTGCTCGGGAACCGACGGTACCGCCGGCAACACCACGGGGCAGCCTGCCGCATCGACCCGATCGTCCAGCGTCACCACCACCTCGCCATGATCGGCGCCCGCCGGCGCACCACCGAGTTCGGCCTGATCGTGCTGGCCGTCATCGTCGTCGGCGCCTCCTACACGCTGGCCAGCCTCGGCAAGGAGGCCTCGATCCCGGCCAACGTCGGACCCTTCCTCTTGGTCATCTTCGGCCTGCTCATCGGCGCCCACATCGCGGTCCGCAGGCTGGCGCCGCTCGCCGACGGCATCCTCCTGCCCCTCGCCGCGCTACTCAACGGCTTGGGTTATGTCTGGATCGCCCGCCTCGACAAGGATCTCGCCGCCTTGCAGGCCACCTGGACGGCGCTCGGCATCCTCGGCTTCGTGCTCACCCTGCTCTTCGTGCGGCGCATGCGCGACCTCGACACGCCGTACACGCTCATGGTGGTGGGCGTCGGTCTGCTGCTGCTGCCGCTGGTGCCGGGGGTGGGCCGCACCATCAACGGAGCCAAGATCTGGGTGGCCCTCGGGCCGGTCAGCTTCCAGCCCGGTGAGTTCGCCAAGATCGCCCTGGCCATCTCCTTCGCGGCGTACCTCGTGCGCAAGCGGGAGGTGCTCTCGATGGCCACCTTCAAGGTCGGGCCCTTCGCCTTTCCCGAGCCCCGCGATCTCGGCCCGGTGATGCTGGCGTGGGGGTTCTCCCTGCTCGTCATGTTCTTCGAGAAGGACCTCGGCTCGTCGCTGATGTTCTTCGCCCTGTTCATCACGATGGTGTGGATCGCCACCCAGCGGGCGGCCTACCTGGCCCTCGGCACGGTCCTGTTCTCCGCAGGAGCGTTCTTCGCGTGGCGGACGTTCGACCACGTGCAGACCCGCGTCACGATCTGGCTGAACCCGTGGGATGACCCGTCGGGCAAGGGCTTCCAGGTGATCCAGGGCTGGTTCTCACTCGCTGCCGGCGGCGTCACCGGCAAAGGCCCTGGCCTCGGCCAGCCCGGGTTGATCCCGGCTGCTGACACCGACTTCATCTTCGCGGCGATCGGCGAGGAGCTGGGCCTCCTGGGCGGGTCGTTGGTCCTCATCGCCTTCGTGTTGATGGTGGGCACGGGCCTGCGCATCGCCCTCACCGCCGACCGCGAGTTCGACAAGCTCCTGGCGGTCGGACTCACCACGCTGCTCGGCATCCAGGCCTTCATCATCATCGGCGGGATCACCCGCCTCCTGCCGCTCACCGGCGTGACGCTGCCGTTCATCAGCTACGGCGGCTCGTCGCTGGTGGCCAACTACGTGCTGCTGGCGCTCCTGCTGCGCATCTCGGACGACTCCACGCGGCGCCTCAACGATGGCCTCGTCAGCGAGGGCGCGGCCGCGTGAGGTTCCTGATGGGGTTGGCTGGTGGCCCGGGCGTCGACGATCGCTCGCCCCGCCGCACCGACACCACCCCCTCATGAACAAGCGCATCCGCCGCCTCGGCATCTTCCTCTTGGCCTGCTACGTGGCCCTGTTCGCCATGTTGAACTACATCCAGGTCTACGAGGCCGACTCGCTCAACGACAACGAGTTCAACGCCCGGGGCACCCTCGAGACCCTGCGCCAACCTCGCGGCACCATCGAGACGGTCGACGGCGTCGTGGTGGCGCGCTCGGTGCCGAGCAACGACCGCTTCGAGTTCCAGCGGGAGTACCCCGAGGGCGACCTGTTCGGCCACATCACCGGCTTCTTCCCGGTCAACGGTCGGGCCACCGGGGTCGAGCGGGAGTACAACGACGAGCTTGCGGGCCAGACCTTCGAGCAGGAGCTCCGCTCGTTCGCCGACCTCTTCATCGACCGCGAGCGCACCGGCAACGTCACCCTCACGCTGCGCGACGACGTGCAGCGGGTGGCCCGCGACCAACTCGGCCAGCGTCGGGGCTCCGTGGTGGTCGTGGACGTCGACACCGGTGGCATCGTCGCCCTGTGGAGCTACCCCTCGTACAACCCCAACCCGCTCAGCAGCCACGACGTCGAAGAGGCTCGGGCGGCGTTCAACTTCCTCGACCCCACCAGCGGCACCTCGCCGTTGCGGGCATCGTCGTTCCAGAACACCTTCTTCCCCGGGTCGACGTTCAAGGTGGTCACGGGCTCGATCGGGGTCCAGAGCGGCCGGGTCACGCCGGAGGAACCCGTCTATCCGTCGGTCTCCAGCTACACGCCGCCCCAGACCACGCGGCCGCTGTCCAACTTCGCCGGCGAGGTCTGCGGCGGCACGCTCTTCACCATCCTCGCCCAGTCCTGCAACACCTCGTTCGCACAGATGGGTACCGAGACGCTGGGGCCCGACGTGATGGTCGACGGCGTCGCGTCGTTCGGCTTCAACCAGGTGCCGCCCATCGACCTGCCGGGAGCGGTCGAGAGCCGCTTCCCCGTCGACTTCGCCGACAACCTGCCGGCCCTCGCCCAGGCGTCGATCGGCCAGGGCGACAACTCGGCCACGCCCATCCAGATGGCGTTGGTGGCGGCCGCGGTGGCCAACGATGGCGTGATGATGGCGCCGCACGTCATGAAGGAGATCCGTGACGGCGAGGGGGCGGTCGTCGATGACGAGCCCGTGGACGTGTGGAAGCAGCCCATCAGCGCCGAGTCCGCCGCCACGATGCGCCAGGCCATGTATGGGGTGGTCCAAGGCGGCACCCTCACCGGTGTGGCCGAGATCCCCGGCTTCGACGTCGGAGGCAAGACCGGCACCGCGCAGACCGGCAACGACACGAACAACACCTGGGTCATCGAGTTCGTGGGCCCGCCCGGCCAGAAGCCCGAGTTGGCCATTGCCGTGATCGTGGAGAACCAGGGGGCTGATGAGACCGGCGGCGGTGTGGCGGGCCCCATCGCCCGCGCCGTGCTGCAGCAGGCCCTGCAGGAGCCCGCCGGCTGACCCCGTCCGCCCAGAAGGCCAGGAGGGGGACGACTACGGGCGGAGAGTGACCCGTCGGTAACCTGTCGCTGATGTCTGACTCCGGCGGGCTGCCCGTCTACAACGGGCGCTACCAGCTCCACCGCCAGCTCGGGCGGGGGGGCATGGCGGTGGTGCACCTGGCCCATGACCAGCTGCTGGATCGACCTGTCGCGGTGAAGGTGCTGAACGCCGACTTCGCCGGCGACCCCACCTTCGTCGAGCGCTTCCGCCGTGAGGCGCAGGCCGCTGCCAACCTCAACCACCCGAACATCGTGGCGGTGTTCGACTGGGGCGAGGAGGACGGCACCTACTACATCGTCATGGAGTACATCGAGGGCCGTCCCCTCGACGAGATCCTCGCCGGCGAGGGCCCGCTGCACCCCGACCGCGCCGCCGACGTGGCCACCGACATCGCTGCTGCGCTGGCGCTGGCCCACCGCAACGGCGTGGTCCACCGCGACATCAAGCCGGGAAACGTGATGATCGCCCGGCCCAGCGGACAGGTGAAGGTCGCGGACTTCGGCATCGCCAAGGCCATCGGGGGCGACACCGACCTCACCCAGGTGGGGACGGTGATGGGCACCGCCACCTACTTCTCCCCCGAGCAGGCCCAGGGCAAGCGCCTGGATCCCCGCAGCGACCTCTACTCGCTGGGGGTCGTCCTCTACGAGATGACCGTCGGCCGGCCGCCCTTCACCGGCGAGACCCCGGTGGCGATCGCCTACCAGCACGTGCAGGAAGCGCCACCGCCGCCCCGGTCGCTCAACCCCGCCATCCCGCCTGCCCTCGAGGCCATCACCCTCAAGCTGCTGGCCAAGGACCCCGTGCTGCGCTACCCCTCGGCCGAGGACCTGCGCTCCGATCTGCGGCGATTCCGTGAGGGTGCCCAGCTGCCACAAGCGGCTCCGGTGGCCCCCGCCGTCGTCGCGCCGGTCCCCAGCTTTGCCGACTCGGCCCGCTTCCCCGCCGGCGAAGTGCCCGATCCGCCACGGCGCACCGGCATCTTCTTGTTCTTCCTGGTGATCCTCCTCGGCGCACTCGGCTTCGGCCTCTGGTTCTTCGCCGACCAGCTCGGTGTGTTCGACGCCGAGACCGTCGCGGAGGTGACGGTGCCCGACCTGCGCAACCGACCCGTGGCTGATGCCGAGGCCCTTCTGGCCGAGCGCGGGCTCGAGAGCTCGCGCGAGAACACGCGTGACTGTGACGTCGCCCCGGGCACGGTCACGGCGCAGTCACCGGCGCCGGCCACCAAGGCCGAGGAGGGGTCCACCGTGGTCCTGACGATCTGCCAGGGCACCGAACAGGTCACCCTGCCCGACGTGGTGGGCCAGATCGAGGCCGACGCCCGGGCTCTGATTGAGGGCCTCGGACTCGTGGTGTCCATCACCCGACAGGCCGGAACGGTCGAGGACGAGGGCAAGGTGGTGAGCCAGGCGCCGCCTGCCGGCACGACGCTCGACCCCGGCAGCATCGTCACGATCACGGTGTCGCAGGGGATCCCGGACGGCTCGGTGCCGCCGGCGACCGTCGCACCTGGTCCGACACCCACCACCGCACCCGACCCCGTGACCGTCACCGTCGCGCCGTAGGGCAACCCCTCGCATCTGAGGCTCGCCGGTGGGCCCGACGCCCGCGGCTCAGGTGTGGGCGGGGACGCGGGCCAAGAAGTTGGCGATGAGCCCGTGGCCCGAGTGGGTGAGGATCGACTCGGGGTGGAACTGCACGCCTTCGACGTCGAGCTCGCGGTGGCGCAGGCCCATGACCACGCCGTCGCTCGTCTCGGCGGTGATCTCGAGCACGTCGGGGATCGACGCTCGAGCCACGATGAGGGAGTGGTAGCGGGTGGCCTCGAGGGGGCTGGGAAGCCCCACGAAGACCCCGGTGCCGTTGTGGAAGATGGATGACGTCTTGCCGTGCATGATCTCGGGCGCCCGCACCACGTCGCCGCCGTAGATCTGACCGATGCACTGGTGGCCAAGGCACACGCCCAGCACCGGGCGGCGCCCGGCGAAGCGCTCGATGATCTCGTTCGAGAGCCCGGCATCCTCGGGACGACCGGGCCCGGGGCTGATGAGCACGGCGTCGGGCTCGAGGGCCTCGGCCTCGTCGATGGTGAGCGCATCGTGGCGGTGCACGAGCGGTTGGGCGCCTGCCTCACCCAGGTACTGGACGAGGTTGTAGACGAACGAGTCGTAGTTGTCGATGACCAGCACCCGTGCTCCCACGGCGGGGAGGGTATCGGCGGCGGCCGGGCGCTCCGCCATCGATAACCGCCCCGGGTACGATGCCCGCCATGGCCAAGCCCGCCAAACGCAAGGTGTCCTCCGGCTCCGGTTCTGGGGGTCGTGTGACGCCCAAGGGCGGTCCGTCCGCCGCGGCCAAGTCCGGTACCTCCGGGAACCCCAAGGCGACCTCCTCGCGGACCACCCCCTCGCCCACGAGTCGCTACACCCCTCCGGTGCCGAGCGAGTACAAGGTCAGCCCCCGGTGGGTGCCCATCCTGATGTTCACCCTGCTGGGCGCAGGCATGGTCATGATCTTCTGCAACTACCTGGGCCTGGTGCCCGGCGGGACGAGCAACTGGTACCTGCTCGGCGGCCTCGGCCTCATCCTGGCCGGGATCGTCACCGCCACCCAATACCACTGACGACCACCCCAGGGCGGTCGCCGCGACTCGGCCGTGGTCACGAGCGCGTGTTTCGGGCAGATCACGTCGAGGTGGACGGGAAGTTACATCGGTGTGAGTCTCCCCAGAGTTCTCCACAGGCTGTGGGTATCCCCAAGCGCCTGTGAATTCTGTGGATAACTGACACGTACCTTGCCATGCCGGCGCTCGCAGGCCTGGTTCGGTAGGTTGCGGGCGAGCTCCCCGGAGGTTCCATGCCTGACGCCGCCCGCCCCGACCTCACGGCCGTGACCGACTACGACGCCGCGACCGACGCCGGCAGGAGCGCGGCGCGGCGTGACCGCAAGGACCGTAGGGACGCGCTGGCCGTAGCGGTCGGCGAGCAGGCCCGAGGCGCCAGCCGCTCACTGGCCGAGCTGAGCGCCAAGGTGGCCGGTTCGCGCCGGGGCATGGCCCGCCAGACCGCCGACCAGGCTCGTCTACGCACCGAGCTCAGCCTCTTCGCCCGCGAGCTCGACGCGCTCGTCGGCCGTACTCGCTCCGACGACGCCCCCTGGGCGGTGGCGTCGAGTGCGTTGCTGGCCGACGCCACCCAAGCGTTCGCCGCGGGCGAACTGGCCGAGAGCTACCGACTGCTCAGCGCCGCTCGCCGCCAGTCCTACGACGGTCGGGGCCGTGACGAGCTCACCCTCGAGGCGACCGCCATCGAGGACGCGGCCCGCGCTCACCTGCGCGCCGCCGACGCCGGGCGTCTCACCAAGCAGCTCGGCGCGCTCAAGGCGTCCGACCGCCTCGAGAAGGTGCGCCTCCACCTCGCCGCGGCTCGCGAGCAGGTCGACGAGGCCACCATCGCCCACGATGAGCGGGCCCGCGTGGCGGCTCGTGGTCTCGTGCACATCGGCGTCCTGCTCGCTGTGCTCATCTTCGGTGGTGCGGTGGCGGCGTGGCTGTCGACCTCGCTGGCCGACGAGGGTGAGGCCCTGCGCAACCTCGACAACTACCTCACGATCTGCGCCCTGGGCGGCATGGGTGTCGCGCTCAGCCTCCTGCTGCCGTGGCGGCGCATCGGTGGGCGTCCCCAGGTGCTCGATTTCCTGCACCCCCTCGACGTCACCTTCCTGCGCCTGGTCCTCGGCATCGGGGTGGCGGTGGCCGTGGTCACCGTGTTGCAGTCCGACCTCCAGGCGGGCCTCGACCTCGCCGGTGTCAAGGCCTACCCGTGGGCCATCGCCGCCGGCTTCAGCGAGCGGCTCCTCGACCGCCGCATGGCCATGGCCGACGCCGAGGTCGACACCCGCTGATCCCCGGGTCGGCGCGGCCGGCGGCCATGAAGGGGAAACCGGAGCCGTGGACCCACCGTCGCCGTCCGAGCGATGGCCCCGTCGGTCCCTTCCGGCCCGGACGGCGCACGAGTCAGTGGAGCTCTTTGCCAAGGCAGGTGCTCGTGGCTGCGCTGTCGAGGTAGGCGCCCCAGCAAGGGATCTCGTGGAAGCCATGTCGGAGGTACAGCGCCATGGCCGCGTTCTGGCGGTTGCCGGTCTCGAGCACGAGGCGGTGGCAGCCGAGGCCGCGGGCGGTGGCCTCGAGGGACCGGAGGATCATCCCGCCCACATGGCGGCCTCGGCTGCCACGGCGGACGTACATGCGCTTGACCTCCGCGACGCCGGCCTCGATCCGACGAACCGCCCCGCAGCCGACAGCATCGTCGCCGTCCCAGGCCACGAGGAACTCGTCGGCGGTGGGCAACGAGAAGTGGTTGGCGCCCGGCTCGGGGTACATCGCGTCGAGCTCGGCGTTCAGCTCGCCGATGAGTTCGAGCACGATGGGCTCATCGAGGGCGTGGGTCCGCAACACGACGTGGAGCGGTTCGTCGGTCATGGCCGGCCGTCGCGAACCGGACGGCTCACAGCTCGTCGACGGGGGTGACGAGGATCATGTCCTCCAGGCAGTGGCGGGGCGGCTCGGGCATCTGGTCGTTGGCGGCGGTCATGCGGACCTCGGTGCCGCAAACGTCGCATCGGTACTGCAGCTTGACCTTGCGCAGCTCGCCGGCCGGCGGCGGCGGAGGGACGGGCCGGGCGAACGAGCCCAGGACGGCCCGGCCCATGCGCCAGATGGCGTAGGCGAAGGCGATGGCGATGGCCACCCGAACGACGGTGCCGGCATCCATGGTTCGACCAGTCTCGCCCGTGGGGGTCGCCGGCCCAAACCCCGGCGGTGGTGGGTGGGCCGGCGCCGGCTCCGGGGTCGCCGCGTGGGCGCGTCCGACTCCGGCCCACCTGTTCTCGAGGCAATAGCCCCCGGAATCCGGGTGCCATTGCCTCGAGTTCGCGGTCAGGTGTGAGCGCGGTGGCTCAGATGCGCTCGATGATTGTGGCGTTGGCCATGCCGCCGCCCTCGCACATGGTCTGGAGGCCGTAGCGACCGCCGGTGCGCTCGAGCTCGTTCAGCAGCGTGGCCATGAGCTTGGCGCCCGAGCAGCCGAGCGGGTGCCCCAGGGCGATGGCGCCCCCGTTCACGTTCACCTTGGACATGTCCGGGTGGAGCTCCTTCTCCCACGCCAGCACGACCGAGGCGAAGGCCTCGTTGATCTCGGTCAGGTCGATGTCATCCATGGTGAGGCCAGAACGTTCGAGGGCCTTGTGGGTGGCCGGGATGGGGCCGGTGAGCATGGTGATGGGGTCGACGCCGGCGAGGGCGAAGGTGTGGAAGCGGGCCCGTGGGGTGAGGCCGAGCTCGTTGGCCTTCTCCTCGCTCATGATCAGCACCGCGGCGGCGCCGTCGGTGATCTGGCTGGAGTTGCCGGCGGTGACCACGCCGTCCTCCTTGAAGGCGGGCTTCAGGTTGGCCAGCGTCTCGACCGTCGTACCGTCGCGGATGCCCTCATCGGCGCTGACGACCTCGTCGGTCTCGATGAGCTTGCCCGTCTCCTTGTCGATGGGCTTGGCCTGGACCGGGATGATCTCGTTGTCGAACCGGCCCTCGTCGCGGGCCTGGGCGGCGCGGCGCTGGGACTCGGCCGAGTAGGTGTCGAGGTCCGCACGGGTGAGGCCCCACTTCTCGGCGATGAGCTCGGCCGAGATCCCCTGGGGGACGATGCCGCCGACCTTGTCGTAGCGGGCGGTCATCTCGGGACCGAAGGGGAAGCCGACGTTGGCGACCATGGCGGAAGCGCCCATGGGGACCATGGACATGACCTCGACGCCTGCGGCGACCACGACGTCGTAGGCGCCCGCGATGACACCCTGGGCGCCGAAGTGGGCCGACTGCTGCGACGAACCGCACTGGCGGTCGATCGAGGTGGAGGGGACGGTGTCGGGCCAGCCGGCGGCGAGCACGGCGTTGCGGCCGACGTTGAGGCTCTGGGCGCCGACCTGCATGACGCAGCCCATGATCACGTCGTCGACGAGCGCGGGGTCGAGGTCGTTGCGCTCGACGAGGGCGTTGAGGACGACGGCGCTCAGGTCGGCCGGGTGCCAGCCGGAGAGCTTGCCGTTGCGCTTGCCGCCGGGGGTGCGGACGGCGTCGACGATCACTGCGGTAGCCACGGTGTTGGCTCCTTCCTCCCGGGTCAGTGACCCGAACTTGACTGTTCGGTCAAGATAGTGCCTCGACGTGGGCCTCGGGTCCGCCGGTGAACTCGGAGGGGTGTGACCACGCCGGAGCTGTAGATCGGCACCACCCGGGATCCTCCATAGCGCGCTGCTGGGAAACCGGCTACAAAGGTGGCGATCGGCCAAACTGATGTACGAGGAAGGGCATCCGATGACATCGACAGACCAGGAAATCCACGTGGCGGTCGAGGGGCAGACCGTGCCGTTGGCGTTCGTGCGCACCATTCGCGAGCACGGCGACCTCGTGGCGTTGCGCGAGAAGGTGGGAGACGGCTGGGCCGAGACGACCTTTGGCGAGTACGGCGACCAGGTGGCCCGGGTGGCGGCCGGGCTGGCGTCGCTCGGCGTGGGCGACGGCACCCGAATCGTGCTGATGATGCGCAACATCCCACGCTTCCACGTGATCGACATGGCGGCCTACTTCCTGGGTGCCACGCCGATCTCGATCTACAACTCCTCGTCACCTGAGCAGGTGGCCTACCTGACCGGCCATTGCGGCGCCACCGTGGCGATCGTCGAGGACATCGGGTTCCTCGAGCGCTTCCTCGCGGTGCGCGGTGCTCTGCCCGATCTCTCGCACCTCGTCGTGCTGGACGACCCCGATGCCCGGGCCGGTGCCGATGTCCATGCGTACGCGTCGCTCCTCGAGCACGACCCCATCGATCTCGAGGCAGCGGCCGCGGTGACGACCCCTGATCACCTGGCCACGCTCATCTACACCTCGGGGACCACCGGCCCGCCCAAGGGCGTGATGCTCACTCATCGCAACCTGGCGTGGACGGTCGAGAGCCTGCGGCGGACCCTCGAGCTCGACAGCTACCTCGGCAAGCGCATCGTGTCGTACCTACCGATGGCCCACATCGCCGAACGCATGACCAGCCACTACCAGCAAGCGTGGCTGGGCTACGAGGTGACGTCCTGCCCGGACCCGGGTCAGATCGCCGCCTACGCACGTGAGGTTCGCCCGAACGTGATGTTCGGCGTGCCTCGAGTGTGGGAGAAGATCCACGCCGGCGTCGTCGGGGCGCTCGCCGCGGATCGGGACAAGGCCAAGCAGTTCGACGACGCCGTCGAGGCCGCCAAGCCCATCGTCGATGCCATGGCGTGGGACCGGGCAACCGACGAGCAGCGGCAGACCTTCGCCTTCCTCGATGAGGTTGCCTTCAAGGCCGTGCGCGAGCTCATCGGTCTCGACCAGCTGGACATCGCGATCACCGGGGCCGCCCCAATCCCTGCTGAGCTGTTGGCGTGGTTCCGGGCGATCGGCGTCCCCCTGGCAGAGATCTACGGCATGTCCGAGTCCTCCGGGCCCATGACCTTCGCGGCCAACAAGGTGAAGCCCGGCACCGTGGGCCCCGCGATCCCCGGGTGCGAGGTGAAGTTGGCCGAGGAGGACAACGAGATCATCTGCAGGGGTGGCAACGTCTTCCAGGGCTACCTGAACGAACCCGAGAAGACCGCCGAGGCCCTCGACGATGACGGCTGGCTGCACTCGGGGGACATCGGCACGGTGGACGAGGACGGGTACTTCAGCATCGTCGACCGCAAGAAGGAACTGATCGTCACTGCGGGCGGCAAGAACATCAGCCCCGCCAACCTTGAAGCGGCCCTCAAGATGATCCCGATGGTCGGCCAGGCGTGCGCCATCGGTGATCGCCGCCCCTTTGTGTCGGCGCTCGTGGTCCTCGACCCCGACACCGCGCCGGCGTGGGCCCGCAGCCAGGGCATCGAGTTCGACTCCCTGGCTGACCTCGCCCTCGACCCGGCAGTGAAGGCCGAGATCGACCGCGGCCTTGCCGAGGTCATGGCGGAATTCAACAACGCCGAACGGGTCAAGAAGCTCACCATCCTCGGTGAGGAGTGGCTCCCCGACTCCGAAGAGCTGACGCCGACGAGCAAGTTGAAGAGACGGGGCATCCACGCGAAGTACGCCGACGAGATCGACTCCCTCTATGCCTGACTCGGCGGGTCAGAGGCTGGACGTACAACCGACAGGCGGCCGCACCACGTCTGAGGGACTCGCGTGAACGATCTCGCACCTACGATCCATCGTCAGAGGATGGTCATCGAGGGCCACGTCGATGCGCCGATCGCCGCGCCGACAATTGAGACCTACCTTGGCGAGCTTTCCGGCGTCCTTGACATGACGACACTGCTGACCCCAGTCACACACCAGTCAGATCGCTACGGCTGGGCGGGTTGGATCCACTGGGAGACTTCGGGCGCGCACTTCTACGCCTGGGATGAGCCGCGGCCCTTCTTCAGCGTGGATGTGTACACCTGCAAGGAGTTCGATCCTCTCGAGGCGGCGCGGTTCACCGCCTCCTTCTTCGGAGCCACCGATCTTGAGTTCGAGG
>RRZT012930817.1_pt1 | contig 15662 bp, 11 predicted proteins | sample 2165551 | NCBI WGS metagenome assembly RRZT01 (sample SAMN10456910, study PRJNA506462) | wastewater metagenome | biome: wastewater; feature: sludge; material: wastewater sludge; isolation source: wastewater sludge with Escherichia coli K12::gfp cells carrying plasmid... | place: USA: Moscow, Idaho... | reverse complement strand
GAGCTGAAGACCGACTTCACCCAGTCGGTACAGGCGGCGATGCAGCAGTACCGCATGGACCGCCGCCCCGAGCGCAAAAGCGGCGGCAGCGAGCCGCTGCTGACCTTCAAGCGTGGCGCGGTGGTGCATTTCGCCATGAGCGACAGCGACATCCGCATGACCACCAGGCTGGCCGGCGATTCGACCTTCTTCCTGCCGTTCAATCGTGGCAACGATGGCGCAGCCGGCAATCCGCCTGCCGAGGATGGTGGCTACCCGGTCAGCTACTTCTGGGAGCGCGTGCTGCAGAAGGACAACTGGCTGCACATCTTCCATCGCTTCGTGCTGCTGGAGCGCAAGGAAGTCCAGGATGCCAGCGGCAAAACCTCCTACAAGGAAGCGCTGATCTTCCCGCGTTTCCACCAGTGGGAGGGCGTGACCCGGATGATCGACGCGGTGCGTGTGGAGGGCGTCGGGCAGCCGTACCTGATCCAGCACAGCGCCGGCTCCGGCAAGACCAACACCATCGCCTGGACCGCTCACTCGCTGATCCGCGTGCGCCGCCCGGACGGCGAGCCGTACTTCCACAGCGTGATCGTGGTGACCGACCGCCAGGTGCTCGACCAGCAGTTGCAGGACGCCATCCAGCAGATCGAGCACCAGGCCGGGGTGGTCTGCGCCATCGACCGCCAGCAGTCCAGCCTGCCGAAGAGCCAGCAGCTGGCCAAGGCGATGCTGGACGGCGTGCCGATCATCGTCTGCACCCTGCAGACCTTCCCCTACGCGCAGAAGGCCATCCTCGGCGAGAAGAGCCTGCGCGACCGCCGCTTCGCCATCATCATCGACGAGGCGCACAGCTCCACCGGCGGCAGCACCGCCGACGGCCTGCGCTATGTCCTCACCGGCCAGAGCGAGGAGGAGTGGGAGAAGCTCAGCAAGGAGCAGCGCCTGTCGGTGTGGCAGTCGTCGCGGCAGCGGCCGGGCAATGCCAGCTACTTCGCCTTCACCGCCACGCCCAAGCATTCGACCCTCAGCCTGTTCGGTCGCCCGCGCAATCAGGCGCAGCCGGTCAGCCAGGACAATCCGCCGGCGCCGTTCCACCTCTACACCATGCAGCAGGCCATCGAGGAGGGCTTCATCCTCGACGTGCTGAAGAACTACACCAGCTACCAGGTGGCGTTCAAAATTGGCAGTGAGTTCGTCGACGACAAGCGCGTGGACGAGAAGAGCGGCAAGCGTGCGCTGGCCAAGTGGCTGTCGCTCAACCCGGTGAACGTCGGCCAGAAGGTCGAGCTGATCGTCGAGCACTTCCGCAAGAACGTCGCCCATCTGCTCGGCGGCCAGGCCAAGGCCATGGTGGTCACCGGCTCACGCGCGGCGGCGGTGAAGTACCACCTGGCCCTGCAGGACTACTGCCAGCGCAAGGGCTACGACAACGTGCAGGCCATGGTGGCGTTCTCCGGCGAGGTGCCCAACGCCGAGGTCAAGGAGCCGAGCCTGCCGGCAGACCACCCGTTCAGCGAGGGCAACCTCAACCCCGGCCTGAACGGGCGCGACATGCGCAAGGTGTTCGACACGCCCGACTACCGGGTGATGATCGTCGCCAACAAGTACCAGACCGGCTTCGACCAGCCCAAGCTGGTGGCCATGTACCTGGACAAGAAGATCTCCGGCGTCGAGGCGGTGCAGACCCTCTCGCGGCTGAACCGCACCTTCCCCGGCAAAGACAAGACCTACGTGATCGACTTCGCCAACGAGGCGGAGGAGATCCTCGCGGCGTTCAAGACCTTCTATCGCGACGCCCAGGTAGCGGATGTCCAGGACCCGAACATCGTCTACGACATCAAGCAGCGCCTGGATGGCATGTTCATCTACGAGCAGGCCGAAGTGGCGGCGTTCGGCGAAGCCATCGTCGACAAGAACGTCACCCACCAGAAGCTCTACAGCCTGACCCAGGCGGCCACCGACCGCTTCAACGGCAAGCTGAAGATCCTCAACGACGCCATCGACCAGTGGGAGAAGGCCTGGGAGACGGCCCACGACAGCGGTGACGAGCAGGGCATGGAGTACGCCGACGTGCAGCGCTCGGAGTACTGCAAGAAGCGCGACGAGCTGATGATCTTCAGCGAGAGCCTGTCCAAGTTCGTGCGCAGCTACGAGTACATCGCCCAGCTGGTGGAGTTCGGCGATCCGGCGCTGGAAGCCTTCGCCAGCTATGCGCGGCTGCTGCGCAAGCGCCTCAAGGGCATCAGCGCCGAGCAGGTGGATCTGGGCGACCTCAAGCTCAGCCACTACAAGATCAAGAAGGGCGAAGGGCTGGTCGGCGTTGGAGTGCAAGCCGAGGTACCGGGCCTTTACGGCATGACCGACAACGGCCTGCGCGAGGCCCGCGACCGCGAGAAGAAGTACCTCTCCGACCTGATCGAGAAGCTCAACAATGCCTTCGGCCAGGGCATCACCGACACCGACCAGGTGGCCTTCGCCGTCCACGTCTCCGAGAAGCTGCGCGCCGACAGCGTGGTGATGGCCCAGGTACAGAACAACCCCATGGAACAGGCCATGAAGGCCGACCTGCCGATCAAGGCGATCCAGGCCATCGCCGGCGCGATGAGCAGCCACCAGGCCATGGCCACCAAGCTGCTCAGCGACGAGGCGACGCGGGATGTGTTCCTGACGGTGGTGTATGAGCTATTGAAGAAGGATGCGGGGGCGGAACTGTTGAGTTCGGCCAGGGGTTGAGTAGGCTGACCGGGTGCCTGACCGTACTCGACGGCGTTATGGCCGTCGGGCCTTGCATGAGGGGAAAACATGACAATGCCGAGTGAGCGCACCCGCGCAATCATCCAAGCTCGCGAGTTTCTGGTCGACTTGTATCGTGATAGGGAACTGCCTGAGGCCGTGCGCACTGAGGCGCATCGCCTGTTGCATCATTACCCAACCGCCGATGAGGTGCTGCTTGCCGGGAAGGTGGAGGAGCAGCGCGAAGATGGCCTGCCGTGGGTTTTCCTGAGTTCCAAGATCGACTAGCCCTGTAACTCCGACACTGGAGGCAGGAGGGAAGCTGGATCGCAGCTCAGCAGGTTGGCGATGCGGTACAGCTTCTCGACGGTGATGTTCACCTCGCCACGCTCGATGCGTCCCATGTAGCTGCGGTCGATGCTGCAGGCCAGCGCCAGTGCATCCTGAGAAAGCCGACAGGCCTTTCTCTGCGTCCGGATGCGTGCCCCCAACGCTTTCGCCAACTGATTCATGACCGCCTCAACTGCATTTGAGGCAGCACTATCCTGCGTTTGCGGACGCATAGACCACGGACTATAATCCGCATTTCTCCGCTACGACCCCTTGGGGGCCTGTATGAAACCCGCCACGTTCATCCTCGACAGGCGCCTGTATGAGCTGCTTCAAGAGGAAGGGCGCTCACAGTTCACGACCCGAGAGCTGCGGGATGCCTATGCCCAGCGCCTGGGAGGCCTGACCTTCCGTCTTGGCGATGTGCGCCGCTATGTATACGAGCAGATCCGTCGCATGCTCCGCGCAGGCTGGCTCTTGCCTGATGAAGAGCGCCGCTCGCGTGGACAGGTCTACCACCTGCAACCGTTCCCGGAGAACCTGCAGCTGGAGCTGGTCGACGGTGGGTTCGAGAACAGCCTCAAGGCCGTGTGCGAGCCGGAGCTATCAGTCCCCGAACAAGGAAGCGTGCCGCCCAACCCTTCATCCGATGCGGAGCAGCATCTGGAAGTTCTTCTCAAGGAAATCCGGCTGGACTTCCTGTCGGCGATGGGTGAGGCGGAGCGCTACAAGCAGCTCCTCGATGACATGCCGCATCTGCGCGCCAAGGTCGAGAGTGATTACCTAGAGGCCAGAGATCGCAGCTCGCGGCTGCTGGGACACCTTCGCGCTGTCGAGAAGACGCTCAAGACGCTTGCCTCTACGCGATGACGTCATCACTGCGAGACTGGCAGCGTCGCTGCATCGATACGGCGCTGGAGCACTTCCTTTCCTCGCCACACTTTTTCTGCCAGGCAACGCCGGGCGCCGGCAAGACGCGCATGGCGGCAGAGCTGGCCCGCTGCCTGCTGGAACAAGGGAGGATCGATCTGGTGCTGTGCTTCGCACCGTCGTGCCAGGTCGTCGACGGCTTCCGCTCGACCTTCGCGGCGGTGCTCGGCAAGCGTCTGGACGGCCTGCTCGGCGCTGTGGGGGCCGCGTACACTTACCAGGCCATGGATTACCGTGACGAGGCGTTCTGGCGGCTCCTCGACGACTACCGCGTATTCGCTGTCTTCGACGAGATTCATCATTGCGCCGGGCATGATCCGCTGCTGAGCAACGCCTGGGGACAGCAGATCCTGCAACGGATACAGGATCGCGCCGCTTTCACCTTGGCGTTGTCCGGCACGCCATGGCGCTCGGACGACCGAGCCATTGCCTTGGCCCGCTACTCGTCCCCCGAGGGACACCTGATCTGCGACTACCGCTATGGCCTGAGGGAGGCCATTGCGGACGGGGTGTGCCGCTCGCCTCGCATCGTCCTCCTCGACAACCAGAAGGTGAAGCTCACGGAGGAGTTGGAGACCGAGAGTAACGTCAGGCTGTTCCCCAGCATCGCCAAGCTGTTGGGGGAATCCCCCGTCACCTACGAAGACCTGCTACGCCATGACGAAGTGATCGATCAACTGCTTGGTCTGGGATGCGCCAAGCTGGATGAGCTTCGTCAGATCAAGCCGGATGCGGCTGGTCTGGTGGTCGCTACCGATATCGAGCATGCCCAGCAGGTTGCTCAGGCACTGGATGCCAAGGGGGAAAGCTACAGGGTCGTCACCAATCGGACCCCGGATGCCCAGCAGGTGATCAATGCGTTCAGGCATAGTGATTGCCGCTGGATCATCGCTGTTGGGATGATCAGCGAGGGTACGGACATCCCCCGCCTGCAGGTGTGCTGCTACCTCAGCCGCATCCGTACTGAGCTGCACTACCGGCAAGTCCTGGGGCGCGTGCTGCGGCGGATGGGCGAGTCCGATTATCAGGCTTGGCTGTTCATGCTGGCGGAGCTCACATTGCGGCGCTTTGCGGAGCGCATTGCGGATGATCTGCCGGATGACCTGGCAGTGCTGAGCCGGGTGCAGATGTCCACTGCTCCTGCTGGCTCTATGGCTGAGGGGATGGGGGCTGGCAGCGAGGCCGATGGCAGTGGGGGTAATGGTGAGGCCGGGCAGGATCTTGGTGCAGGTTCGGGGGGCGCCTGCTCGCTGGGGGATTTTGCTGCTGAACCAAGCTATCAGGTCAGTTTTTCTCAGCACTACCGGCAGCTGTTGTTGGCTTGCTTCTGAAGAGGTTCGGACGTCCCGTTTCCCATTTCTGCAATGTGCCAAAGATTGGAGATGACTTAAAATTGTTGGCAGGCTGAATCCAGCTCTGCAATCAGCTCGCCCAGTCCTATTTCGTCTTGCTCGCCGCGTATTTGGCGGGCCTGCCGGATGAGTCGTAGGTTGTTAGCGGTGGTCGTCGCTTCCCAGCCTTCGCGTAAGTGGGCAAGTGCATCGCTCAGAGCTTGGTGAGCTATGTCGGGTTGGTTGGCAAGCACGGCGAGTTCTAGGCGGGTAGCGTAGTCCCAGTAATCCGGCTGACCGCGACTTATTCGGCGCTCGACGGAATAGCGCATCACCGGCAGCAAGTCTGCTTGGCGTGGGTCACGCGGGCTTTTCAACTCCATCAGCGTCACTGCATTGATACCCGGGTAGGTATCACGCCAGTCGCTCTCGAAGCCTCGTAAATAGGCATCGATTGCCTGTTTGAGCACGCCTTGCGCGCGCGCGTTATGGCCAGCCTTCAGCGCAGCCTGCCAGCGATCCTTGTACACTCGACCGAGCAAGCCACAGGTTTCGCTGCTAGCACCCCGCTCGCGGATCAGTTCGGTCAGAATGTGCTCGGCTTCCTCACCACGCCCCAGGCGATTGAGCGCCATAGCCAACTGCTCACGCACCATCACCGTGGCGGCCAGCGGCGGCGCCATACGTGCAACCAAATCCACGACCTGTTGCCAGGCCGATACCGCACGGTAAGACAACATCAGATCGATGACTACGCCAGCTTCGGCTAACGCTATGTCGCCTAGCGCTGCTTCGACAGACGCTACGGCTTCGGCCCCTTGCTTGCGTGCCTTGGCCAACTGGGCCTTGAGATCTTCGGCGTACTGTACGCGGTCGCGGAAAATATCGGTCTTCAGGTGCTGAATGTCTGGAAACCCCTCCACTAACTGAAAGAGCGGGCTATCTGCCAGATCCTGGCGCGCGGCCTGCAGCTTGACGGTGAGTGCTGCGCAGTCTTCAGCCTGGTGACTTGGGCGGCCATCCAGCCCCAAGCGATAGGGTAGCCCGCGCAACAACCCTACATCGAAGGGCAGTTGGCCCCATCCATCGGCAAACAAAAGCTGAGTAGCCGCCGGTCGAAGCGCATGACGCACACCCAGCTCGTAGAACACATTGGCATTGGCTGTGGTGAGGTCGGCAACGGCAAATTCGCACAAGATCAGCCGCTCGAACATAGCCTTGTGAATCACGCCACCTACCTGCTCCTCGTCCGCTCGGAGCGGCTCCAGCCCTGCCGCTCGTACTGCCGGAGCGATCAGCTGCTGATATACCGCATCGAAATCCACCCATCGGCCATCGCTGGCGGGCTTGCGGCCAAAGGGCATCAGGACGAAACATAGGGGGGGCATGAGAATTCCTTAAAGCTTAAGCGGTTAGCAAAAAGTCAGGTTACTGTCCTCGGCCTACGCATGCCCTCGATCCCTTGAGGTTGCCCGTGACCGGGCTAGAAAGGGTGAGAACCTGACTTTTTGTTGGGCGCTTAACCGTATGAACTGTAGTGCTCGAAAGACTTTGTGCATGATGTGCGCATGGGGGGATGGATCACAATCAAGGATCCCCAAGGGCATCAATGTCAAAGGTATTCCAAGCACAAGGCTCCAGCAATGCACTCAATCAGAATCTTTCTTTCATCTCCGGGCGACTGTACATCTGAACGGCAGGCAGTGCATGCGTTGGTTGCAAGGCTCAACGCCGACCCTGTGATCAGCGTTTTCGCTAGGCTGGAGGTCGTTGCCTGGGACTGGCAAGGGGGGATTCCGATGGAGGCCCATCAGTCCCCTCAAACCTCTGTAAACGAGCGACTGCTCGTACCTGAAGCCTGCGACATCTATCTGGGCATCTTCCGCAACCGTTTTGGCACCCCCTTGCCAGAGTACCAGTGCCTGTATCGAAAGCCGGATGGAGCAGGCTTTGGCTCCGGTAGTGAATATGAATTCCATCGTGCATGGGCTGCACGACGGCGAGGAGCTAGCTTGCCGCACCTGCTGGTTTATCGCCTACAAGCGACTGCCGGGGCGGTTCCCGATGCCGACCAGTTGGCGCGGCTCGAAGCCTTCTTTTCCGGCGCACCATTTTCAGAAGATGGCGGCAAGGGCTTTGTACACCGCTTTCATCACACCGAAGATTTTTCTGCCCAGCTTGACCAGCACCTACGCCATCTGATCAGTCAATGGCACCCGCATACCCGGCTGCCTTTGGATGAGTGGCTGCAGCAGCAAGCACAGCGCTTTACCCACGATGCCGGCCCGCGCTATACCGCCGACGCCCATGTGGAAAGCGAGATCAGCCAGATTTTCGACTGGCTGCTGGCTCGCCCGGCAGTTGTCCGCCAGTTCGACAAAGCCCTTGCTGAGATATGGGAACATTTGCCTAACGAAACAGTTATTGAAACATATCGCCATCGATTGACAGGCATTTCCCACCAGCTTCGGAAATCCCCTCGCTGGGAAGTACTGCCGGACTTCGCGTCCATTCGCGATCTGCTGGCACAACTTGCAGAAGTCGCGTGGGAGCAACATGAGCAAGCAGGCGACCGTAATAAGGAAAAGAAGCAAACAGAACGGGAGCGTTATCGTCAGCACCATCTACAGCAGTTGGCTTTGAAATCTCACGATGCCTGTGAGCTCTTCAAAACCTTCGCGCCCTACGCCCAAAGTCGTGTCCTACTACTGACGGGACCCGCTGGTCAGGGTAAGACCCATACGCTGGTGCATGAGCTGAACCGCGCATTAGCGGAAGAGCAGATAGCCGTCGGTGTTCTCGGGCACACGCTTTCGGCCAGCGGCGATCTCTGGAGCGCAATTCTACAGCGGCTGGAATATCCCGGTACGCAGACGAGTTTTCTTGACGAGCTGGAAAATGCGGCCGCCCAGCGGCAACAGCGGGCACTCATCGTCATCGACGCTCTCAATGAGACCCATGATCGTGCTCGCTGGAAGGGGCAGCTGAGCAGCATGCTCAGTGACATCCTTGCCCGCCCCCACCTTGCCGTCGTACTGGGCGTGCGTTCGGATTACCGTGATCTTGTTCTTCCCACACTGGCAAATGATCGTCCCGCTCCATGGGTGGAATACCAGCATCCCGGCTTCAGTGATGTTGGTGCAAATGCCCTGACGGTCTACTGCGCGTATTACGGAGTACAGATTCCGGTTGCGCCACCCATTGGTGAGTTGAGCAACCCGCTATACGTCCAGTTGCTGGTGAAGAGCCTCCTGGGGAGAAAGCAACCCGTTCACTGGCTACCTTCATGGCTGGAGGTGTGGCTGGGCTGGATGGAGCGACTGGAACAGGACACGGTTGGCAAGCTGAATCTGGACGACCAAACCCGCCGTAACCCCATACGCCGTACGCTCAACCGCCTGGCCGATGCCATGATCCAGTCAGGGCGATTCAGCCTGTCGCGACTTGAAGCAGACCGTATCGCTGAAGAGACGACCGGAGGCAGGGGGATCATTGCCTACCTGTGCTCGGCTGGTGCTCTTCTTGATCAGATAAACGATGAAGATGAGGATCGGATGCTGTGCGGTTGCGGGCGTCTATGTGACACCGTCATCCTCGACCGGCTGCTGGCCCAGCTGTTCAAATCATTGCCGGATCAGCACGCGCGCCTTCAGGCACTGGTTGCGGCCATGGCATCAGATGGGAGCTTGCACCCTCTGGCTAATCCGATGTTCATGGAGCACCCCATGAACATCAATCGGGCTGGTTTGTTGAGAGCTCTATGCCTGATGGCTCCACGCATGATCGGGGCAGAAATTCCCGCACTGCTTTCATTGCAGTATGACCATCCCAATGGCTGGAAACAGGCAGACTGGGACTTGCAGGACGCCTACCTGGATAGCTTGCGCTGGCGGCACCAGCCAGAAGATTTTGCCAACTCGCCCAGCGAGTTGCTGGAGTGGTTCAGGACACTTTCCTTGTTCAACAGCTCATCCGAGAGCATGGATGAGTTGATCCGCCTCGCGCTGATTCCTGGTCATCCATTTGCCATGGAAAAACTTCTCCATCCCTGGCTATGCAGGATGACCAGCCCCGGCGAGCGGGACGTGGACTGGACTATCCATCTGATCCCCCTGTGGTTCGATAAGAATTCCAACCTGCACACTCTGCTGCGCTGGGCCGGCGAGGCTGATCTGAGAGGCCTGCATGAAACCGTTGCTCTCCCTGCAGCTCAGTTACTGGGCTGGACCAGTTCAACGTGCCAGCGGGGCCAGCGTGAAGCAGCTATACGCGGCCTCACCAGGGTACTGGCGGCTTGCCCGCAGGTGCTACCAAGGTTCCTGCCCGACTTCCTAGCAGTGAATGATGCCTATGTGCTGGAGGGCACTTTGATTGCCGTACTCGGTGTGCTCATGCAAGGCAAGGCCACTAAGCACTGTGCAGAGGCTGCCCAACTGGTCTACGCAAGCCAGTTCCCCGAGGGGAATGCCCGCTGGTGCCACCTTACCATCCGCCACTACACCCGCTGCATTGTTGAGAAGGCACATGCCAATGGCTGGCTGCCTGAAGCAGATTTGCCGTTAGTCCGTCCCCCGTACCGAAGCAGCCTGCCGCTAAACAGCCTGCCTACCGAAGAAGAATTACGCAGCGCACAGAATGCACGGGGATATCTCAGCATCGTTGGTTCCTGTTTTGGGAGGGACTTCTACTGGTACGTCATGGGAGCTACTTCAGGCACCAAGCATTTCCTGGCCGAGCCATTGGCTGGATCAGCCGCACCGGCTCGCCCCTCTGGAGCTGTCATGGGCACTAGAAGAAAAGACCCTCCCATGTTCGACATCCATCTCGCCGCACGCTTCGTAGTTTGGAACTGCATTCATCTAGGCTGGGCTGCCGAACGTTTCGATACCTTTGACACTGGCTATTACGCTCAGGAGAACAGTCGGATCGCGGACGAGGGCAGAAATGAGCGAGTTGGCAAGAAATATCAGTGGATCGGCTGGCAAACTATTCTGGCCTTTCTGGCTGATAACTACAAGATGGTGCCCGACTGGCGCGACGAACCAAAAACTTATGAAAGTCCCGATCAGATCAGCTACATCCAGTTAATTGATCCATCCCGCTGGTTATACACCGTCGTGCCGGCAGGACGGCGACATAGTGCCAATAGCAGGTCTTGGAGTCTGACAGGCATCCGCTGGCCCATACCCACACTAGAGGGAATCAGGCAGTGGGCCGACTCGTCTGCCGCTGATCTGTCACCAACGGATATCATCCATAACACGCAAGAACTTCCTGCCGGCTGGGGCGAAGGTCCCTGGATTCAGCTGGCCACGGAACGCAGCTGGGTGGACGAACATCCACCAGGAGAATGGAGCACTGGTCAATGCTACAGGGCTGACATCTGGTGGCAGATTATGCCTTTCCTGGTTGAAACAGAAAACGTCCCCATGATTCTTGCTGCGCTGGAGGAGACCGCTGTACAGGAGCGTCTTGCAGGAATCGGGCGTATAGATATTGCGTCGGACTCGAACAGCAGTCTTCTGGCGTGGGCAGACTTGCGCGGTGACTTCGATACAGGCTTCAGCATGGAGCATGGATTCAGCTTTGATGATCTACTACCAGTGCCTTGGATGCCTATGGTTGCGAGCTCCGGAGATCCGGATCGGAGTGACGAACACCGTCCCGTGCTGATGCCTTGGCCCCGCCTGTTTCGGGAGTGGGGCTTGTCGGTCGACCTGGAGCGCGGCTGCGTTATGCACGGCAATGAAGTGGTTTTTGGGCTGGCTGGATGGACCCTGGGTGAAGATGCTCTGTTTGCAAGGCTTGAGCCACTACAACGCTTGCTCGTCCAGTCTGGTTACACCCTACTCTGGCTCATGCGGGGTGAACGTCGCGCCTTTCTTGATTGGGGGATTTTCAACGAGGGGAATATGGCGTGGATTGATTACCAGGCGTTAGGAACTCTGGGCGATGACTCATGTGCACATGTGCTTTGGTTAAAACGAGATAGGCGTGACGCTGATAAGTGAGAGCAAAAAAGTTTTCGCGTACTTTCTGATGCAATAGATGCCCGTGGAAGCTCCGCAACACAAGAGCTCTGCGTGCGTGGCAAGCCACTCGAAATACGCGAAAACTTTTCTTCCAGAGCTTGGCTGACTTGAACTGTAGCCGTTTCTGGCTCGCTCTTGGAGGAGCGCTGGAGCGTCAGTTATCAGCGCTTGGTACTTGCGTCCTCAATCGCTCCGGTTAAGGTCGCATGCTCCCATTTCACTGCTTTGCACCCATTTTGCTGAAACGCCGGCGGTGTTCTGGTAGGCGGAGTGTTGCCCTTATAAACACCAATAACGCCTTTGCCGCGCTTAAGGCTCTCCTCGATTTCCCAATTAACCCATTTGCTATCGGCGGTCTTGTCGGTGAGGTAAACAAGTGTTACTGAGCATCGGTCAATTTTCTCGCGAATTTGCCGCTTGATGTAATCAGCATTCGCGCTGTCATAGGGTTCTTTGACCGAATGATCATCGAACTGCAGGTCCAGCTTATCGTTTTTCGCTTGACCACGAAGAAGATTAACTTCGTCCAGATCTTCATGGTCAAAGCTGATGAAAACATGCCTACTGACACCCCTTTTGGCTTCGGAGAGCCGTTGCTTTACCTTGTCTTCCAGGCTTTTGATATCAGAGCTGAACAAGCCACCACCAGAACCTCCGCCCATATTTATTCTCCTTCGTTGAACTGAAATTCGAGACAGGCGATGCAGTGACCACATGGCACAGTTTCACCCGTATGACAAGAGTACGTCCCGTAGATACCTTTTTCCGTCGCAAGTCTCACAACATCGGCTTTCCCAAATTCGATCAAGGGTGTCAAGACTTTGATCCGTCGCCCCATCGCAGCCTCGATAGCCTGCTCTGCTTGAAGAAGGAAGGGTTGCCGCTGATCCGGAAACAGGCTGAACTGTTCGGCCAGCAAGCCAATGGCAACCGATGATGCACCGACTTGATAGGCGTATGCGCTGCCCATCAGCAAGAACAGCAGATTCCTGCCTGGTGTGAAGGCGTCTTCCTTCACGTCCATTCCCGTGTTTGTTAGACCGGAGGCGATGACTTGGCCGAATCCGCTAAGATCCATCTTGGTGGGTTCAGGTAGTCCGAGCTGCCTGTGAACGGCTTGGCATGTCGCCCACTCTTTGGCTGCAGCCCGCTGTCCGTAGTCGATGAACAAGGGAAATTGGTTGATATGGTCTTCCTTGGCCATGATGGCAATCAAGGTCGAGTCGAGGCCGCCCGAAACGAGATTCACAAAGCTCACAGGTAGGCCTCCCGCTTCGCGACGCGCATAGTCAGCCAGGTAGCCAGATCGACGCAGCCAAGCGAGTGCCCAAATCGGGAAGCGATCTCACGAAAGGTGTCTTCGATTTCCTCGTAGCAGGACAGGCGTCCAAGCCTGTTCGGGGCAACCCTGAGCCCGCGTGTCAGGTGGAGGTAATCAAGCACATGTACGTCCAGTACGGCAAGATCGGCACAGTAACCGACCCGTCGCAAGAAGAGGCTCGCCTGTTTTGGTCCAAAACCCCACACGCTCAGCATCAATGCCTTGCGCGCATCCTTGGCTCCTTCGGCTGCAATCAACAGCTTGCGCAGGGAGTGACCCTTCCCATAAATATCCAGCACCGTGGTGGCGAGCAATGACGACAGACGGTTTTTGAATCGGGGGCGCACCCAGCGCACAGCCCCGTCCTTGCCAGCCAATGACAGCGGTTGGCTGAGCGCATCGAGAATCTGGGGTTCGTAGTCTGGCATGTCTGCCAGATGTTTCGATAGCAGTAAGCCACAATCCCGCAACCGGTCTGCGGTGGCTACGGCCAACTCGAACTGCATTTGGCTACCGAAGATGCAAAGAGCTGCTTCGTACAGCAATTCATCCTCGGTAAGCAGTTTCCAGTCCAACGCTGAACTGCCTTGATCCTTGATCTCGCTGCACATGGCGTCAATTGTGCGATTGATGATGTCGACGTTCATGACACACTCCAGTCGAATGCTGCAGCACAGTGTCGAAACACATGAGAGGGAAAGTTTTGGCGGCAGAAGTCAACCACCTCCCCCTTGGAGATTGCCTCTCTCAACTGTTGCATCCACGAGGCGTAGAACTCCAGGTTATGCGCAAGCGTGCGCGCCTGAAACGAAAGTCCAGCCTCTGACCATGCGGTCTGTGTGGCAAAGAAGTCTGCCTGCGACAGGTGATAAAGCAGTGCTGTGTCATGGTCGACAACTGTTTGGCACCACTCCAAGCCATCAAAGCTGTCTGCGCCCATCGCCGAGTACAAGGCAATCGAGATAGGGTTTCCCGTGCCGAGCAGGTGCAGGGCCACGTAGCGGTCCAGTTTGTCGAGCGCGTTGCGAATGGCAAGCACCGCACGGGCGCGGTCAATCACGCCATCGCCAAGTCGGCGCTCCGCAACAGCCAGCATGAAAACACCAGTCTGGTCCGCAACGGCGCTACACAGGCTAGGTAATTTGCTCGCTTCAGCATGAATGATCGGTACCACCTGGCAGGCGCCAGCAGCCGCTTGGTCTTTTCGCCACTGTGCCACCAGCAGCGCCAAGTGTTCAGCAGAATCAGTAGGTGGTTGTTGCTCGTCAAAGCCGAAGGCAAGGTCGCAAGGAAAGGCGTTCAGCACCTCATGGAAAGCAGGCTGTAGCCACTGCCGTTGAGCATCTTTCCAGAAGCTCTCGTAGTTGCCCGAATCCATTAGGGTAACCGCCCCGGCAGCACGCGACGCGCCCAATAAACTCGCTGCAACCTCCGGGCTAGGGAGCGCGGCCAAGTCAAATGCGGACACCAGGTACTGCCCATTCAAGCCCACCAGCGATGAGAGAACTTGAAGGTAATCCAGAGGTTGCAGGGCTGTTTTCACCGACGAGATCGAAGGAAAGTAAATTGGCAGCGGGAGAGCTTTGCCGCTGATCTCCAACTCCAGTAGACGGGGTATAGTCATCCTTTGTTCTCCGTCTTGGCGATGCGCTGAGTTTCGTTGAACCAGTTGGCGTGCTCCGTCGAAACGTGTTCTTCAACGCGCTCGGCAAGCTGTATCAAGCGTTCCGGTTCCTGCAGGCCGCGATAGGGGCCGGCGGCGGACAAAAAGAGATACTTCTCGTGCTTCAGTCGCTCTGCGGTGGCACGAAAGGTTACCCACAGTGTGGAGTACTGGTTCATCTGCTGCACGGCCTCAAGCAGGGCTATCACAGTACCCGAAAGGGCCGTGGCCCACTTCGCGAGATCCGCCGGCAAGAGGCTCATCACCGGAATCAGTACAGCTAAGGCGACTTGCGCTATCTTCAGCCATCTGTACCAGAAATGGCTGTCCAGGCTCTTTCCGTCATACCACTGGATCTGGTCCTCCATTCGTAGCCAGGCAGGATGGACAGCCGCATAGTCAGGCACAACTATTGCTATAGCACCCGTCTCAGTCGTGTTGCCTTTGTCAGTGCTTGCCATAGCGTTATTGCTCCTTTGCTTTCAGATGAGCATGCGCTCAAGCGTCACCAGGATCAGCGCGTCACTGGCTGGATGACTACATGAGCGACCTTAGCTTTTGCAGAGCATGCAATGCTCTGCTGGGTTGCAGGGATGGGATAGGTGCCTGAGTCGCCATCATGCCCGCGTAGGGTTTGTCTGAAAAGTCGCTGGAGTCGAGCCGCAAAGCCCACACCGTGGGTGATGAATCCTCCAACCCAGAGGTTTGGACGCTTTTTGATCAGGTTGAGATCATCTCTAGGGCAGTTTCTGCTGGCGCTAAATTGCAAGAATCTATCCCATTAGTGATCGACACTACAGGTCCCTTGTCTCCCTCGAAGCCCTCCGCTGAACCTAGAGCAATGAAGGATGGAAAGGATGAAACTTTATTTTCACGATTTCCGGCGTTTCCTGAGGCTGGCCGAAAATTAGGATGATACTTTAACGCCTTTGGTCGTCATCCCGGCAAAGGCTTGACAAAGTGCCTGAGCATGCTGAATTGATGGTTAGGTCATTGATTTTTAAAGATTTATCATGAGGTTGGGTGTGTGCAGAGGTTTCCTTCTGCCTCCAGCCTTAGGATGAAACTTTATTTTCATCCCACAATAAAGTTTCATCTGTACAAATAGAGTTTCATCCTGGCGCAGAAGTCGCGGTCTGATGCGCCCCATGTGCAGTGCAGCGAACGGCGCCGAACATGGCGAGGATGAAACTTGGGGGCTGCGCTGCACTCCCGAAACCGCCAGAAGGGGGCTAGGGAAGGATGAAGCTTTATTGGCGGCCCGCAATGAGCGCGCGTCCCTGGGCATGGTATTTCACTTCCTAGGCCGAGCGTGCGTGCTCTGGCGGCGAAAGAGG
>RRZT011691444.1_pt1 | contig 15668 bp, 11 predicted proteins | sample 2165551 | NCBI WGS metagenome assembly RRZT01 (sample SAMN10456910, study PRJNA506462) | wastewater metagenome | biome: wastewater; feature: sludge; material: wastewater sludge; isolation source: wastewater sludge with Escherichia coli K12::gfp cells carrying plasmid... | place: USA: Moscow, Idaho... | reverse complement strand
TGCAAGACGACGACTTTGCATTGTTTGATCTTCCCCGGCAATTCGTGCTGGATGGCGCACAGATTGACGCGCGCTGGAAGGCTCTGCAACGCCAAGCCCACCCCGACAAGTTTGCCGCACAGGGCGCCGCCGCCCAACGGCTGGCGCTGCAATGGTCGGTGCGCATCAACGAAGCCCGCCAACGCCTGCGCGATCCACTCAAGCGCGCCACGTACCTGTGCGAACTGCACGGCCAGCCCATCGGCGCAGAAGACAACACCGCCATGCCTGCCGACTTTTTGATGCAGCAAATGCAGTGGCGCGAAGAACTGGACGATGCCGAAACCCCTGCCCAGCTGCAGGCGCTTGCAGCCGATGTGCAACAGGCGCAAGCGGCCGCCTGGCAAGCCATGGCGCAAGCGATTGATCACCAACAGGACTTTGCCGCCGCTGCCCAATTGGTGCGCCGCCTGATGTTCATGCAACGGTTTGCCCAAGACCTGCACGCGCGCCAAACGCAGCCATAAACGCCGTTGATCTTTGGCGTTAGCGGCGCACATGGTTGACAGGTGGGCGCTAACCAGCCACTGCACTTCCTGACTTCTGCTGGATACCGTTTTAGGTTTGGAGCCTGTCCGCGTGTCTATGCCATCGCCGCGCGCAGAGCGATGCATCGAAAAACATGTAGCGTTTGCCGTTTGATGTGGCGGAGGCTATTCACCTTTTGCGACTGGCCCCTGCTGCTTGCCAATTCTTAACGCCAAGTATGCACTTACTTGATCAGCGCGTGCACCGGTTTGAAGGCCGGGTGTTCGGCCGTGCGCAGCCATTCGAACAGCACCATTTCTGTCGTGACCAATTCCACGCCTGCGCTGGCTAGGCGGTCAAACGCCGCATCGCGGTTATTCAGGGTGCGCGAACTGCACGCATCGGTCACTACCCAAACATCGAATTCTTCTTCGAGCAGTTCCAGTGCGGTTTGCAGCAGGCAGACATGGGTTTCGCAGCCGCCCAGCACGATGCTGGAGCGTGCCTCTTGCGCGCGCGCCGCAGCTCGATTTTTTTGCAGATGACGCGGCAAGCTGCGGGCATTGCCCGCGGGCACTGGAGCGGGTGGACGCAACACCTCTAGCAAGCCCTCGTGTACGCCGCTGAAGGCCATTTTGGACACGGTTTGGGCACACAGCGCACGCAGCTGTGGCGCATTGGGGCCGAGCTTGCTCGGATTCTGCTCCGTGCCCCACGCAGGCACGCCCAGCATGTCGGCCGCCTGCGCCAGACGCAAAGCATTGGCCAGCACGGCCTCGCTATCCGCCATGGCTGGCATGAGCTTTTCCTGATAATCCACCAATACCAATTGGCATTCCGTCAAATCGAGCAACATGGCTAAAACCATTCATCCATTCAAGACCGATTGATTTTATCAGGATTATTTCTGATGGATTCCTGACAAACAGCCGTGCATTACACAAACCCCAACTTGATCTTGAAAAAATCAATATAACTCGTTGACTATAAAAAATAAATTTCATTCAGAATCCCTGTCTTTCACATTTCTGACAGATTATCTGGTGCCTCTTTTAAAGCGCTGTCAGGGTTGTATCAGTCTGTATTTCCAATCTGAAACAAAATTCCTGGAGAAAATCACCCCCTATGCTTTCATTTCTTCCTCTGTCGCGTTAAACTCCCGCTCCATGAAGAAATTGCTGATCACATGCTGCATCGCAGCGGCAGGCGTAACGGGTGCCCACGCCGCACCACAAAACGACGAACTGGATAAATTCCTGACCAAGCACAACAGCGTGCTCACTCAGCTTCAACAAGCGAGTGACAGTGTGCGCTCGTCCACATCCGATCTGATTGGTCAGGCCATGGCCTTTCTGGGGGTGAACTACCGCTATGGCGGCACCTCTGCCGAAACCGGCTTTGACTGCAGCGGTTTTGTTCGGGCCACTTTCGAGAAAGCGCGCGGCTACGTGTTGCCGCGCCGCGCAGCCGATCAGGCGGCCGCCACCACCACCATTGCCAAAGAAGAACTCAAACCCGGCGATTTGGTATTTTTCAACACCATGCGACGCGCGTTCAGCCATGTGGGCATTTACATTGGCGAGGGCAAGTTCATCCATGCACCGCGCTCCGGTTCTTCAGTGCGGGTGGATGATATGCATTCCAGCTACTGGACCAGCCGCTTCAACGGCGCTCGCCGCGTCGCAGGCGACGGCAACAAACTCTCTACAGCCGATATGCAAGCTTTGTCGGCCAGCGCCAGATAAACCATTTTGCACACTGTCACTCTTTTGCCAAAAGGGTGAGCAGGCTTTGGAAGCGACCTGTTGAGGGTCGCTTTTTTTGTAGGCTCCGCTCTTCATCTACAAAAGTCATTGCCAGACACCATCCCTGACCCCCTTGCTTGTCTGACCAAGTCATGCGCAGAATGACGGAGAATGCACCCGTACCGTTTGTCGCGCGCTTTTTCACGCCTTCTTTTCTTTGCCACTCTTGTTGTGAATACTTCTTCGCGCCCTGTTCGACCTTTCAGCCTGCGCACCTGGTGGCATAGCCTGCCCGAGCACCGACAGGATCGACTCGCCAGCTTGAGCCCCCTGCTGTCGGTGCTGCTGTTTGCCCTGGCGGTTACCGCGGCCATGGGCTATCTGCGCATGCAGGAGATGACAGCCGTGCGCCAGGCCCTGCAGCAAGACGGCGAGTATGCGCAGCAATTTTTAAGCGCCCGCCTGAGCCGACAACGCGAATCCTTACAGCAAGCTGCACAACAGCTACCCCTGGCTGAAGCAGACAATCCGCAAAGTTTTCGCTCCATTGCCCGCCAAGCCAGTGGGGGACTGCCTGAACTGACCAGCCTGATGTGGCTGAACGAAACGGGCCGCATCATCGCCAGCGATTCGGCAGCGATCAGCACAGCGCCTCCTTCCACCAGCATGGTCTCCGTGCATCAACTATCGACAGCAGAGACGGCTTTGCTGAAGCGCACCCGGCAAGGCGACTTCGCATACGGCGTGATCGATCCCACACCCGGCACGTCGTCTGACGCCGTACTGGGGCTGATGGTACCCGTGCCGCCTGCGCACGGTGTCTCGCAAAGCGTGCTGTATGCCCGCTACAACCTGCCAGCGGTGCTGTACTACGGCATGCCGACAGACATCTATCCCCGCTACACGGTAGCGTTGCTGCAAACCGCAGAAACCACCAACCACACAGCGGCAAACGGACAAGAGGGCTTGCAGGATTCCGGTTGGTGGCTACTGCCGGGCAACACGGCCTATACCCTCCCTCTGCCTACAGAAAGCTTGGCGCTGCGCTTGCAAACCCATCGCGCCAGCACCGGTCTGCGCAACCGCATGGTTTTGCTGGTGCTGGCCCTGAGCATGCTGACGGGCTGGATGCTGGTTGCCAACTGGCTCCATTGGCGCAGGCGGCGGCACGCGCAACAAGTGTTGCAGGCAGAAACCAACTTTCGTCGCGCCATGGAAGATTCCGTGCAAACCGGCATGCGGGCGCTCGATCTGCAAGGCCGCATCACTTACGTCAATGCCAGTTTTTGCCAGATGACGGGCTGGAGCGAACAAGAGCTGCTGGGGCAAACGCCGCCTTTCAGCTTCTGGCCGCCTGAAGAGATTGCCTACAACTCGGCCATTTTGCAAAAAACATTCAACGACATCGCCATGCGGGGCAGCTACGAAATCCGCGTGCTCCACAAAAACGGCCATGTGTTTGATGCCCGCATGTATCTGTCGCCCCTGCTGGGCGCTGACGGCAAGCACTACGGCTGGATGTCGGCCATGACCGACATCACCGAGCCCAAGCGCATTCGGCGCGAACTACAAGCTTCGCAAGAGCGTTTTGCCCGCGTGCTGGACGCCATCGACACCGCCGTCTCGGTCGCCCCGCTGGGCGCCAAAGAACTGCTGTTTGCCAACCGCTGCTACCGCCAGTGGTTTGGCGAAGACCAGGCACACGCCCATGTGCACATGCTGGAGCAGGCGGCCAGCCAGCCACAGGAACCCTCTCTGCCACCCGGGCTGCTTTCCGGCAGTGGCAACAATGCAGAAATCTATCTGGAGCATGGCCAGCGCTGGGTGGAAGTGCGCTCGCGTTATCTGGAATGGACCGATGGTCGGCTGGCGCAGCTGGTGGTAGCGACCGACATCACCGCCCGCCGTCTGGCCGAAGCTCGCAGCGCCGAGCACGAACAGCGCGCGCAGGCCGCCAGCCGCCTGGTCACGATGGGCGAGATGGCTTCCAGCGTGGCGCATGAACTCAACCAACCCCTGACCGCCATCCACAACTATTGCAGCGGCATGCGCGACCGCATCGCCAGCGGCAGCATGCAACAGCAGGACTTGTTGCAGGCGCTGGAAAAAACCGCCCGCCAGGCGCAACGCGCCGGGCAGATCATTCAACGCATCCGCGCCTTCGTCAAGCGCAGCGCCCCCAACTACGTGCGAACCCCGGTGCGCGAGATGGTGGAAGACGCCGTGGAGCTGGCCGAAATCGAAATGCGCCGCCGCCAGGTGCGCCTGATGCACACCATTGCAGACGATGTGCGCGAGGTCATGGCCGACCGCATCCTGATCGAGCAGGTGCTGGTCAATCTGCTGAAAAACGCCGCCGAAGCCATCGACAACGCCCACATGCCGGTTGAGCGCCGCGAGGTGCAGCTGGATGTCGGCAACGCCCGCGTGGACGGTAAAGACGTGGTGCAATTCGTGCTGTGCGATCGTGGCAATGGGCTGAGTGAAGAGGTGCTCAGCCACCTGTTCGAGGCTTTTTTCACCACCAAGGCAGAAGGCATGGGCATCGGCCTGAATCTGTGCCGCAGCATTGTCGAATCGCACCAAGGGCGGCTGCATGCCGAGAACCTCTACAATGCAGAAAACCCGCAAGAAGTAACGGGTTGTTGTTTCCGCTTCTGGCTGCCGCTGCAACCTGTCGCCCCTGCCGATGATTTTTGATGGCGATATTGCATCGCTTGGCATTATTTACGTATGCGGTCTGGATGGACCGCTCCAAATCCCATGAACCAGACTCTAGAAAAAAACACGATTTACGTGGTGGATGACGACGAAGCCGTACGCGATTCCTTGCAATGGCTGCTCGAAGGCAAAGGCTCTCGGGTGCGTTGTTTCGAGTCATCCGAAGAATTATTGAGCCGCTTTGACCCCGATGAAATCGCCTGCCTGTTTGTCGATATCCGCATGCAGGGCATGAGCGGGCTGGAACTGCAAGACCAGTTGATTGCACGCAAATCGCCCCTGCCCATCGTCTTTATCACTGCCCACGGCGATGTGCCCATGGCTGTCGAGACGATGAAAAAAGGTGCGCTGGACTTCATCCAGAAACCATTTGATGAAGCCGAACTGATCGCCTTGGTGGAAAAAATGCAGGCCAATGCCCGCACGGCTTTTGCCAACCACCAAAAAGCCAGCACCCGCGACATGCTGATGGGCAAGCTCACCAACCGCGAGGCCCAGGTGCTGGAGCGCATTGTGGCGGGCCGACTCAACAAGCAGATTGCCGATGACCTCAACATCAGCATCAAAACCGTGGAAGCGCACCGCGCCAACATCATGGAAAAATTTCGCGCCAACACCGTGGCCGATCTGCTCAAGATCGCACTGGGGGCAGACGCACAGCCACCCAGCAACTGACTGATGGATATTGCAGCGGGCTTGGCCGCAGGTCCTCGCAGCTGCAGGCAGGCACACGCCGCACCCTCTTCCCCATACCTCTACCCGTGGACGAAACCCTTATGACCGCACAAATTATTGATGGCAAGGCTCTGGCCGCCCAAATTCGTACCGAAGTCACGCAACGCGTTGCCGCCATCAAGGCGCAAGGTGTCACCCCCGGGTTGGCCGTTATTCTGGTGGGCGACAACCCCGCCAGCCAGGTGTATGTGCGCAACAAGGTCAAGGCGTGCAGCGATTGCGGCATGCATTCGGTACTCGAAAAATACGACGCCACCATGAGCGAAGCGGCGTTGCTGGAACGGGTGCACGCCCTCAATGCCGACCCCGCCATTCACGGCATTCTGGTGCAACTGCCCCTGCCCGCACATATCGATGCGCAGAAGGTGATCGAAACCATCAGCCCGGCCAAAGATGTGGACGGCTTTCACATCGCCAGCGCCGGCGCCCTCATGACCGGCATGCCCGGCTTCTGGCCCTGCACGCCTTATGGCTGCATGAAAATGCTCGAAAGCATCGGCTACAAGCTGCGGGGCAAGCACGCCGTGGTCATTGGCCGCAGCAATATCGTGGGCAAGCCCATGGCGTTGATGCTGCTGGCGCAAGACGCCACCGTCACCATCTGCCACAGCCGCACGCCCGATTTGGCCGCCATCACGCGGCAAGCCGATGTGATCGTGGCCGCCGTGGGCAAACGCAATGTGCTCACGGCCGATATGGTCAAGCCCGGCGCCGTGGTGCTGGATGTGGGCATGAACCGCAACGACGAAGGCCAACTGTGTGGCGATGTGGACTTTGACGGCGTGAAAAACGTGGCCAGCTACATCACCCCCGTGCCCGGCGGCGTCGGCCCCATGACGATTACCATGTTGCTAGTCAACACCCTGCAAGCGGCCGAGCGCACGGCAGGCCCCATCGTGCAGGATTGAACCTGATTTTGAAGTTGCCTGGCATGGCTTGCCTTCATTTCGCTCACACGCAATAACCCTTGCGGCATCGGCGCGACCACTTGCCTTGCACAAACACTTTGTCTATACGCATCCCCGCTTTTTCTCCTGAACCACCATGTCTTCATCCACCTCTACTTTTTCCGGCAGCATCACTCCCAACAGCGTCGTTGCATTGACCTGGGTGTTGAAAGACATGCAAGGCGATGTGCTTGATACCTTGCAAGACCCGCTGGAATTTTTTCTGGGCGGCGAAGACCTTTTGCCCAGCATCGTCAGCGCCTTGCTGCAACATCAGGCAGGCGATACCGTGCAGCTGCATCTGGAGCCGGAACAGGCCTTTGGGGATTACGACGAAACCCTGGTGTTTGTCGAGCCGCGCGACGGCTTTCCGGACGAGCTGGAAGAAGGCATGGTCTTTGACGGCCACGCCATGCCCCCGGGTTGCAGCAGCGCCATGCCGCAAGAGGCGCTCTACATCGTCACCGACATCTACCCCGAGCACATCATCCTGGATGGCAACCACCCGCTGGCAGGCATCGGGCTGGATCTGGAACTCACCATTCACCATGCGCGCTCCGCCACCTCTGAAGAAATCCAGCGCGGCAGCGCAGGCGCAGGATTTTTCCGCATCGAAAGCGATGCCGAGCACAGTGGCCACACCTTGCATTGATCCTTCATAATGTGCAGCAAACCAGACGCCTCACTGCGCACCGCTTGATGCCCGTCTTGATCCCACATCACACAGGTAATCGCCCATGACTTCGCAGCCTTCTGCCCCTTCCGGCCTGACCGTTTGTGTCTTCAACGGCCCCAACCTCAACCTGCTGGGCACACGCGAGCCGGGCATTTACGGTTCGGCTACATTGAACGATGTCAGAAAACTGTGCGAACAGGCGTGCGCCCGCCACGGCTGGACGCTGGACTTTCGCCAAAGCAACCACGAAGGCGCCTTGGTGGATGCCCTGCACGATGCCGGGCGCCTGCACGCCGCCGGCCAGTTGACAGGCGTGGTGCTGAATGCAGGCGCTTACACCCACACCAGCGTGGCGCTGCACGATGCCATCAAAGGCACAGGCGTGCCGCTGGTGGAGCTGCACATCAGCAATGTATTTGCCCGCGAACCGTTCCGGCACCATTCCCATATTTCGTCCGTTGCGCGCGCCGTGATGTGCGGCTGGGGCGTACAGGGCTATGCTTTGGCCATTGACGGACTGGCGCAATGGCTGCCCGCCCACGCAACCCGCTAACGAAAGGCAGGCACCGCATGCACGCACGCTCTGCCACAACAGCCGCCAGCTATCTGCCACCTGCCAATTTGCAAGAACTGGCGGGCCGCCGCATTCTGCTGGGGCTGACAGGCGGCGTGGCCTGCTACAAAGCGGCCGAGCTGTGCCGCTTGCTGGTCAAGGCGGGCGCGCAGGTGCAGGTCATGATGAGCGAGGGCGCCTGCCACTTCATCACCCCCACCACCATGCAAGCCCTTTCGGGGCGACCGGTGTTTACCAGCCAGTGGGATGAACGCGCGCCCGACCATATGGCACATATCCGCCTGGGGCGCGAAACAGACCTGATTCTGCTGGCGCCTTGCAGCGCAGACAGCATCGCGCGTCTGGCACAAGGCCGTGCAGATGAACTCGTCAGCTTGACCTGCCTGGCACGCCCGGCGGGCACGCCTTTGCTGATTGCGCCTGCCATGAACCGCGAAATGTATGCCCATCCCGCCACGCAGCGCAATTTGGCGCAGATCGCTGCCGACGGCGCCCATGTGCTGGGCGTGGGCTGCGGCGAGCAGGCCTGTGGCGAAGTGGGCGACGGCCGCATGCTCGAGCCTTGGGAACTGTACGAAGCCGTGGCCGCCCAATTTGTACCCCGCATATTGGCAGGCCAGCAGGTGCTGATTACGGCTGGCCCCACCTACGAGGCTATTGACCCTGTGCGCGGCATCACCAACCGATCCAGCGGCAAAATGGGCTTTGCCCTGGCTCGCGCAGCGCAACAGGCGGGTGCCAACGTTACGCTGATCGCTGGGCCCGTACATCTGCCCACGCCTTATGGCGTGCAGCGCGTTGATGTGCAGTCCGCCCGCGACATGTTGCAGGCCGTGCAGCAGCACGTGCCCGAGCGCGGTATTTTCATCGCCACCGCCGCCGTGGCCGACTGGCGCAGCAGCGACACCGCTCCACACAAAATCAAGAAAGATGGCAGCGGCCAGCCACCTGCCTTGCAATTTGCCGAAAACCCCGACATTCTCGCCACCATCGCGCGCAGCCCGCAGGCACAAAGTGGCGCATTGTTTTGCGTGGGCTTTGCCGCCGAAACCGAAAACCTGCTGCCCCACGCCCAGGCCAAACGGCTGCGCAAGCAGGTACCCCTGCTCGTGGCCAACCTGGGGCCTGCCACCTTCGGGCAAGACGACAATGCCTTGCTCCTCATCGACGCGCACGGCGCAACCGAACTGCCCCGTGCCAACAAACACGCTCTGGCGCAGCAGTTGCTGGCGGCCATTGCCCAGCGCCTGCCCGACAATCTGCCCGCCTGAAACCCGCCTGACTTTTCAGACAGCATTTTTCAAGCAAAACGCGACACGAAAACACGGCACAATACGCTGCAAGCAACCGCTTTTTCGGTTGCACTCTTGGCCTGCATAACGTGATCACATACCGTCTGTGCCAGAGTCTGTTTTTGTATTTGCGTTTTCATTTCCATTTTTTGTTTGACGTGCTTGTTTGAACATGATCCATATCCCCTTCTTCGGCAACGCCCATGACGATGCCCCCAACGGGCCAAAAAATCCAACGACCGCTGGCGCAAACGCCAACACCCCCGCTGCGGCCGAACACCCGCTGGATGCCCGCACAGGCGGCATCTTCAGCGCACCCACTTCGGGTGAGCGTGCGGCCAAAGTGCGTGCCTGGCTGGCCACAGAGCCAGACCCTGCTGCCATGCAAGAGGTGTACAAGGAGTTGAGCCTGCGCGACAAAGGTGCTGCCAAGGCGCTGCGCGAAAAGCTCGATGACATCAAACGCAGCAAGGGGCAAGAGGCACTCGCGGCCGAATGGGCCGCCCGCGCCGAGGCCCTGCTGCAAGCCAGCCGCTTCAACATTGCCGACGCCATGGCCTGGCAGCGCGATGCGGCCAAAGCGAGCGCGCCCTTGAGCCGCGAACCGTTGCTGGCGCTCAAAAACCAGTTGACCGAGAGCGTTCAACGCATCGAAGATCTGCACACCCGCACCCAGGTGCAGCGCGAAGCGGCTGCCTTGTTGGCACAGCGCATCGAACTGCTGTCCACCAAAAGCTGGCGCGATGCCGAAGCCGTGCAAGCCAGCCTGCAAGCCGATATCCAGCACTGGCATGCACAAACCCTGCAACTGCAACAAGATACGCACTGGCAACACGTGGATGTGCGCCACAGCAACCAGCTGGACAGTGCCCGGCAGCAACTCCATCTGGTGGCACAAGCCTTTACGGATGCGCTGGCGCAAGCCCACGCTGCTGCTGTCGACAGCAGCCAACCCTTGCCCCCCGTGCAAATCTGGGCCGATGAGCTACGCGCCGCACGCGGCGAAACAGCGCCTGCCGCTCCCGCATCGGGCACTGTGCCAGCAACCGAGTCTGCCGCCGACAACGCCGCCGCGCAGGCTCGCCAGAACGAAGCCACAGAGGCCATCCAGCCGCTGCTGCAAACGCTCGACAAAGAACTGGCCAACGGCCACAGCAAAACCGCCACCGCCGCTGCGCAAGCCCTGCGCCACGCCCTGAAAGAACATGGGCGCTTTGTGCCCACCGCGCTGGATGCGCAAGTGCAAGCAGCGCTGACCAAAGCCAGCGAGCTGGAAGGCTGGCAGCGTTGGCGCGCCGACCAGTTGCGCACCGAGCTGGTACAAAAAGCCGAAGCCCTGATCCACCGCCCTGCCGCTACAACAGAAGCAACAGAAGCGCCTGCCACATCAGCATCAATAGATACGCCAACGGAGCAAGCATCCGTATCGGCAGAAACAACGGAAAAAATCGCAGATAACGCCGCAGAAAAGGGAGCGGCGGAACCTGCCCAAGCTTCCCCTGCAGAAACAGATTCTGCGCAGGCTGAAAGCAGCAAAACCGAGCTGCCCACCAGCCCACATAGCCCACGCAAACTGCAAGACATGCTGCGCCAACTGCGCGAGCAATGGAAAGAGGTCGATCAAGGCGGCGTGCCCAATCATGCCCTTTGGCGACGATTCGACCAAGCCTGCAACGAAGCCTACCGCATCGTTCAAGCCTGGTTGGCGCACATGAAACAGCAAGCCGCCGAGCAAAAAGGCTTGCGTCTGGCGCTGCTGACCGAAGTCAAAGCCTGGGGCGAGGCATTGGCCGCCCGCAGCGCGCAAGCTGCGGACGCGATCGACTGGAAAGCCGTGCACCGCGAACTGGGCGAATTCAGCCGCCGCTGGCGCGAAGCCGGCCACGTCAGCGAAAAAGTTTTTGCCGAATTGCAACCACAGTGGAAAGCAGCTTTGCAACAGGCCACTAAACCGTTGGAGGCCGTGCAACAAGCCAGCCTGGCCATACGCCAGCAGCTGATCGAGCAGGCTCAGGCCTTAAGCAGTGGCGAATGGCGCATCGACGCCATCAAGGAACTGCAACACCGCTGGCAGCAAGAAGCCCAACGCATCTCGCTGGAACGCCGCCAGGAACAAAAACTGTGGGATGCTTTCCGCAAACCGATTGACGCCGCCTTTCAGCGCCGCAGCCAGCAACGCGAGCAACTCGCCAGCAGCGCCAACCAACGCGATCAGGCTGTACTGCAAGCCGTGCAGGCGCTGGATCAGGCCGTGGCCGGTGGCGATGCCCAAGCCATTCGCGCAGCCATGCAACACCTGGAAGCGGCCATGCACGCGCAGCAAACGGCTCAAGCCGCACCCGGCACCGCGCATGAACTGGCCCCTGCCGGGCAAACACCTGCGCAAGCCGCATCTGCAGAGGTTGACAGTAACACCGCGCCAGAGGCTGCGGCAACAGAAACCGCTCCCGCCGAAGAAGCATCCCCTGCAGCAGAGGAAGCAAATAGCGTCGCAGAAAAAACCGTTGCCGCCACCCCGCGTCCCGTCGTCGCCATGCGCGGAGACGACCGACCGAGCGCACGCGTGGCCACGGCTGCTCCTGCCAAGCAGGCTGGCCGCCCCGAGCGCGACGCGCGACGTACTCCTGCACGCGATGGCGCGGGTTCGCGTCGAGAAGGCAAGCGCCCGCTCCGCGAAGACAACCGCAGCCCGCGCCCGCAAACACCGCGAGTGGGTGATGCTGCTTTCCGCGCACAGCGCGCTGCCGTTGAACGCGCGCAAACCGCCTTACGCACCTTGGCGGCGCAGGCGCACGGCGAAACGCTGGTGCAAATCCTGAGCGCGTGGGAACAACGTGCAGCAGACGTTTTGCCCCCGGCCAACGCCTTGGGCAAAACGCTGGGCAATACACAACGCAATCTGTGGGTGCAGGCCCTGAGTAGCGCCACAGCAAGCGCCCAACGCCTACCGGTGAACGAAGCGCTTCTGCGATTGGAAATGGCAGCCAATGCACCCACGCCGGCCGAACATCTGGACGCACGCCGCACCTTGCAACTGCAACTGCTCACCCGCCGCAACGATCCTGCGCCAGCCGAAACCTGGCCCGAAGATGTAGCGCACGTACTGGCAACGCCCTACGACGCCATGCAGGCCACGCGCCTGCAAAATGCCTTGCGTTTGCTGCTGAAACGCTAAAGCGGTCAGAGCAAAGCTGGCCTCGGACAGGGGCCAATCAAAATCCAAAAAAGCTGTCGTCCCTTCTGGCCTTGTGGCAAAGAGGGCGATAGCAACCAAGCCCCCCCGAATAGGCAAAAAAATAGCCAACTGCAACCGCCCCCAAGCGGTATGCAGTCAGCCTTGGCGTGCCCGGCACGGCATCATGCCTGCACGAGTGAATACCAACAAGCCGACAAGGCGTGCAGCCAAACCGCTACCAGCCTTGTCGCCAGTCCGTTGCCATCAGGGGCGCTTGCCCGATGGAAACGGCCATGCTGCTTGCGGGTTCAGTTGGGTCTGAGCCGAAGCAGGGTACGATGCGGGGTACGATGGCCCGGCAGGCTTTTTCGATGCTGCTGGTTTCTTCGCCGCTACGGTTTTGGCTGCCGGCTTTTTGGCAGCAACCGCTTTGGCGGCAGGCTTCTTGGCCGCTGTTGCCTTCGTGGCCACAGGCTTTTTAGCCGCTACGGCTTTGGCTGCCGGCTTTTTGGCAGCAACCGCTTTGGCGACAGGCTTCTTGGCCGCTGTTGCCTTGGTGGCAACTGGCTTTTTAGCCGCTACGGGCTTCTTCGCAGCAGTGGCTTTCGTTGCCGGTTTCTTGGCCGCTACGGTTTTAGCGACAGGCCTCTTCGCGGCAACCGCTTTGGCAGCCGGTTTTTTGGCAGCCGCTACCTTGGTGGTGGCAGGCTTTTTAGCCGCTACGGTTTTTTTGGCGGGAGTAGCCTTTTTAACGGCTGGCTTGGCAGCAGTTTTAGCTACCGGTTTTTTTGCAGCTGCAGATTTGGCCGCAGTTGCCTTCTTTGCAGGTTCGGCTTTCTTTGCAGCCGGCTTCTTGGCAGTTGCCATGGATGATCTCCTTGATGGTCACGAGACAAGGAACACTTCCGGTGCGTGAAAGATACCGGAAGCGACGCATGCCACTGCACCTGCACGCAGATGCAATGGCATGAATGGGGGAAACGCGTAAAACACCGGCGCAAGCGCATGCTGCCCGCGTGTCAAAAATCGTGGAGTGCGTAGCCTGCGACCTGCGCGTTCTGTCACGCCCGATTGCCTGAATGGATGCGGCATGGCTTGCGGCGCGGTTGCTTGTTTTTTTGTTGTGACCATGCTGCGCAAAAAGCGTTTGCGCATGCTTGACAGAAATGGCTGCAGAAAAGAAAGCGGGGATAGGAAAGCCGCCGCTGGCTGTGTACGCTGGATGCGGCTGAATGAAACGGTTGATGCGACTGCGGATATGGATTTTTTTTTGCAAATCAACATGGCTGCTTTCCTGAAACCGAATTATGGAAGCAAGCAGCCAAAGATGCAAAATTTTTCTACTGCATCACGGCATCACGCAGCAGAAATGTTGTGCTTTGGCATCGTCATCCATGCATGCCTCCTTCACGCATGGCATGTGCGACACGTGCGTTGCAGCGCATAGCGACGAATGTGCAAGCACTGAAAAGTGCAGCGCACGCATACGGAGTGGAACTGTTTGCGATCAGCGGCAGCTCGTTGCATCACGCTCGCCGGCCTGTTGCCGCACGCAAGGCATCAGGCGCAAACCGCGCATCGGTCCAGCCGATGAGTCGCTGCAAGCGGCGCCAATCAAAGCCTGCGCCCGGATCGTGTTTGCGCCCCGGCGCAATGTGCTCATGCCCAACCAGCTGCGCAATCGGGTAGTGCTGCGCAATGGCTTGCACCAGTTGCGCCAGTGCAGGGTATTGCGCAGCAGCAAAGCGCGTGCCTTCCAATCCCTCCAGCTCGATGCCGATGGAGTTGTCGTTGCACTGGCTGCGCCCGTTCCAACTGGATGCGCCTGCATGCCAGGCGCGATCGTCGCAACCCACGAATTGCTGCATGCGCCCGTCGCGCCGCACCAAAAAATGCGCAGAAACCTGCAAGCCGCGAATGCTCTGGAAATAAGGGTGCGCCTCAAAGTCCAGCGTGTTGGTAAAGAGCTGTTCGATCTGTGGCCCGCCGTATTCGCCCGGCGGCAGGCTGATGGAATGCAGCACCAGCAAATCAATGGCTGTGCCTGCCGGACGCGGCCCGAAGTTGGGGCTGGGCATGCGCTGCGCCAGACTGCACCAGCCGTGCTGCCATTGCGCAGGCTCAGGCGCAGACGCACTCATGCGGCGTCGCCCCCTTCCGCCACGATGCCCAAGCGTTCCATGCGGTAGCGAATCTGGCGCAGGTTCAAGCCCAGCAACGCGGCCGCTGCGGTGCGGTTGAATTGCGTATGTTGCAAGGCGCGTTGCAACAAGGCTTTTTCGTGCGCATCCAGAAATGCCTGCAGATCACAAGGCAGCGCAATTTCGTGCGCTTGTTGTACCACTGCCAGCAGCGCCATGTCTGGAACCGCTGCGCTACCTGCCGCCGCGGCAGGGGCTGCTGCCGCTGGCATGGCTGCCAATGGCGTGCCTGATTCCAACAACGCGGGCGCAACCTCTGCTACCGGTGCAGCAGCAATGGCATCGTCCCATCCGGCCAGCAAATCGGCATCCAGCGTTTGGCCATCGCTCAAGGCCCAGCAGCGATGCAGGGTGTTTTCCAGCTCGCGCACGTTTCCGGGTAATGGCAATGCTTGCAGGCGCGCCAAAAAGGCGGGCGTCATCACCGGCATGGCGGCGCGGCTTTCGGTCGTGATTTTTCCCAGCAGAGCTTGGGCCAGGGCAGGGATGTCTTCGCGCCGCTCGCGCAGCGGCGGAACATTCACATCAATGACGTTCAGGCGATAGTACAAGTCCTGTCGAAACTGCCCGGACTGCACCATGTCTGCCAGCTTCTTGTGGGTGGCGCTGACGATGCGCACATCCACGGCAATTTCTTCGGCGGCACCCAGCGGGCGCACTTGCCGCTCCTGAATGACACGCAGCAACTTGGCTTGCATGGACAGCGGCAGATCGCCAATCTCATCCAGAAACAAGGTGCCGCCCGATGCGCTTTGGAACAGACCTTCGCGATCGGCCACCGAGCCGGTGTAAGCGCCTTTGCGCGCGCCGAAAAATTCGGCTTCCAGCAAGGCTTCGGGAATCGCGCCGCAATTGACCGCGACAAATGGCCCGTCGGCACGGTGGCTGCATTGATGCAGGGCGCGCGCGACCAGCTCCTTGCCCGAACCGGATTCGCCCCAGATGAGCACGGGGGCCATGCTGGGCGCCACCTTGCGCAATGTGGCCTTGAGTTGCTGCATCTGCGCGCCCGCGCCAATCATGTGGGCCAGCGCCGCGGATTCCTGCTCTGCGGTTTCGGGAAAGGGCGCCGCCACGACCGACTGCGCAGCGCCT
>RRZT012814092.1_pt1 | contig 15669 bp, 14 predicted proteins | sample 2165551 | NCBI WGS metagenome assembly RRZT01 (sample SAMN10456910, study PRJNA506462) | wastewater metagenome | biome: wastewater; feature: sludge; material: wastewater sludge; isolation source: wastewater sludge with Escherichia coli K12::gfp cells carrying plasmid... | place: USA: Moscow, Idaho... | reverse complement strand
TTATAGGCGCCGCAGACCTCATTCTTCAGACCACTCAGCCGGCTCCGACCATTACCGATATCGCGCTCGATGCTCTGGAGAGTGAGATCCGAGTTCAGACGGACCCCACGCGCTGGGAGGCAGTCTCCGTCGACCAGGCCATCACCCCGGAGCCGCCGACCGTGCCTTCGCCGGCGCTGGCTCCCTCAGTGGGCCGCTGACCATGACGACCGCGATGGACGAGTTCTGCTCACCAAGCACATGCGACAGCGTTGCGCCGACGACGCGGCGCTTGCACGACCTCACGGGGAACGTTGCTCGCGCCTCCTTGTTGCTGCGAGCGGTCGCTATCGGACTTGCCAGGCCCCACCGCGCCCAGGAGGGAACCGAACCTGCACGCGTCCTCATCCGCTGGCTCGCAAATGATCCTGGGGCGGGCTACGCCTATGCTGAGGGGCAGCGATGGACGCGAGATCCGCGCGGATCTCGGGTTCGGAGCGATTCCCCACGTATTCCCCACGGCAAGGTGACGAAGTGGCAATCCATCTGCATAGGTCCTTGTCAGGGGGTCATTATCGGCTGACAGGCGAGAGCTTCAACTCCTCTCTCGCGCACAGAATGTGCCTCTGACTAGGGGTTATGCAGTGAAAAGGCGGGAGGCGAAAACCTCTCGCCTTTCTTGTGCCCCGTGCGGTGTCGAGCCGCCTGACAAGGGATGATGCGTCGCTGGGCCCGACCAGAGCCCCTTGATGACGAGTTCGTTCCCCACGCACTGGGGGCATTACCCCGCGATTCCCCACGGGGGAGTGGAGGTGGCCGCGGGGGAGCGGCAGGGCCGGGTCGACGGATGGACTGCCTGGGATATCCGCCGGGGTGCACCTTGCCGTTGGTAGCGATCGACGGGTGAACGTTCGCCCTCGTCGGCGAGAGCGGATGTTCGGGCTCGTGTTTGCGCGTGAGGTGGGGTCAGCGTTCAGGGCTGTGGCCTGGGGGTGGGCCCATGGCTGGCGGTTCGGCCCGCTCGGGCTGGAGTCCGGATCTCGGCGGGTCGCCCTGTTCCCGGGTGGGTGACGCACGGCGATGCTCGCCAACTGGAGCTTGTCTGGTCCTTTCGGGTCGTTGGGGCAGGACGAACCCGGGGACGGACCAATCGGGGCGGAGCTGAAGGATGGCGCGGACAGCTCGTCGACGGCTGGAGGGATCGGTGGTGGCCCACGCGTCAGTCGTGTCGAGCGCGTTGATGAGCTGGTTGACGTTGCGGCGCATCGACTTCGACAGATCCAATTCGGTGGTGTCTGCGCAGGCGAGCAGGGTCACGCCATCTTGGAGGTGACGTTCCCGGTTGATCCCGGGCAGGTGGTAGGCGGCGCCCTTCAACGACAACGCGGACGCCAGGTCCGGGATCCGGATCACCAGCCCGGTCGGGAGGGCGAACGGGATGGTCCGGTTCAACGCCGAACGCGATCCGGGGACCCCGAGCACGTGACGACCAGCGAACCGGACCGGCTTGTCTTCGGGTGCCATCAGGTCCACCTGGTCGTCGCCGCGGGTGAACCGGTGGAAGGGAGCGCGGTGGTCCAGTGGTTCATGCCGCTGGTAACCCAACCCTTGCAGGGCGAGGGCCGCCTCGCTGTAGCTGCCCGCCCGCACCTCGACCACCAGGTCGGCGTCGTCGGTGGGCCGCGCGTGCGGGATGCCGGCGAGGCGGGCGTGGGCGTGGACCATGAGCCCGCCCACCAGCATCCAACGCTCGGGTGGCACCCGGTGTGCGATCTGGTCGAGGCGCTCGAAGACGTCAAAGACCATGTGCACGGTCTTCCAGTGCGGTGCCGGCTGCCGCCGACATCCGGGCGTCGCCCAACAGGTAGGAGTCCAACAGGACCCGGGCGGTCCGCACATCCGAGACGGGACGCTCGACGACCCCCAGGTTGCCGTCGGCGTCCAGCGTCACGTCGTGGGCGAGTTCCAGGCGGCCCAGGTCTTCGGTTTCCACGAACGTCACCCATCCTGTCCCCGGCACCATGCCCAACTCGGCCGGGTCGGCCGCGGAGGGCCCGACCCTGGGTAGGTCCGGCACGTGGACCACCCGATACCGCGCCCACCCGCCGCCCAGCCCGTCCGCCGCGTGCGCGATCGCCGCAGCCGACATGCCCCGCAGGCGCGAGCGGAGCCTGGACCGCTCCGAACTCGACAACCGAGCGGTCCGGCCGGTCGACAACAAGTCCAACGCCGCTTCACGGACCTCGCCGGACCAGCGTCGCCCCGGCGCCAACGCGCGGGCCCACGCCGTGGCCGCCAGGTCATCGACCAACGCGAGCCGGCCCACCAGCCGCAACGCTGACAGGTCCCCCGAACGGACAGCTTGCTGCACGAACCTCTCCGTGCGCGCGTGCTGGCCAGCGACCTGTGCCACCGTCAACTCCATACACATATGTTCGTGGCGACGAACGATTGCGTCAAGGAGCGGCCCGTCGCGGCCCATCACCCGGAACGCTCGACGAGCGGCCAATCCGGATGTCCGCCTTCGGGGTCTCTTTGGGCTGGACCTCCGGGGACTCGAAACGGACCAGGTTGGAGCGCCACCGACTCCTTCCCCGAGGGGGTGGAGCGGGAAGATGGTGCATGGACACCCAGTCGTTCTATGACAGCTTGGCTGCCACCTACCACTACCTGTATCCAGACTGGGAACGGGAGGTCACGATCCAAGCCGCGGCCTTGATCGGGTTGCTCGAGACACCGCCGAAGGATGCGACCATCGCCGACACTGCGTGTGGCATCGGAACCCAACTCCTCGGCCTCGCGGACGCCGGGTACCGGATGTTCGGCAGCGATATCAGCCCGGTAGCCATCGACCGCGCACGACAGGAGGCCACCAAGCGAGGCGTGGCGGTGGAGTTCGCCGTGGCAGACATGCGCGCCCTGCCGTGGGACGACCACAGCATGGATGCCGCGATCTGTGCCGACAACGCGCTGCCCCACCTGCTCGCCGACGACGACGTCACCCAGGCGTTCGCCGAACTGTGCCGTGTCCTTCGCCCGGGTGGCCGTGCGGTCGTCACGACCCGCGACTACGACGCTGTCGTGAAAGAGCACCCCACCAGCACGCCACCCCACGTCACTGACGTGGGCGGGGCCGGGCACCGGGTGGTCAGCTTCCAACTGTGGTCCTGGCGTGACAACACCGACATCTACGACCTGGAGCACTTCCAACTGGTGGAGCACGGTCACGCCTGGACAACTCGATGTCGGACGGCGACCTACCGGGCCTACACCCGCGAGCATCTGTCCGCCCTGGCCCTGCGGGCCGGCATGGTGCAGGCCTGCTGGGTGCCGCCCGAAGACTCGGGGTACTTCCAGTACGCGATGATCCTCACCCCAGCATGCTCCTGACCGATACCCGCCCCCCTGACTGCGCTCCGAGCGGCAGATGAGTGAAGAGTCCAGGGGATCAATCCTGCAAGTTGGGTGGCTCAAGTCTGCAAGCAACCGCCCTTTGGCAGCCCTGAGCTGGCGACCCGGAGGACGGCAGATCAGTGCGTTCGGCGTAGTAGGTGCACGTTGGCGTGGTGGCCGCTGCTGTCCAGTTTGGCATCGCACGGGGCCTCCTTGCCGGGCTCGGATGGGACGCTCATCTGGGGCTGAGCTTCTTCACCCGCCGGATGCCTTCGAAGGCGACCGCGCCGCCGCACCGAACTGCTTGTGCGCAGCAGCTCGAGGTGAGAATCGCCAGCCTGACCATGCCCCGTTCAGGGTGGTTGACACGAGTGCCCGGTGCAGAGGCTTCGAGGTCAGCGGAACTGCCGGCCGCGTGTTGTGCGAAGTAGGGTCGCGGCAGGAACCATGAGGGGGAGGACCTCGGATGAGTGCAGCAAAGCGGGTTGGCGTCCTGACCGCGGGCGGGGACTCCCCAGGACTCAACGCGGCGCTCCGCGGCTTGGGCAAGGCCGCCCTCGGCCGCCACGGCATGGCGTTGATCGGATTCCGTGACGGCATCCGCGGCTTGGCCCAGGACCATCACGTCGAGCTGCCGGCCGCCAGCCTGTCAGGCATCCTGACCGTTGGCGGGACCATCCTCGGCACGAGTCGCGACAAGGTCCACCGGATGGTCGTCGACGGTGAGACCCGCGACATGATCCCCACCATCACCGAGGTGTACCAGCGCCATGGACTGGATTGCCTCGTCATGCTCGGCGGGGGCGGGACGGCCAAGAACGCGAAACGGCTCTCCGACGCCGGGTTGAACATCGTCCACCTGCCGAAGACCATCGACAAGGACATCGCGATGACCGACACGACGTTCGGCTTCGCCACCGCCCTGGAGATCGCGACGGAGGCCGTCGACCGTCTTCACAGCACCGCACACAGCCACCACCGCATCCTCGTGGTCGAGCTGATGGGGCATCGAGCGGGCTGGCTCACCCTCGCCGCGGGCATCGCCGGCGGCGCCGACATCGTCCTGCTCCCGGAGATCCCCTTCACCGTCGACAGCATCGTCGACAAGATCGCGACACGACGCAGCCAGGGCTCCAACTTCAGCGTGGTCGCGGTCGCCGAGGGCGCTCGCGACACCGACGACGCGGCCGCGATCGCCGCAGCAGAGGCCCTCATGGAGTCCGCCCGGACCCCGGAAGCGAAGGTCGCGGCCCGGGCCCACCTGGACCACGTCAATGACATCCAGCGCGAGCACACGTTCAAACTCGCCCGCGAACTGGAGGCTGCGACCGGGTTGGAGTCGCGGGTGACGATCCTGGGCTACGTGCAGCGCGGCGGGACGCCGTGCGCCGCCGACCGGCTACTGGGCAGTCGTATCGGCTCGGCTGCAGCCCGGCACATCGCCCACGGTGACTTCGGCATCATGGTCGCCGCTCGGGGCGAGGAAACCGAACCTGTCCCGCTGAGCGAGGTTGCCGGCAAGATCAACCGCGTGCCAGTCGACCACCCCTGGGTCCAGACCGCCCGCGACCTGGGGACTGGCCTCGGCGACTGAGGAGGCCGGACGTTCCGCCCGACTCCTCAGCCACCTGGGCGACCCGGACATCCGCAATGCCGCGGCTCGCTTGCACCGGCCGACACGACGAACAGCCAGGGCATCCATCCGAGTCCGGGCTCTCATGAACGAGCCGTGGCAGGAGGATCGTCAGGGCCCGTATCGGGCTCGGCTCAGCGGAGCAGCGGCTCACCGAACTTCCAGATCAACCCAGGCCTCAAGCGATTGGATTCGTGGGAAGGGCGACTCGCGATGCCGTGAGGGTTGCGTAGCGGTGGCGACTACCCGACCCGGCACTGGCCAAGAGCCTCGGAGGTGAGGCAGGAGGACCTGTTGACAGTGGGGCCGTGACTGGGCGGTGCGGCCTCCAGAAGCGCGTGCGCCTTGTGGGATCATGCGGCCATGACTGGTCCGGACACCGCTGCCGTGTACCGCGCTGACTTCGAGGTGCAGGTGGTCGCCTTCGTCGACGAGCACCGCGCGATGCTGCTCGCGTGCCTGGACGACCTCACCGAGGAGGAGGCCCGGGCCAGGCTCGTGCCCTCAAAGACAACGCTCCTCGGGCTCGTCAAGCACGCGGTGTTCGTCGAGCGGGTGTGGTTCGGGGAGGCGGCCACGGGGCAGACACGCACCGAGTTGGGGATTGCGGCGTCCCCTGACGAGTCCTTCGATCTCGCGGCGGAAGACACCATCGAATCCGTCCGCGCCAGCTACCGGGAAGCCATCACCTTGTCGCGCGCTGCGTCGGCCGGCCTGTCCGGGGACGTTATCTTCCCCGGAAACAGGCGGGGCAGGCTCACCCTTCGCTGGATCCTCCTCCACGTGCTGCGTGAACTGGCCCAACATTGCGGGCACGCGGACGTCCTGCGCGAGCAGCTGCTGGCCCGCCGCGAGCGGTGAGGGTGGCCCCCGGCCCCGCGGGTCGGACGCTCAGGCGCCCGCCCCCCGGGCCCCACGCCAGAAGGCGTCCGGGACCAGCTGGTCGAAGGTGTCGATGACGTGGTCGGGACACTGCTCCGGCGGGGCGGCGTCCGCTTCTTCCCGCGTGCTGTCGCCCGTCAGTACCAGGACGGACGCCATGCCGGCGGCCCGACCCATCGCGATGTCAGTGGCCAGACGGTCCCCCACCATGAGGACGTCGGCGGGCTCGACTCCCAACCCGGCCACCGCCTCCGCGACCATGACGGCCCCCGGCTTGCCCAGGTTCACCGAGCAGCGGAGGCCGGTGCACGCCTCGATGGCGGCCGTGATCGCGGCGCAGTCCGGCTCACCGCGTCCGCCCGGGAAGGGGCAGTAGCGGTCCGGGTTCGTCTGCACGAGGATCGCCCGCTTGTGGAACCACAAGGCGTCGAACGCGATCTGAAGCTTCCGGTAGTCGAACGTCCGATCGTAGGAGGCCACCACGATGTCGATCTCGGCCGGGTCCTCGCTCAAGCGGACGCCCGCCTCCCGCATCGCCCGGATGAGCGGCTCCTCCGCGATGGGGAAAACCACGGCGTCCGGGTGGTGGGAGCGCAGCCACCGCACGGTCGTCACGACCGTGTTGGCAATGTCCACCACGGGGGTCGGCAGGCCGAGTCGTTCCAGCTTTGCCGCGTACTGTTCGGGGTCCTTGGTGGGGTTGTTCGACAGGAACCGCAGGGGGATCCCGCGCCCTCGCAGGAAGGCGAGGGTCTCCCGCACGCCGGGCAGGACCTCGTCGCCGAGGTAGATCGTGCCGTCCATGTCGAAGACGTAGGCGCCGTAGAGGCGTCCGGGACGCAGGGCTGCCTGCCCCTCGATGTGGCCGGCGCTCACGTCCACAGCCCGCCGGGGGCGAAGACCTCGTCCACCAACTCGTCGAACCAGCCGATCTCGCGCGTGACGTCGAGGACGGTGTACCGCGAGCGGTAGTACATGGCCTTGGGGAAGGTGTCCTTGAGCTGGGCTGGCGTGAGGCCGATGTCCTCTGGGCGCGTCGGAGCGCCGGCCGCCGCAAGCATGCGCTGCAGGTCGCGGGCGGGCATCAGCTGCTGCTCCAGGCGAGGACGCAGGGACGGCCAGCCGTCGACCAGCGTCTGCACGCGGGTCCGCAACCCGGCGGCGTCCACGTACTTCTCGCGGGTCTCCCGCACGCCCTTCTCGGCGAGCGGGCCTGTGAGCTTGCTGCGGATGTCGGCCTCGACCTCGTCCCAGGTCGGCCAGGCCGCCACCACGGCGTCCACGTCGATCTCTGCGAGGTCGCGGGCCATGAAGCGTTCGTAGAACGCCGTCATGGCCAGCGTGCCGATGGCGACCTTGAACCCGTGCGACAGGGGCGGGTCGAGGTCAACACCCAGGTGGTCGAGCTCCCACAGGTGGCTGAAGTAGTGCTCGGCCCCGGACGCCGGACGCGTGCCCTTGTAGACCTGCATGGCCAGCCCCGAGAGCAGCAGCCCCTCGACCAGACCCTCGTAGGCGTCCGCGTCGCCGGCGGCGAGGGCGTCCGGCCGGGAGAGTGCCTCGGCGACCCCACCCTGGACGAGGTCCCACGCGAGGGGGTCGATCGGGTCGAGGCCGATGGCGTCCGACAGGATCCAGTCTGCTCCGGCGGGGATCTTGGCCGCGAGGTCGCCGTAGCCGGAGGCGACCATGTCCTTGGGTGCAGCTGCCGCCACGTCGAGGTCGAACAGGACGACCGCGGGGGCGGGGCAGGGCATCGTGATCTTGACGCCGCCCTGGCTCATGGGAGCCCCGAACCCGGAGTAACCGTCCATGGACGCCGCCGTCCCGACCACCGCGTAGGGCTGGTCGAGCTCCCCCGAGGCCAGCTTGACGAGGTCGTTCAGGGTGCCGGCTCCCACGGCGACCCCGAGCGCGTCGGTCTCCCGCAGGCGCTCGCGGATCGTCTCGCAGTGCTCGTAGGCGGCGTACAGGGTCGGCGTCCCGGGGAAGACGAGGGGCTCGGCCTGGGTCAGGCCGGCCGCCTGGAGAGATTCGGCGACCGCCTCGCCCGCGGCGACCCAGGTGCGCTCGTCAGCGACGATGAGCAACGGCCGGCCCGCCTGAGCCAGGGAGTCGGCGAGGATTTCGCCGGTTCGGGAGAGGATGGCTCGACCGACCTCGATCACGCGGGTGTCGCTCGCGTGCCGCAGTCCGTCGGCGATGGCTTCGTTGGTCATGGTGCTTCCTTCGGTGAGGTAACAGGAGCCGCGTGGTCGGTGGGCCGCGTGGTCAGTGGGAGGAACGGAGGATCTGGGCGGTGGCCTCGAGGGCCTCGGACTCGTCGAGTCCATCGGCCCAGACCGAGACCCGGTCGCCGTGCCGCAGGCCCAGGGCGAGCACGTCCACGACGTTGCGCAGGCTCGCGCTCCGGCCCTCGGTGCGGAGGAACAGGCTGCTGTCGAAGTGGGCGGCCTGTTCGGCGAGGTCGTGGGCCACGAGGGCGTGGACGCCCAGTTCGTGGCCCACGACCACCTCGCGGTGGATCACGCCTCGATGGCGATCGTGCTGCCGACGTCGAGCTGGGGCATGTGCTCTCCCCGGACGTGGATCGCGCCGTGCATCTTGGCCTTGTCACCACCGTCCACGTTCACCGTGACATGCCCAAGTCCATCGAGGTTCTTGCGCGCCACATTCCCGACGGCCGTGATGGGGTACGGCGTCCCGTCGAGCACGAGCACCTGCCCGACCTCGATGTCCCGCGTCGTCTGCGCCGAGGCGTCGATGATGAAACAGAACTCCTTCAGTGCGTCGGGGGCGTCCTCGCCGAAGGTGACGAACATTCCCTGGCCGATGAAGGCGGTGGCCTCCGGTCCGGCGGCGGTGACGGTGGTGCGGTACGTCTCGGTCATGAGGGTGGTCCTTTCGTGGTCAGGAGGAGTAGAGACCGATGCTGGCGAGCCAGGCGACGGCCACACGCGGGACGCCGGTCAGGAACCGGGAGTAGAGGACCGACGGGACGCCGACCTCGACCGTCTCGGTCTCGGCCTCGGCCAGGCCCAGGCCCACCGGGATGAAGTCGGCGGCGTTCTGGGTGTTGATGGCGAACAGGGCCGGCAGGGCGAGGCTCGGGTGGATGGTGCCCTTGCCGATCTCGACGCCGATCAGGGTGCCGATGATCTGGCCGATGACCGCGCCCGGGCCGAGCAGCGGCGACAGGAAGGGCAGCGAGCAGATGAAGCCGAGCACGATGAGGCCCAGGCCGGAGCCGGCCAGCGGTGTGAGCATGTTCGAGAACCAGGTGCCGAAGCCCGAGGCCTGGATGATGCCGATCAGCATGGCGACGAAGCCCATGAAGGGGATGACGGTGCTGAGCATCGTCTGCACGGCGTCGCGGGCGGCCTGGTAGAAGATCGACACGACGCGCCCGGCGCCGAGGCCGATCTTCTCGAGGATCGACTTCTTCTTCTTGGCCGCGATCGTCTCGCTGATCTTCTTGTCGGTCGTCCACTCGCCCTGGACCGCGAACTTGGCCCCGCCCGTCGCGCCGGTTCCCTCGGACGCCGCCGACCCGGAGGCGGCCACGGTCTCGGTCTCGTCGGCCAGGCGCACCTGGACCGAGCCGACCGCGGAGACGTAGATGGTCTCGTTGATGAATTGCGCCAGCGGACCTGTCTTCCCGGTGGGCATGACGTTGATGGTCGGGATGCCCTTCTTCGGGTAGAGGCCGCAGCGGAGGGTGCCGCCGCAGTCGATGACCGCGGCAAAGACCTCGTCGTCGGGGATGCTGGTGCTGAAGCCGTTGACGGCCTCCGCCCCGGAGAGCTCGCAGATGCGGTCCACCACGTCGGGGCGCATGCCGCCGCCGACGATGTAGAGCACCTTGTTCTTCTGCTCGGTGGGCGTCAGGGTCAGCGGGCCACCGAAGCCGCCACTGCCCCGCTCGATCACGATGGTGCGGTACTGGGACATGTGCGTCACCCTTCCACGTGGGGTTCGGCGCTCAGCACGACACCCTGCTGCTTGCTGACATAGGCGGTGGTGAAGTCGGTCACCCAACCAGCCACGAAGTTCATGACGAGGCCCACCAGGAGGTACCGGATGGCCAGGGGGCCCGTGCTCAGGCCGAGAGCTGAGACGCCCTGGGCGATGCCGAGCCAGATGAACAGCTCGGCAGGGTTGATGTGCGGGAATACGCCGTTGCTGGTGTGGCAGAACTGGGCGGCGCTCGCGAAGTAGCTGGGCTTGTAACGCTCAGGCAGGAAGCGGCCGAGCGAGTGGACCATCGGGTTGGCCAGCATGAAGGCGCCGACGAAGGGCAGCAGCATGTAGCGGCTGACCGGGTTGTGGGCGGCCTTGCCGGCGAACCGGTTGATCTTGTCCTCACCGATCAGCTGGATCAGCGAGTTCATGGCGATCAGCAGCATGAGCACGAGGGGAACGATGCTGCCCATCCAGCTGATGAAGACGGTGGCACCGGCCTGGAAGAGGCCGACGAACCATTCAGCGGCGTGAACGAGGATGTCCATGATTCAACTCCTTTCGATAATGCGGGTGGTACGGGTGGGCGTTGGGGGGTCAGGCCGCGGTGGCGGGGCGGCGTCCGAAGAGGCGTCCGAGCCGGAGGCCGACCTGGGCGAAGGGTCCGGGTGGGTCCAGCGGCTTCCCGCCGGCCAGGACGGTGCGGTAGTTGTCGCGGGCGTTGGCGACGGCGCCACGGAGCGGCTTGCTGAAGCGGCGGTCGCCCTCGGGGGCGAGGTCGGCCAACTGCAGGCCGTTGTAGACGTCGAACGTCTTGAACCGCGAGAGCACGGTGACGCCGGAGAGCTTGCGGCCCTCGACGATGTGGCCGGCGTCGTCGAGCAGGAACAGCACCAGCGCGCCGGCCACGAGCAGGCCCTGCTTCTTGCCGAGAGCGACCTTGCCGCGGCGGCGCATCGCGGTGAACGTGTCGGCGAAGTTCTTCGACTGCCTCAGCCCCAGCACCGTTTGGGTGAGGTAGAGCACGGCGAAGCCGATCAGGAAGGTCCAGAACATGTTGCTCCTCAGGTGGTGGGACCGGTGGCGAGGTTCTCCATGAAGTAGAAGAACTGCTCGTAGCTGGTGAGTCTCGAGAGCTTGGCGAGGGCCGGCCGGTTGGCGCCCAGGCGGATCACTTCGTCGTAGACGCGGATCAGCAGGGTGTCGTCGTAGGCGAGCTTCGCGGGAACGGCGAGGCACACGATGACCCGGACACCGGCCTCCCCGTCGGACCGTGGGACCACCCCGAGGGCACACACGGGGCTGGCGATCGTCGGGTCGGTGGCGTGGGGGAATCCGATCTGGTCATCGAGCTGCATGGTGGCGCGGTCCTCGCGGGCGGCGATCGCGGCGGCGAACTCCGCACCCACCAGGCCTCGCTCGGTCAGGCGCGCGACCAGGCGCTGGGTGCCCTCCCGGTAGTCGCAGCCCGCGGGCAACCGCACGAACCGGCCCTCGTCCAGCAGGGCCGCCAGGAACGACCCGGCCGACGCCCCGTGGGACAGCGGTCCGTGCGTCGGCACGCGGAGCGCGTGCAGCCGGCGGAGGACGGCCTGACGGTCGAAGACCTCGCCCAGTTCCAGCGTCGGACGCCGCGTCGCGGCGCGGGTCCCCGGGGTGGTGACGACGAGGTCACTGTCGTCCAGGTCGCCGGGGGCGGCGTCCGGCACGATGCTGTAGCGGGTGCCCGCCGGCAGGACCGACTCCAGGTTGGCCCGCACCAGGCGGGCCGTGGCCGGGCCCCGCCCCGACACGATCGTGACGACCAGGTCGCGGCTGCCCTTGGACGCATGCTCGGCCAGGAACACCTGGAAGTAGGTGGTGAGCAGCGAGAGTTCGCCGGCCTCGACGGCCAGCCCGGTCTCGCGCTCGATCACGTCCCCGGCGATCGTCGCCATCCGCGATGCCGCGGGGTACTCGTCCCGGAGGCGTCCGCCCTGCGTGTCGGGTGCGAGGCGCAGCCCGAAACGCATCCGGTTGAGCAGGAAGGTGAGGTGCTGGCTGAACTCCTGGGTGAGTTCCGACGGCGCCAGGCGCACGTCCATCTCGTCGGTGATGCGCTCCAGGATGCGCCCCACGAGTTCGCCCGCGGCCGCCGCCGTCGGCCAGACGCCGGTGGGTCCGTCGTCCACGACCATCCGCAGACCCGCGGCGGGAAGGGCCAGGAACAACACCTCTTCGTCGGGGAGCCGTTCGCCGAGCAGTGGTTCGAGGCGGGCGGCCAGGGCGCGGGCCAGGTCGTGGGCGGGCGTGTCGAGCAGGTCGTGGTAGGTGGCGGGCAGGGCGCCGAGGTCGTGGCCGGTGAGGTGCCGGTCGAGCACGACGGTGACCCAGCGCAGCATGTGCGCACGGCTCTCGCTGCCCAGCCGGTGCGCCGTGAGGACCTCCTCGACCTCAGCCTGCAGGTCGTCGCCGAGCGGGTAGTCCCGGTAGGCCGCCGCGTAGGCGTGGTCGAGGACCGCCAGCCGGATGCCCGCCTCGGGCCCGGCCAGCTGCAGGCCGACGCGGGTGCGTCCTTCGATGGTCACGCCGAAGGGGGCGAGCAGCGTGCGGACGTCCGCGACGTCGGCCACCACGCTGGTGCGGCCGAGCCGCATCTCGAGGGCGAGGTCCTCCGTGCGGACCGGCACCTCGCTGCGCAGCAGGCGGGCGAGGATCCACGCCGCCCGCCACTGCGGGTCGTTGAAGGACTCGCGCACCGTCGCCAGGCGCTCACGTCCGCGTCCGTAGGCCCCGGCGTCCACGATGAGCAGGCGGTAACGTCCATCGGCCAGGCGGATGGAGGCGGCACCCTCGAGGGCCTTGTTGAGGTGGGCGATCTCGGACGCGATGGTGCGGACCCCGACGCCGCAGCGCCGCGCCAGCTCCTCCCGCGTCGTGGAGTCGGACGACTCCAACTGGCTCAGGATGGTGACCGCTCGATTCATCTCTCCTCCTTCCGGCTCGGTCCGCTGTGGGTGACATGAACGTAACCCGGTGGGGGCTTGGGGGGGAGCCTTGAATAGGCCGGGGATCGGGGCACCGTGCGCCGCAGGAGCGACCGAATTCCGGTTGCCCACCGGATCCGGGCAGGGACAGGGTGGGGGGCAGCAAGCAACCCAGGAGGAACACCGTGAAACGTCTTGAGACGGACGTCGTCGTGATCGGCGGCGGATCGACCGGGCTGGGCGTCGTGCGCGACGCCGCGCTGCGTGGCTACCGCGCGGTTCTGGTGGAGCGGGTGGACCTGGGACAGGGCACCACCGGCAGATTCCACGGACTGCTGCACTCCGGTGGCCGCTACGTGGTGAGCGATCCCCAGTCGGCGACCGAGTGCGCCGAGGAGAACGCGATCCTGCGTCGCATCCAGGCGTCCGCCGTCGAGGACACCGGTGGCTTCTTCGTGACGCTGCCCGGGGACGACCCGTCCTACGCCGACCAGTTCCTGGCCGGCGCTGCGAAGACCGGCGTCCCCGCGACAGAGATCAGCGTGGCCGAGGCGCTCCGCCGCGAGCCGCGCCTCCATCCGGGCATCCAGCGGGCCATCGAGGTGGCTGACGGTTCGGTCGACGGCTGGCAGCTGGTCTGGGGGGCGGCGCGTTCGGCCATGTCCCACGGGGCCAAGGTGCTCACCTACCACCGCGTCACCCGCATCGAGCGCGAGGGCGGCCGGGTGTCGGCCGTGCTGTGCCGCGACGAGAAGGGCGGCGAGGACATCCGCATCGAATGCTCGTTCGTGCTGAACTGCGCCGGTCCCTGGGCGGGCCAGATCGCGGCGATGGCCGGCGCCCGCGAGGTGGAGGTGGTGGCGGGCCGCGGCATCATGATCGCGATGAACCACCGGATCGTGAACACGGTCATCAACCGGTGCGTCTACCCCACCGACGGCGACATCCTCGTACCGGTGCACACGGTGTCGATCATCGGCACCACCGACATCCACGAGTCCGACCCGGACCACCTGCCGATCCCACGCGACGAGGTCCAGCAGATGCTGGACGCCGGCGAGGCGATGATCCCCGGCTTCCGGACGGCGCGTGCGCTGCACGCCTGGTCCGGCTCGCGGCCCCTCATCAAGGACGACCGGGTCGCCGCCCACGACACCCGCAACATGAGCCGCGGCATGGCCGTCATCGACCACTCCGAGCGCGACGGCCTCACCGGCATGCTGACCATCGGCGGCGGCAAACTGACCACCTACCGCCTCATGGCCGAGCACATCGTGGATGCCATGGGCGACCAGCTCGGCGAGAACCGCCCCTGCCGGACCGCCGACGAGGTGATCCCGGGTAGCGAGGACCGGCGACTGTACGCCGTGACCCACCGGCTCGAGGAGCGTGAGGCGGACCGGCTCGACGACCCGATCGTCTGCGAGTGCGAGCTGATGAGCCGCTCGATGCTCGTCGACGCCCTCCACGCACAGCCGAACGCCACCCTCGACGACCTCCGTCGCCAGTTGCGTCTCGGGATGGGACCGTGCCAGGGCGGCTTCTGTGCCGCGCGGGCGGCCGGGATCGCCTGCTCCGAGCAGGTCGCGGACGCCGAACGTGCGACCGGCCTGCTGCGACTCTTCCTCAAACACCGGTGGATCGGGCTGTGGCCCATCCTCTACGGACCACAAGTGCGGCAGACCGCCCTGGACCACTGGATCTTCGCAGGCACCCTCGACGTCGAGCACCTGCCCCACCCCGAACAGGAGGTCGTGCGATGAGCGACGTCGTCGTCATCGGCACCGGGCTCGCCGGCCTGACCGCAGCCCTGCGGCTCGCCCGCAGCGGCCGGTCGGTCATGCTCGTCACCAAGGGCCCCGGCGGCCTGCAGCTGTCCCAGGGCACTCTGGACATCCTCGGCTACACGCCCGAGCGGGTCGAGCGCCCCCTGGAAGCCGTCGCCGCCGTGGCGTCCGACCACCCGTACGCGTCGATAGGTGCGGACGCCGTCGGTGCGGCCGCCGCATGGCTGGCCGGGGCCCTCGTGCCCGAACTGCTCGTGGGCGACCCCGCCCGCAACCTCCACCTGCCCACGGCGGTCGGCGCCCTGCGGCCCACAGCCCTGGCGCAGCCCTCGATGGTGGCCGGGGATGCGATCGGGGGCCGCAGCTACGCGGTGGTCGGCGTCCGGCAGTTGAAGGACTTCCCCGCCGACCTGGTGGCCGGCAACCTGGCCCGCAGCACCGCCCCCGACGGCGGGGCGCTCGCGGCGAGTGCGGCGTGGGTCGACCTGCCCGCCCGCCCGGGGGAGGCCGACCCCAGCCCCCTCACCTACGCCCGCGCCCTCGATGAGGAGGCCTTCGCGGCCCGGTTCGCCCGGGCGGTGGCCGCCGCTGCCGGTCCCGGCGACGTCGTGGCCCTGCCCGCCGTGCTGGGCGTGCGCCGCAGCGGGGTGTGGCGCCAGGTCGCCGAGGTGGTCGGACGCGACGTGTGCGAGATCCCGCTGCCTCCCCCCTCCGTGCCGGGACTGAGGCTGTACGAGGCGCTGCTCGCGCTGGTGCGCGCCGCCGGCGTCCGGATCATCACCGGCAGCCGGATCGTCGGCCGCACCCTGGAGGCGGACGCCGTGGCGTCCGTCACCCTCGCCGCCGCCGGAGGGCCGCGCCAGCTCCGGGCGGACGCGTTCGTGTACGCCCCGGGCGGGTTCGAGAGCGGCGCGCTCGAGGTCGACTCGTACGGGGCCATCTCGGAACCGGTGTTCGGGCTGCCGCTGACCGCCACCGACGCGAACCCGCTCATCCCGGCCACCTACTGGGGGCCGCACCCCCTCTTCGCCGTCGGCGTCCGGACCGACGCCGCCGGCCGACCCTCGGA
>RRZT011446712.1_pt1 | contig 15674 bp, 15 predicted proteins | sample 2165551 | NCBI WGS metagenome assembly RRZT01 (sample SAMN10456910, study PRJNA506462) | wastewater metagenome | biome: wastewater; feature: sludge; material: wastewater sludge; isolation source: wastewater sludge with Escherichia coli K12::gfp cells carrying plasmid... | place: USA: Moscow, Idaho... | reverse complement strand
GGGAGACGTGATCCGCCAAGGCAAGACCAGCCGCTATCAGGCCCGCTCGTCCATGCCTTGCCACGGTGGCGTGTCGAACGAGATCGCCTGCTACGTGGGGACCGTCCAGACCACTTGCCCCGCGAACCTTTGCGACTCGTCGCTGTTCGACTGCCAGTAAAACCCACCGGCCACGAGGCGAAAGCGCAGGAATCCACGACGCTGGTTCAACAAAGCTGGAGCGATCCGCGCGATGATCGCCCTGGCGCTCGGGCTGGCCTCCGCATCGGCGGCGGTCGCGAGAATGACGGCACCCGGCACGATCCCGCCCGGTGGGGGGGCTATTATTATCGGCGGCGGCGGCGGGCTGTCGACCGAACCCGACGACCCGTTCGGCAAGCCGGTCCGACCGGATGGGCCGATTCTCGACGAGAGAACCGCCACCTCGATCCGCTTTCACTGGTGGGACTTGTCGTCCTACGAGTCCGGCTACGAGCTTTACCGGGCACCCGCTTACGGCGGCCCGTGGACCCGGCTGGCGGCTTGGGGTCCGTACAACGGCGAGGCCGTGCCGATGTCGTACACCGATTCGTCCGTCGGTCGCGACACGCTTTACTACTACAAGGTGCGGGTTTACAACCGCTACGGCGAATCGTCCGCCATTCAGGCGTTTTCCACCGTCGATGGACGGGGTGTCTCGCGCCTGCAACTGCGCGTGCGCACGGCCAACGTCGCGGACGCCGACACCGACGACGGCGTCAACGTGTCGGTCAAAGACTACGAGCCCGACGGCACTTGGCTCGATTACGGGCGCGACGACTTCGAGCGGGGCGACGAGTTCAGCTACGAGCTGCTCTCCCCGGACGTGACCGACCTGAGCGACATCCACCAGATTCACCTGCTCAAGCCCGGCACCGACGGCTGGTGCATCGCGAATCTGGCGCTGCTGGTCGATGGGGTCACGGTCTACGAGCAGCACTTCGGCGAGACTGCGGCCACCTGCCGCTGGCTCGACGACGCGAGCGGCCACCAGAATTATCTCACCATTGGGCGAGCGACGCTTCGCGCGCATCCCGCGTGGCAGGCTTACGCCAAACCGGCCGCAACACCGTTGCTGTCGGCCGCCGAACTCGCCGACCGGATCGAAGCGGGAATAGGCGACGCCATCCACGAGGATGTCCATGTCGATAAATTCCCTTTGTACCAGGGAGATATCGACGTGTCCTGGACCGACACCGCGCTCGACGGCGAGCGCCACGTCAAACTATCCAAAAGCCAGACTCCGAGCGCCGTGCGCGTCGAATTCGAGCTCGACGTGGATACTCCCGGTCCGGGCGGCTTGACCGGTAGCCTCAGTTTCGATCTGCGCTTCACCGGGGTGTGTCGGACCGCCACCGAACCCGCCAAGATCCTGATGAAATTGGAGAACGCTCGGGCGACAGCGGATTTCGATTGGACCACTGAGGCGATGACCCTCTGGCTGGTCAACCTGCTGGAAGGCGGCATCGCCGATACCATCGCGGGCTCGCTCCCGGACTTTTCGCGGACCATCGCCCTCGACCAGCCGGCCGACGGTCGGATCGTGAAATGCGTCACGCCGCTCGTGAACGGCGATGGCAGCGTTGCCTTCTTCCCGGAATTCGAGTCGGCTCCCACCAGTGGCGGGACGACCGTGGGCTCGGGCACCGTCGGTGGAACGGGTTCGAAGGGGACCGGAACGGTCGGTTCCGGCATCCGGGGAAGCGGTGGGACAACGGCGATTCGGTAGTGGCCGCCTCGAACGCGATCCGTCTTTCAAATCCGCGACGGCGGGATTCGCGAACGGAAAGCTCGCGAACTCCCTGCCCGCCGCTTCGCGCTCCGCTCTCCTCGCGGTCGGCGCTCCTCCGGGCGGAAGGCGCCGATGCCGGACGAGCCGCTTCGGTGGCGTCGGGGAACACGCTCGCCGGTCGCCCGATCCAGAGGGTCCCGTCGCTTTCGCGGGCGGGGTATCGGAACTTGAACATAGCCGAATCCGGTGCCCGACGCGCGGCCGACGGTCCCGGCACGATGCGTGGCGGCCTACAATTTAACGTCGGCGATCATCTCGCGACGGTCGAACACCCGTCCGTCGAACCGCTGAAGGAGCAACCCATGAAGGTCGTCTTCCACGACAGATTTCGCAAAGAATACGCCGCCGATCCGGCGACGGCGCGGGGCCGGATGGAGTCGATGGTCGAGGCCCTGGAGAAAAAGCACGATTTCGTCGCGCCCGAACCCGCGACCGAAGAGAACTTGGCGAGGGTTCACGGCCGAGCGCACATCCGGGAAATCCGGCAATCCGCCCGCACACCAGATTCGGTAATAACTCTCATCCGGAGCTGACACCAATGAACGAAAACGCCAGTAAAGGTGCTGACTATCACCGTACCTTTGAAAAATTCTCGATGGGCATGTGGCCTATTTGGAAACATAACTCTATGAATTTCAATTACAGGGGCCAAAATTACCACCGAAGAGAACAGGAAGATGCCTATGCCAAACGGGTTGGCGCGTTTTACGCTCATTTGCTCACCAACACGGGCATCAGTCAGAAGATTCGGATCATGCCCAAACCCGATCAGGATTTCAGCGAGTACGCCACCTTATGGGAAGACGATTACAGTGTCCTAACTGCCATTTGGTCGCAACGTGTCGAGCCAGTCGTCGACAATAACTTGACCGTGGTCGGTCATCTTGGATGGTTCAGCTCATCGGAAATTCTCATTCCCGCCGCGCGGTATCAAACCCTTGATATACAGTCCCTTATAGCTATCGGTGATCCGATTTTTGCCGGCCCACTGAAAATGCCTTCGTATTACAAGACCAATTATGTGGGACAGCCCGAGTGGAAGTTCCTGCTGTTCACGGCTCCGGATGGCGCGGTGCTAGAGGTCTTAAGTTATGATGTCGGGGTCGGCGCAGTATCGACGATGCCTCCGTGGGAGATATTTTCAATCGTCAAATCCGTGGTTCTGCTAGCCAGAACCGGTATTCAGCAAAGTATTAAAATGGTCGCACGGCGCCGTGCCGCGCGACAGGTGGCGATGGGGCCGACCAAGGCAGCGGCGGAAAAGGCCGCCTCAACGGCGGTGCCAGTCCAGGCGAAGCGAGTCACTCAAGCCGACATGCTGGCGTGGGAGAAGGAAGGCGGCCATGTGTTACAAAATCATGGCCCACAGTTAACCCGCGAGAACCTCAAGGCGCGTATCATGGGGAAGGAATCTATCCCGGCGCCCCAGATGCAGCCCGGCGGCGTCAGACCAGCGGACCTAAGAGTCTGGCGCGGTCAAAAGACGCCCGCCGCATCCAGATGGGAGTCTGACGAGATCATGCGCAAAGCGATCGGCGACGTCATCAATAAAAATTTGGACACCATCCGACGCACGACGCGTGCTGGTGGCGAGGTTATTTTGGAAAGGCAGGTTGTCGGCTACAAGACTGGATCGGGCTGGTTAACAACCGGTGGACCAAAAGCCACCCAAGCAGCCGTCTACAACGAGAACTTGCAAGGGATGACGATTGTCATTCGATCTCGGAAAAACTACGTTCCCACTGCAGAAGATCCCGAAGGGTGGTACGTGCATACGGCCTTTCCAGATGTAGGCCACTAGGTTCTGTTGACATTTCATCGTAACCAAATCAGTACGGCGGCGAATTGGATAAAATTCGAAAAGCGCCGAACGGTTTTATCGAATCGGGAAAAGACCCGGCGAAACTGCTTCAGTTTGCCGATGCAACACTCGACGAGGTGACGTTCTTTGCAAAGATGGCGGTCATGCGCCCGCTGGATTTTGCGATTCGCTTTCGGTGGAATCACCGGGACGATGGTGTGCCGAATCAACAAGTCCAACACGGCCTCCGCGTCATGGGCTTTGTCCATGATGGCACGGGTGGCGGATTGGCCGACCAACAGCGTCGGCGCTCGGGTCGCATCCGCGACTTGGCCGGCGGTGGCGACGAACCGCAGGGGATCGCCAAAGGCGTCGACCAAGACATGGATTTTGCTGCTGAACCCGCCCCTGGAACGGCCGAGGGCCCGATCCGGCGGGTCGGCCGGGCGCGGGATGGCGCCCGCCGCGCACGCATGGGCGCGCACCACCGCGCTATCCAGCAGCATGATGCTTTCCAGGTCGGCATCCGCGCCGAAAAACGCCAGCATGTTGTCCCACACCCGGTTTCGCCCCCAACGCGCAAAGCGGCGGTAAACGGAGTTCCACCGCCCTTGGTCGGTCGGGAGCAACCGCCATTGCGCGCCGCTGCGGAGCATCCAGAGCACCGCCTCCACGAACCGACGGCAATCTCGCTCGTTGCCGATATAGATACCCTCTTGTTGTCGAAGGAAATTTGAAACCTTATCCCATTGCTCGTCGGACAGCTTGGCATTCGACATGACGATTGACGCACCGTTTTGATGAATGACTCTTTGTGTGTGCAGTAAGAGACATCAAAAAGTCAACAGAACCTAGCAAGATCAACTGGTTAAATGAGTTTAACAACTTGGCCCTGCGCCGCCAGCCCTCGCTATCACGGGAAAATTTACAGGACCCAAAACGCTCCCGGCCCGAAGCGGTACGGCTGGTTACATCTTGTAAAACAGGTAATCGGCCTGATACGAAACCTGTTTTTTGGCGCCGATGGTGGCGGCGGTGCAGGGGTCGGCGGGCGCGACACCCCCCTTGGTGTTCAGGCGCTGGATGTAGGTGACGCCGCTCATCGCGCCGTCGCCGGCGGCCGGCTCGGCCTTGACCAGTTGCAGCGGGATGTTGCCGGGCGCGGCGGGCGCGGTGGCGACCTGCTTGCCGGTCACCTTGCTGCCGTCGGCGGCTTCCCAGGTCGGGCCGGCGTAGTACTTGCCGACCGGTTTCTGATCCTTGTCCGCCAGCGTCGCCACCGGCGCGACGAACGTCCATTCGTGGGTGTCGGCGGTGCCCGCCTTCATTCGGCACTCGTAGGTGATTTCACCGACGCCGACCGCGTGTAGCGTCAGCCTGTGGCCGGCCGGAGGCCGCACGGCTTCGGGCGCGTCCGGGGTAGCGGCCAACGCCGCAGCGGAAAGAGCGGCGGCGAGCGCCGCGCAGCAGAGTGTTTTACGCATATGGATTTCTCCTCCAGTCAGTTTCGAGTGAGCGGGCCGGGAGCTACCGATCACTGCGTGCTGGCGGAGGGCTTTGGATGCGTTGCCGGAAAAATTTGGGCGTTTCCTTCAGAGCGCGCATCGCGCAGATTCAAAAGGTGACGAGAACAACCCTCCCAACAACAAAATGGCTTGCCTCGACGCAGATGCATTGATGCGATAGCATCATGTCATCTCTACCGAAAGAGGGTTTGCCATGCGCACCACAATAGACATAGACGATGATTTGCTCGCCGCCGCGCGAGAAATCGCCCAGCGCGAGCGCGTTTCGGCCGGGCAAGTGGTTTCGCGCCTGTTACGCGCCGCGCTTGCCGGAACGGTGACACCACCGCACCCTTTGCAACCGGGGGCGACGGTGACAAGCGGCTTTCGACCCTTCGCGTCGCGCGGCATTCCGGTCACCAATGCCGATATCGACCGACTGCGTGATGTCGAGGGCGCGTGATGCGGGCGCTTCTTGACGTGAACGTGCTGATCGCGCTGCTGGATGCCGCGCATGTGCATCATGCGTTGGCGCACCGATGGCTGGCGCGCGAGCTGGCGCACGGCTGGGCTTCGTGTCCCCTCACTCAGAACGGCTGCATTCGCATCATGTCGCAGCCGGCTTATCCCGGCGCGATGCGCAGCGCGGAGGTGGCGCAACGACTGGCGGAGGCCGCCAGCGGTCCAAGGCACGAGTTTTGGCCCGACGACGTGAATCTGCTGGACTCGGGCGCGGTGAACTGGCAACGAGTTCTGGGGCATCGGCAAGTGACCGACGCCTACCTGTTGGCGCTGGCCGTGCGCCACGATGGGCGACTGGTGACGTTCGACCGGCGCATCGCGGTCGAAGCCGTTGCGGATGCGCAAAACCGGCACTTGGCGACCTTGAACGATTGATGTTTCCGCCCTCGGGCCCCAGGTGACCCAAAAAGCCGGCGCGATCAGCGGGCCAGCCAAGCGGATATTTTGACTGGTGATCGCGCCAGTCACCTTTTCGACACCACGCAGAATCCGAACTACTCAACTTTCTTTCTTGCGGCCCGCATCCAAACGGCGCGCTTTGGCGCAACAGGCAAGGAAGCCATCGGTGCTTCACTGGCGGCGACACCTTGGCCGCCATCCAACCCAACCGTTTTATCGAGGAGGATCGCTATGCCCCGCGCGTTTACCCGCACTTGTCTCAGTCTGGCCCTGACCCTGGCCGTCGCCGCCGGAGGCCACGCCGCCAACCACCGCGAGGCGCCGCTCACCGCGCTCGACCACAAGGCGGACATCACCGACTTCTTCGCTTTCGTCAGCTACGACGATCCCGCCAAGGTCACGCTCATCCTCGACGTCGATCCGCTGCTGGAACCCAGCAACGGCCCCAACTACTTCCCCTTCGATCCCGAGATCGTGTACGCCATCCGGGTGGATAACAACCACGACGCCAAGGAAGATTTGCGCTTCGAGTTCCGCTTCACCACCGAAATCCGCGCGCCGGGCGTGTTCACCGGCTTCGTCGGCGCCGGCAAAGGCATCCCCGCGCCGGCCAATTCGCCCGCGCCGGTATCGCCCGGCACGCCGCTGATTCCGCCGGCCATCACCGCGCTGGACGGTCCCGGCTCCGAAGGCTTCAACCTGCGCCAGCGCTATTCGGTGACGCTGGTGCGCGGCAAGGAGCGCACCGAGCTGGCCAACAACTTGATCGCGGTCCCCACCAACGTCGGGCCGCGCACCATGCCCGATTACGCCGGCTTGGCCGAACAGGGCGTTTACAACATCGCGAAAGGCGTCACCGTTTTCGCCGGCACGGTGGACGACCCGTTCTGGATCGATCTGGGCGCGACCTTCGATTCGTTGAATTTCCGCAGCTTGCCCAAAGGCACCGGGTTTCCCGGCGTGTTGACCAAAGAACAGGACGCCGACGACAAGCACAATTTCGCCTCCGACGACGTGGCCGGCTTCAACGTCAACGCCATCGCCATCGAGGTGCCCATCGCGCTGCTGACCGCCGACGGCAAGACCCACGCCGCCAACGACCCGCTGGCCACCATCGGCACCTGGGGCACCACCTCCCGGCCGCAAGCCAAGGTGTATCGGCGTCCGGGGGAGCCGGCGGCGGTGTCCGAGCGGGTGACGCAAATCCAGCGCATGGGCAATCCGCTGTTCAACGAACTGCTGATCGGCACCGGCGACAAGGACAAGTTCAGCATGAGCCAGCCGAAGGACGACAAACAGTTCGCCAACTACGCCCTGGACCCGCTCCTGGCGCGGGTGCTGAACGCGATCTACAAAGACGCGCTGCCGATCCCGGTCCCGCCGCGCACCGACCTGTTGCCGCTGGTGACCTACATGCCGCCCATCGCCGCGCCCGGCACCCCGGCCGGCCCGGTCGCCGACCTGCTGCGGCTGAACACCGGGATACCGGCCACCCCCGCCGAAAAGCGCAGCCGGCTCGGGCTGCTGGCCGGGGATGCGGCGGGCTTTCCCAACGGCCGGCGGGTATTGGACGACGTGACCGACATCGCGGCGCGCGCCGTGGTCGGCGTGCTGGCCGGCGGCCAATTCGCCGGCTTCCCCCACAACAGCATCGGCGACGGCGTGAACGCCAACGACGTGCCCTACCCGGAGGACTTCCCCTATCTCGGTCTGGCCCATTCCGGCCGCGACAGCCGCCACGCCGATCCGGGCGAGCCGGGTTGCGCGACGGAAAAATGTCCGGTGGATTGACGGTTGGCACCTCGCGCGAGATCGCTCATGAACCCGCTCCTCGCTTTTCATGCCATTCGCGCGGGCGTCGGCAGCGCGGCCGGGCGGCGGTTCGCCCCGCTGCTCGGCGCGCTGCTGAGCGTCGCCGGCCCCGTGCTGGCGGCGCCGTTCGTCCCGACCGACCCGGATCGGGTGTTGGAAACCCTGCCGCTGGCGGCGACCGACCCCCAGACCCGGGAACTGCAAGGCTTGCGGCGCCAGTTGGCGGCCCAGCCCGACAACTTGGCGCTGGCGCTCCAGGTCGCTCGCCGCAATCTCGAAATCGGCCGCGCCGAGGCCGATCCCCGCCATTACGGCTACGTTCAGGCGGCGCTGGCGCCCTGGTGGAACCAGAGTCCGCCGCCGCCCGAGGTGCTGCTGCTGCGCGCCGTGCTGCGCCAGAACCGGCACGACTTCGACGGTGCGCTGGCCGACCTGCGGCAAGTGCTGGCGGCGAATCCCCGCCAAGCGCAAGCCTGGCTCACCCAGGCGGTGGTCCGGCAAGTCCAGGGCGAGCCGGCGGAGGCGTTGCAAAGCTGCCTCGCCTTGCGGCGGCTCGCCAACTCGTTGCTGTTCAACACCTGCCTGAGCGGTGCGCTCGGCCGCAACGGTCAAGCCGAGTTCGCCTACAGCAGCTTGCGGCGCGCGCTGGAGAACGCGCCCGAGGCCGCTGTCGAGGATCGGCTGTGGGCTCTGACGGTGCTGGCGGAAACCGCCGAGCAGCGCGGCGACGCCTCCGCCGCCGAGACGCATTTCCGCGATGCGCTCGCCCTGGGCCGGCGCGACATCTACCTGCTCAGCGCCTACGCCGATTTCCTGCTCGACCAGAACCGTCCCGCGGAAACCCGCGAACTGCTGCGCGACGAGCAGCGGGCCGACAACCTGCTGTTGCGGCTGGCGCTGGCGGAACGGCGGCTGGACGATCCGGCTTGGCGGCGCCACGCCGAGGTGTTGGAAGCGCGATTTGCCGCCGCTCGCCAGCGCGGCGACGGCACCCACTACGCCACCGAAGCCCGGCTAAAGCTCGACCTGCGCGAGCGCGCCGCCGAAGCGCTGGAACTGGCGCGGCGCAACTGGGCGCAAGGGCAGCGCGAACCCCAGGATGCGCGCCTGCTGCTGGAAGCGGCGCTCGCCGCTGGCCGACCGGATGCGGCGCGCGAGGTGCTGGACTGGCTGGCTCGCGTCAAGCTGGAAGATCGTCGTCTGGCCGAGTTGAGCCAGCGCTTGCGGGAGTCTTCGTCATGACCGCTCATCTTCCCGAAAACAAGAACGCCCATGGCGAGGCCGCAATGCGCGATGCCGGCGTGATGCGGGTCGGCGGGTGGTTCGTTACGCTCACGTTGCTGATCACGTTATGCGTGCTGTTGTTTGGGTCGATTCGCGACGCATTCGCCCACAAACCCAGCGACAGCTACTTGAGCCTGACGCCGCGCGACGGCGGCTGGGACGCCCGCTGGGACATCGCGCTGCGCGATCTGGAATACGCCATCGGCCTGGACGGCAACGGCGACGGCGCGATCACCTGGGGCGAACTGCGCGCCCGCGAAAGCGCCGTGACCGATTACGTCCTGGAACATCTGACGCTGCGCGCCGGCGATTCGCCCTGTCCCGCTCGGCCCGGCGCACTGCGGGTCGTCGAGCACAGCGACGGCGTTTATGCGGCGCTCGATTTCGCTCTGGACTGTCCGGCGACCGGCCCGCAAGCGCTCGATTATCGGCTGTTCTTCGATCTCGATCCCTCGCACCGAGGGCTGCTGCGGGTGGACGCGCCGACCGGAACGGAAACCGTCGTGCTGTCGCCGGATCGGCCGCACCACGCCCTCGGCGCCGCGCCGGTCAGCGGTTGGCGCCAGTTCGCGAGCTACTGGCAGGAAGGGGTGTGGCACATCTGGATCGGGTTCGACCACATCCTGTTTTTGCTGGCTCTGCTGCTGCCGGCCGTGCTGTGGTGGGAAAACGGCCGCTGGCGGCCGGCGACCTCGCCGCGGACGGTGCTGCTGGAAACCGCCGGCATCGTGACCGCTTTCACCCTGGCCCATTCGCTGACGCTGACCTTGGCGGTGCTGGGCGTGGTCGATCTGCCCAGCCGGCTGGTGGAAACCGTGATCGCGTTCACCATCGTGCTGGCGGCGCTCAACAACCTGTTTCCGCTGGTCACGACCCAACGCTGGTCGCTGGCCTTCGGGCTGGGCTTGATCCACGGCTTCGGCTTCGCCGGCGCGCTGCGCGATCTGGGTCTGCCCGGCGACGCGCTGGCCTTGGCGCTGGCCGGCTTCAACCTGGGCGTCGAAACCGGGCAACTGGTCATCGTCGCGGCCGTGCTGCCGCTCGCTTACGCCCTGCGTCAGACCTGGCTGTACCGGCGGCTGGCGCTGCCGGTCGGTTCGGCCGCCGTCGCCTTGCTCGCTCTGGTGTGGTGCCTGGAACGCGGCCTGAATATCAGCCTGCTATCGGCGGCGGCGGCGAGCGGCGCGACCGCATCGATGCTGGTCGCACGTTGACCGCGCGGAAACCGAGCCATGCGCGCGAACAACATCCTGCCCTTCCCGCTGGTCGGGCAGCGTTGCCGCGTGCGGCGGCGCCCGCTAGAATCCCGAATACCCAACATCGGAAGCAAGCGAAGCGTCGTGGACTTGACCGGCTCATCTTTATCCCCTCAGTCCGATCCGCTGATCGACTTGCTGGCGGCGACCGCTCGCGGCGATCGCCAAGCTTTTTCGGAGTTGTACCGGCTGACCCGAGGCCGCCTCTACGCGATCACGCTGGCGTTGCTGCGCCAGCAGGACACGGCGGAGGATGTCTTGCAGGAAACCTATCTGGCCATCTGGCGCACGGCGGGCCAATACCAGCCCGGCCGGGCGCCGGCCCTGGTCTGGATGATGGCCATCGCCCGCCACCGGGCCATCGAGTTGCTTCGCCAACGGCGCCGGCGCGCGGCGGAAATCAACGCCGAACCGCTGGACGAAGAAGCCTTGCAAATCCCCGATTCCCGACCCTCGCAATCGGTCGAACATCTGGCTCACGCCATCCAGGAGTGCTTGCGACGCTTGTCCGCCGACCAGTCCCAAGTGATCGGGCTGGCCTTCTTCCACGGCCTCAGCCACGAGGAGCTGGCGGCGCGGCTACGAACCCCGCTGGGGACGGTCAAAAGCTGGGTACGGCGGGGTTTGCTGCAACTGAAGGGGTGCCTGGAATCATGAACCGGAACGAAGCCGAAAGCTTGGCGGGCGATTACGTGCTCGGCGCGCTGAGCGGACCGGAGCTGGCCGAGTTCGAGGCAAACTTGGCGCGCGATCCCGAGTTGCAGCGGCTGGTGGCCGCCTGGGAGCGGCGGCTGACGCCGCTGGCCGCCAGCTTGCCGGAGGTCGAACCCCGCCTCTCGGTCTGGGACGCCATCGAGGCGGCGCTGGACGAGGCCGGCCCGCCCGCCACCGTGACCGTGCGCGCCCAGGAAGGCGAGTGGCGGATGCTGGTGCCGGGCACGGAAATCAAAGTGCTCATGGTGGACCGGGAAGCCGGCTTCCAATCCTTCCTGCTGCGGCTGGCGCCCGGCACCCTGCTGCCCCCGCACGACCACAGCATCCTGGAAGAATGCCTGTTGCTGGAGGGCGACATGCTGATCGGCGACCGCCCTTATAGCCGGGGCGACTATCACGCGGCGCTGCCCGGCTCGCGGCACGCGCCGATCTCCACCCGCAACGGCGGCATCGTGTTCATCCGCAGCGAGTTGCGGCCGGAGATGCTGGCCTGAGCGCGGCTAACGCCACGGCGCGGGAATGAACTCGGTTTCGCCCGGAACCGGCGCGAACCGCCCTTCCGCCCAGTCGGCCTTGGCCGCTTCGATCCGCTCCCGCGTGCGCGCCACGAAATTCCAGTAAATGAACCGCTTGCCGTCCAGCGGCGCACCGCCCAGCAGCATCAGGCGGGCTCGCGTTCGCGCTTGCAGGCGCACCGTCTGGCCCGGCGTCAGCACCGCCAGTTGGCCGGTTGCCAGCGGCTCGCCCTCCACCGCCAGCTCCCCTTCGGTCAGATAAACCCCGCGTTCCGGGTAATCCGGCGGCAGCGCCAGCGTCCCGCCCTCGGCCAGCTTCACGTCGGCCTGGAAGGTCGGCGAATAGGTGACGACCGGTGATCGGAGGCCGAACGCCGAGCCGATCAGCAGTTGCAGCGACATGCCCCGAACCGCCATGGCGGGCAGGGCTTCCTCCGGGTAGTGGTGGAAGGCCGGCTCCATCTCCTCGCGTTCAGCCGGCAACGCCAGCCAGATTTGGATGCCCTGCACCGCGACTTGATCGGCGCGAACGTCGGCCGGCACCCGCTCCGAATGGACGATGCCGCGTCCCGCCGCCATCAGGTTGATCGCGCCCGGTTCGATGCGCTGGACGTGACCCAGGCTGTCGCGATGCATCATCGCGCCGGAATATAGAAAGGTCACGGTGGCGAGGCCGATGTGCGGATGCGGTCGCACGTCACCCGCCGTGCCCTCGCGCTCGAAATGGGCCGGTCCCATGTGATCGAAAAACACGAAGGGGCCGACCGACTGGGTCTCCGCCGCCGGCAACAGCCGTTGGACCGGAAAACCGACATCGCTGGCTTTCGGCAAAATCAGGTGTTGGATGGCGTTCATCTATTTGTTCCTCTTACCGTAACCGTATGGACCGTGGCCCCGCCCTCACCCTGTCCCCTCTCCCAAAGGGAGAGGGGAACAAAAGCGAGAGGGGAATTCTCGTGCGGCTGTTCAGAACCGCCCGTCGCGGTAATCGGCCAAGGCGGCTTCGATTTCCTCGCGCCGGTTCATCACGAACGGCCCCCACTGGACGATGGGCTCGTGTAGCGGTTGCCCGGCGATCAGCAGCAATCGAGCGCCTTCCGCGCTGCCCAGCAATACGCTGTCCGCGTCCGGCGCGTTGGACAGCACCGCCAGTTGCCGGGTCTCGACCCGCTGGCCGCGCTCGCCCACTTCGACCCGGCCCCGGTAAACATAGAGGAAGGCGTTGTGTCCCGCCGGGATGGCGACCGCGTGCGCCGCGCCCGGCGGCAGTTCGATGTCCAGATACAGCGGTTCGGTGGCTTCCCGCCGCACCGCTCCCGCCACGCCGTCGCTCTCGCCCGCGATGACCTTGACCGCGACGCCGTCGGCGGCGGTGTAGCCCGGAATCGCCTCCGCCGGAATGTCCCGGTAGTCCGGGGCCGTCAGCTTGTCCCGCGCCGGCAGGTTCACCCAAAGCTGAAAGCCGTGCATCAGCCCGTCCTCCTGCTCCGGCAACTCGGAATGGACGATACCGCGCCCGGCGGTCATCCACTGCACCGCGCCGGCGGTCAGCAAGCCCTCGTGACCGGCGTTGTCGCGGTGGCGCATCCGGCCCGCCAGCATGTAGGTCACGGTCTCGAAGCCCCGATGCGGGTGGTTCGGAAAGCCGGCCAAATAGTCTTCCGGGTTGTCGGAACGAAACTCGTCCAGCATCAAAAAAGGGTCCAGCCGCCGCTGCAAGTCGCCGGTCAGGACCCGGAGCAGCTTGACCCCGGCGCCATCGGACACCGGGACGCCTTTGACCAAACGCTCGACTTCGCGGCTGCGAACCTCGGTTTCAACCATCGCGTTCATTCGATCACTCTCCACTCAAGTTTGACGATGGGCAGCATTATCGATCTTGATAATCGGATAAAAAAGCGCAAAATTTAGCGGATATTGATCGAAAAATTTGATTATTGAGATGCAGTTTCCCAAAACCTCGTTGGAACAGTGGCGGGTGTTGCAAGCCATCGTCGAATGCGGCAGCTTCGCCCAGGCCGCGACCGCGCTGAACCGAAGCCAGTCGGCGATCAGCTACACCGTGGCGCGCTTGCAGGAACAGCTCGGCGTCGCCCTGCTGGCGGCCGAGGGCCGTCGGATGAAGCTGACCCCGGCCGGCGAGGCGTTGCTGCGGGACGCGCGTCCCCTGCTCGACGCCGTGCTCGGGCTGGAACGCCGCGCCCGGTCGCTGCGGGAAGGCTGGGAGCCGGAGGTGCGGCTGGCGGTTGACGGGCTGTGTCCGACCGGGCCGCTGCTGGATGCGCTGGCCGAATTCGCGGCGCGCTGCCCGGCCACTCGCCTGGAGTTGCGCGAAGAAATCTTGTCGGGCGCAGAGGAAGCGCTGTTGCGCGGCGAGGTCGATCTGGCGGTGGTGAATCGGGTGCCGCCGGGATTCTTGGGCGATCCGATCACCGAAGCCGAATTCGTCGCGGTGGCGGCGGCCGGCCATCCCCTGCACCGGCGGAACGCGCCGCTCCACGCGGACGATCTGGCCGCGTTCACTCAGGTCGTGGTGCGCGATTCCGGCGCCCGGCAGCCGCGCGACGAGGGCTGGCTGGGCGCTGGTCGGCGCTGGACGGTCGGCAACCCGGAAACCGCCTTTTCGATGGTCCGCGCCGGACTGGCGTTCGCGTGGCTGCCCCGGCACCGCATCGCGGAATGGCTGGAAGCGGGAACGCTGGTTCCGCTACCGCTGGCGAGCGGGGCACGCTATCGCGGCGCGCTGTATCTGGTCGTCGCCGACGAAGCCGGCGCGGGACCGGCGACGCGGGCGCTGGCGGACTGTTTGCGGGAACAGGTTGCGGCCCGATGACCGAAACTGTTTGATGATCGGGTCAAAACATCTTGATATTTCGATCTACCATTAAGATAAATAAGACCTAACAATGACTTGCCAGAATGATGAGAATGCATTATATTAAATATAATGTAAAATTTATAATACAAAAATCGATCATTCGATCTTGTTTTATTGTATTTAACAATCTGTTATCTGGCCCCGTGGACGGACGAGAAGAAACACAATGAGCTTTTTGAATCGACTCAAAATCTGGCAAAAACTCGCGTTGCTGATAGCGGCGCTCGGCATCCCTATCGTTTTGCTGACTTACCTGCTGGCGGTCGAAAAAAATAGGGGTATCGATTTGGCGCGCCAAGAAATCTTGGGCGTGGCGTACCTGCAACCGACGCGAATGCTGTTGCAGCACCTCGCCGAGCATCGCGGCATGAGCAACGCCTACTTGAGCGGCGACGCCTCTTTCAAGGAAAAAATCGCGGCCAAGCAAAGCCAGATCGCCGAGGATATCAAGGCCGTGGACGCCGCTGACGCCCAGCACGGCGGCACCCTGGACACCGCGAGTTCCTGGAAAGCCATCGAGGCGGACTGGCAAAACCTCGGCGTCAACGTCTTCAGCCTGACCGCCCCCGACAGCTTTTCGCGGCATACCGCCTTGATCGAAAAGCTGCTCGATCACGTTTTACAAGTCAGCATTACCTCCAACCTAGCTTTGGATCCCGAGCTGGACAGCTACAGCTTGATGGATGTGATCGTGAACCGGCTGCCTTTCCTGGCCGAGCATTTCGGCCAACTGCGGGGCGGAGCGGCGGGCATCGTCGCGCGCCGCCAGATTTCGGAAGACGACCATGTTCGACTAGCCAAATCGTTGGGCCAAATCGCATTGATGCGGAGCGGCATCCAATTGAGCCTGAACACGGCGTTCGAGCACAACGGATCGCTCAAGCCGGTTTTGGAAGCTCGGCTTGGGGCAATCGCGGCTCCATCGGATGCGTTCATAGCCATCATCGAGAAACTTGCTCGCAGCGAGCAGGTGGACGCCGCGCTGACCCCGAGCGACGTTTTCGCCGCCGGCACCCGGGCCATCGAAGCCGGATTCGCGCTCTACGATGCCGTGGCGCCCACCCTGACGGATTTGCTGCAGAAACGTGTAGACGACCTGAATAAAGATAAATTTACCGTGTTGGGCGGCATCTTGGCGTGTGTGGCGCTGGCGCTCCTGCTCGCCTACGGCATCATCC
>RRZT010672197.1_pt1 | contig 15674 bp, 12 predicted proteins | sample 2165551 | NCBI WGS metagenome assembly RRZT01 (sample SAMN10456910, study PRJNA506462) | wastewater metagenome | biome: wastewater; feature: sludge; material: wastewater sludge; isolation source: wastewater sludge with Escherichia coli K12::gfp cells carrying plasmid... | place: USA: Moscow, Idaho... | reverse complement strand
CCCTACCGCCCAGCCGCAATATTTTTCCTCGCCTGGGAAGATCTTGCATTGGGTTGGGTCAGCGACGTTGCATTCACCGTCAGCCGAGATGAAGCTCAGCGCTTGCAGCAGACCCGCCACTTGGCCAAAGTCCTTATTGGCCTCGGGGGCTCCAGCGTTACAATCGGTGCCTATGCAGGGCAGCTCGCCGCAGGTATTCGAGGTGTTGGCCACTATTTCGGAGACGGTTTTTCCCTCGTCGCAGTCATAGACGATCTCCTCCATGTAACAGGCCCCCGTACCGGCATCAAACCAACCCGGTACACAGTCCCGCTTCTTCTCGATGCACATGGGATTCATCTTCTGCTCAAGGCAGCCATCCGGCATGTTCTTGATGTCTTCGTAGTTGAAGCACTGGGTCTGCGCGTCATCAATGCAGAACTTGTTCTTGGCAAGCGGGTCACAGAAGAAACCGTTGGCGTTGGCCTTCCATGTCAAGTGGCCGGTATCACCAGGGTAGAGTGGGCCGCCTAAGTTAAGGATGGAATCCGGTAAACGCTTGGTGCCCTGGTCGGTCGGTACCCACTTGTCCATGTGACAGGTGCCGTCCGAGCGCTGCACCGCATCCCAGCAACCTGCAGGCTTTTGGATGTGGTCATCACGGAAGTTGGCATTGTCAAATTTAATGGTGATCTCGAAGTGGCCTTCACCGCCGTCACCCACCGCCACCCGGTTGTAGAGGTTGATAATACGGTCGCCATCGGTCACCACGCTGTTGCGTACCAGGTTGGTGACGTCGATGTAGCCGCCAATCTTATCGGTACCGCTACCATCCCCTAAGTACCAGCTGGTATTGGTCTCACATCCCCTACCTGCCACCGGGAAGGGGTAAGTCGCCGGATCTCGCATCTGTTTATCAACGTGGTAGAGCAGCGTGGTATCCCCCAGCTTCACTTCCATGTGGTCATCCCACTCCGCTGACGTGATCATCGCCTGCCGAACGACCGCTTCTGCGGAGAACTTCAGGGTGAGAGCGTTACTGAAGATGCCGCAGGAGCCGCCATTCCAATAGTTATCACCCTGCTTACCGATACGGATTTTTACGCAATCCGCCCCGCACACTGACATGGAGCCGTCTCCGCCCTCGATGTAGACCGGCACATGGAGGTCGCGTTCGAGCTGACACGAGGTGAAGTTATCCTTCTTGGGGGAACTACAACGGGCCTCCTTCCAATCGGGGTAATGCGTGTCCTTGGTCGTTGTCCGGGTAATACTTTGACACGACCCTTCAAACAGGCCGCGCTGGTAACGAGCATCATCAACAGCGGTCTTGGCCCCGTTGAACACCGGGTCATCACGGGAGATGTTTTGTGGTTTGTTCTCCCTGTAGGAACTCATGAGGGTGCGATAGACCACGCTATCGCTGGTCTGCCCGCCAGTCTGCGCCCGGCTGATCTCCTGCTTCACCACGTCGATTAGATTGGTTTCATCGTGCGGGTCATAGGTGCTCTTGGCCTCGAACGAACTCTCCGCGTTATTGGCTTCCGAGCCGACAACCGTGCCTACCTGATTGACCGTCGCTGCATTGGTCGGGGTGCTGACGTAATTGCCGTTGGCATCACGGGTGAGCTTCACCCCGCCGTCCTGGGCGTACTTCATGGAGGCATTGTTGCCTGAGACGCCAGGCAGGGTCAGGTTGCCGACACCGTTCCCCCCGGTAGTGGCCTGGTTGTAGGTGTCCTTGTAGGACTGGGTGAAGTCGGTTTTGCTGTAGCCGGTGAGGTTGACGTTATTGCCGACATGGCTCTGGCCCTGATACTTCTCCAGCGACTTGATGACATCTGCCGAGCCACCCACGCCCTTGCCATACTTCTGCTGGATCTCGCTCAGGCGATCCTCTTTTGCGACGTCGTTATCCGGCGTGTTGACCTTGTACTTTGAGTTCAGGCTGTCATAGATGGCGTTTGCTTGCGCCGCCATGGCACGGCCGGGTGACAGGCTGACCGCCAACGTCAGGACAAAAGCCGGGTGGAAAACGAACACCACAAAATAGGTGAAAATGACGCTTAACGACCAGTGCCGCATGGCGCTTCCGCGTGCTATTTGGCCCTGTTCCATTTGCCCCCCAAACTCCATCTTTTAAATCGTGTCTATTGTTGCTATTGTTGCATTTTGTGAAATGATTACCTTGTACTCATGTAGCCGACGCAACAATCGACATAGCGCCAAACGAGGAACACATAGTTCTCTTTGCCCGGTCTGGACCGGCCCCCCTTGAGCGTTGACCACTGGTGTACCGACTCTCCCAGCCGGTGACAGCAATCCTCTGAAGGAATGAAGTTACTGGGGCTGGACGAACCGCCACCCCCCTGGGCAGGCGGCGTAAACAGCGGGCGCGAGTTCTTTGACTCGGGTACTGGGTAGAGCATCGACACACGGTATTGCGAGCGCGGAATGAAGTAGCTATACGACGACTCGCACATCTCCTCCTCCCCCATGGTTTTTTCGGCAAGCCCGCGTCGGTGCAGGGACGCCAGCTGGCGCTGCAGCAGTAGGCTTGAGTTTTGAACCGGGTCGGTGACGCCGTGAATGTTGCCGGTATGCGGGTAGATGAGCCCATCACAGCCCGCGCAAAAATAATTCTTCTCCGACTCAGACTTGAGCGTGGTGGCCACGCAGTCCGCCATGCACCACGCCAGCGCCAGAGGATTGGCGAAAACGACCGATTCAGGGTTCAAGACAAACGTCAGTAGGTCATTGCTCCAGAGCGGATCAATCTCACTCATTGTCAGGAGGTCGAGGTCCATGTGGTTGTCCCCGGCGCAGGAGGGGATCATCAACAGGTTCAACATCTGGAAGATCGGGTACGTGAAGTAGTGCGAGTCCATAAACACTTGGCGTGGCTTATCGGTCTCAGCAGAGGCTCGGTCGCGGCCCACCTCGAAGGAACTATCCTGCAGCTTGATCCCACCGAGGAACGGCGAGCACCAAGGGGTTTTTACCACCTCTTCGACTCGGGCCGGTTGGAAATAGCCAAGCTGCCAGCCAATCTCGGGTACCCCGTTGCTGTCATTGCACATGCAGATTGACTTACTGGGGGCAGCGCCAGCGGGTTTGGGGCCTACGCCCATGATCCGCATTGGCAGCACGCAGGACCAGCATATCTTGTCGATGATGCCCTGCAGGATCTTGCCGTCCTCGCAATCCAAGTTGAAATCCTTGCCGGGCTGCGCGGCCATCACCGACCAAGTGGTGAAGGCGGCTACCCCGCCGCACAGCGCGGCGATGAGCACTGCTCGCACCAGTTTCTTGACCAACCGATCGAGTATTGTCATCGCATCAGCCCCGTCAGGAACGGATTGGTCTGCACCCAGACCGAGATGGTGTCCGCCATATAGGGGTATTTGGTCGCAAAGACCACTCCGGCGAGAAACCCGATTGAGAGGAATATCATTTTCATTGGGTCGCCTCCTGAGCCGCTATGGCGAATTGCTGCACGGCAAACACGGTGCCCGAGGTTTCAATCACGGTGGGGGTTGCCGCTAGGTGGAAGCGCTCTATGAGCTCTTTGGGCAGCAGCCGGGTACGGGTCTGCAGATGCTCGTTGGCCCGACGCATCACATCCCAACCCTGTTCTCGGGTGTAATCGGTGGCCAGCACCATGGTTTGACCGGCGAAGGGATTCTTCTCCCGGTAAGCCTTGGTCCAGTCCAACTCCAGCTGCGACTGCGGGTTGATAACGATCATCCGTAGCGCGGCGTGGGGTTGAGCCAAGGGATTGACGATGGTTCCGGCCTTGGCCAACACATTGCCTTTGGGGTCGACAACGTCCTTCACCACCTTGACGGTAGGATCGATCATCCACCGCTCATCCTTGCTCGCCGGAGGAAGGCTGTGCATCGTCTGGTTGTTCCAGAAGCGAGCCACGGCGGCATCTTGCTTGGCCTTCCAGTCGATGGCCAAGGCCCGCTTTTTCATCTCCTCAACCAGACTCAGTTCTTCAATCTTCCAGGTCGGACCCACCCGCTGGTTCAGGCGCTCGCCCTCTTCCTGCTGGGCCACGGCATCTTCGAAATAGTTGATGTTGATAGAGCCTTCTAGGCGGTGGAAGGAGCCATCCCCCATATCTCGAATGATGGTGGGAACCACGGTCACCCCGTACTTCTCGAAGGCGACCGGATTGAGCAGTACCTGGGGCTCACGGTCTTCGCTGATCCCCGCCTTGCGAGCGATGACACGCAGCTGCCTTGCTGTGTCCGTGATGGTGCCACTGCCCTTGAGCAGGCCGATGAAGGCGACCGGCATCGAGTAGCGAGCTGCCACTTCCAGGGACGCCATGAGGTCTTTGTCCGGCAGGGACATCGAGAGGAACATCATCCCGTTCCCGAGCGCCGCGGCCTTATCCTTGTCGCTGCTACTCACCTTGTCAGCCCCAAGCACAGCGGCGAGGTCGCCCTGCTTCATGTTGCCGAACACCTTACCGATCTGCTGGGTGGTCTGCACGGAGGCGGCCTTACGCATCGCCTCATCGGTGATCTTCTGGGCCTGCTCGTGCTGCTCGTCGGTGATCTGCTCAGCCTGCGTCCGCATCACCAACTTGGTGGGGTCTTTCATGGCTTGCTGCTGAATGGCCTTGGCATTGATGGCCATTTCCCGAGACAGTGCATCCACATCCATCGGTGCCGACGGCTGCTCTTGGGCAAGCACGGGATTACATGACAGTAATAGCCCGGCCAATAACGTTCTTTTCATCTATCGTTCCCCAAAAACGCGAGTCGTAACTGCGGTCGGTATTGCCGATCAGATACAAATGTCCGGCGGGGACGGTAATGGTCTTCATCACCTCGGACTCTGGAATCTTCAATCGCCCTGCTATGCCGTGCAGCGGCACGGGGTAATAGGTCTTTTCGTTGACCCACACGCCATCAAGATCTACCCGGACCTTGTCACCCCCGGTGGCGGCCACAATCTTCATCAACTTTTCGCCCTTCTTGGCGATTTTCAGATCCCGGTCCATCGAGACCGCATAGATGCCTCCCCTGACCACATCCTCTTCCAACTTGCTGACCAGGAAGATCTTGTGGGTCAAGCACCCAGAAAACTTGGGCGATGGCATCCCAATCACAAACAGAGCTTTGAACAGGTAAAAACCCAGTCCTGCCAGGACAACCATCACTGCTATGTCTCTACGTCGGTAGAACGTCAGGTCTCTCGTCATTTAAAAACGCCTATCTCTGACTTTTAAAGCCGATCTCCATCATATTTGTAAAGCGTGATGGGCGCAACGAATCTGGATTAGATCTTGCGAGAGATGAGGTTAAGAGCGTGGCGCGACAAGCGGTGTGTCAATGTCCGTAGAGGACGGAAGAAGTGTCTGCGTTAATTCGGGGGCGTTACGGTATGGAGCTGCCAGAAAGAGTGGCCGGTAGCCCGGCCTTGGAAGGGTTTATACCCGGAAACGGGTGCGAGTGTCCGTGATGGCGTCCCAGGCTCTGCGTACCTCGCCCAGGCTGATTGTCTCTGTGGCGTTGTCCGTCAGGTACTCTGTCACCAACCGCACCAGTTCACGACCATTGGCCGCTTGCTGGCGAGACAGAAACTCATCCTCTACTTGCGGTGAGAGCGGCCACTTGCCGGTGGCGTAGCTCGGCCGTCCGAGGGTGCGCGTGCGCTGGAAGCTCTCCAGCACACACCTGCCAATCCTATCCACCCGCGCCCAAATCCAGCGACCATCATCGCGGTCGCAGCGGATCGTGACCTCGTGCTGGACCCCGGTGAGGTCAAGTTCGAGGGAGGTGATCTCCCAGCCTGCTTGAGCCATTGTGCGCTGCAGGGCTCGCAACTGATGGCTGATCGGGTATGGGTTCACAGGGTTCATAATTTGAGTTCCTGACCAGGATGGAGTGGATCGAATGTTTCATTACCCCCATTCACGCCCGCTCGAACCGGCCAGCGACACATTATTTTCTTCAACTTCAATAGTCCGGGCGCTGCCCTTGTCGATGAAGGTGATATTTTCATGTATCTGGCGACCTTCAACGATCACTTCGAGGTGGAGCGTGCCCTTGTTATCTGTTTCGTGCTCGCAGTGGAATTTAGAAGCTAGTTCTACTCGCTCACCGTCGAGCTCAATAGAATCTCCGCCCGACACACGGTAAAACTCCTCGCCATCAATCCACACCTGCTCCCCGTCCACGATCAGAAGCACGTCTCCTTCTAGCGATCTACCCATCACATCTTCTCCCGTTTGATACCTAGTCTTCGCTGCTGGCCATGGCTTTGATAACCCCGAGAGTCATCTGCACATCGGCCAAGGCCCGGTGCGCCTGACCCTCGATAACGACCCCTTCACGGCGAGCGGCATTGATCAATTTATGCCAGCGATAGCTGCCTCTATAGTCATCCCATTCGTCGGCGTACTCGGCATAAAGGAGCATCGCACACTCAGCTTGCATCTCAATAGGTGGCAAGCCGTATAGCGCGGCAGTGTGCGCCATCACGCGGCGATCGAAAGCGAGGTTGTAGACAATTACCGTCCTGCCGGAAACGGCTTCCGCCACGCGATCGTGGATTTCAGCCCATGTTGGAGCATTCGACACCATTGCGTTGCTGATGCCATGAATAGCGGTGGCATCAGCCGGGATCTTCCGTTTAGGCTTTACCAAGGTATCTATCAACGTTTGGCCGAATTCGTCGACAACACTGATTTCCACCACTTCTGACCAGCTTTCAAGACCAGTTGACTCCACGTCAAGCACCGCAATGGGCCCGCTCAACCATTCTCTTGCCTGTTGTTGTGGTGTCATCTCGGCCTTTCTCCTACTTGCTGATGTGTCGTATCATTCAATTGCTGTCCGTACATTAAAGCCACTAGCGAGCCCGATTGCAATATTAAATACACCTGTAATAATTCACGAATGAACGAGCATAGACCACGGCGCGGCCCGCCTTACAAGCCGGAAAGCGAGAAGCATTCGGATCGCATTGAGCTGAGGGTTACGGCTGAGCAAAAGGAGTGCTACCTGTTGGCAGCTGCGCTGGAAGGCAAGACAGTGTCCGAGTGGTTGAGGGACATTCTCGATGGCCATGCCGAACGCATCATCGGAACGCATCGAGCGGAGTGAATCACTAGGTTCCCTGGATACAGCTCACCTCCGTTGTCCTTGGCGGACACACAGGGCGGTCAGCAGTATTGGGGCGAGTTAACGCCCCTGGTTGTAAGCCTGCTTGAGTAGCACCTCAAGTCGGGTCTGTGCCTCACCCAGCGTGACCCCTTTCGGCAATTTACTCAGGGTGCTCCTTGCGCCAAGGCGAAGACAACCCTTGATCGCCTCCACTTCAACTGGCTGCTTCTCTATCTGACAACTGACCGCCAGCGCGGCGATAAGGTCGCGGTCTTTTGCATCCAGACCGTGGACGTCTGGCCAGAGCAGTTTTACGCGGTCAAGCATACCGAGACTCTGCTCAACTGTTGTGCGATACAGCTTCCCTACCGTCACACCGACCACCAGCACCACCGCCCAGATCGCCAGCTTGCGCATGAACTTCTTGTCCATGCCTTTTACCACACCTGTGACCGCTCCCTTGTCCATCCCCTTCCCTCTTCGTGATATGCCACCCCGTGGCTGTTTGCATGAAAAAAGGGCCTCCCGGTGTCCACCAGCAGGCCCTACACTGTTCCTACGCCATGTCGGCGCTAGATGCACCGCCCCTGCCGGTGGCGATACTCATTCTGCTCCCACCAAGTGGCGACTTCCTTAGCCTCGTTGACGGCCCCCGCTCCTAGCATTAACCAGTAAATCTGATGTACGCCGCCAAGTGCGATGATCTCCCGAAAACGCAGGTGCGACTCACCCAGCCTACTTTTTTGGAAATGATCGTCAAACTCCTGCACGCAGGAATGGAAGTGCTTCATCAAGGTCTCCCCTGATACCACCGCACCTGTTGCCTCCGGGCTCACTTCTTTGACTGCTACTGCCATACATCCACCTTCCATCAGACCTGTGTCCGGCCGGGGTCTCCCCCGGCCTTGTGTTTGCTGATTGGCTTGCTGCTTAGCCGCCGGTGAGGGTGATGCTGGCTTTACTCTCGTCACCCGAGTCGTCCACGGCCACCGCCTCAATGTCCAGCACCCCTGGGTTCAACGCCTTGGTCATGGCGATGGCGTAGGAGGTGTTGGTGATGAGCTCGCCGTTGATCTTCCAACGGTACGCGACCACACGGCCATCCGGGTCTTCGCAGTTCATGGTGACGCGCCAGCTGGTCGTGGTCGAGGACGGGACCAACTTGCACTCCGCCGGTGTGTTAGGCACAACGGTGAAGTCATGGGTGACGTGGGCACGCTGTCCCAGCTCACTCAAGGCATCGAAGGTGATGGTGTGGTTACCAGCGGTGATGCCGGTAAAGACCTGACGACGCATCGGCATCTCAACTTCGTGACCATCAATGGCCCACTTGATCTCCGTGAGTTCGTCATCAGGGTGGTCCAGCAACACGCCACTGGACATGTTCACACTCATCGGGGACCGCATGAACTTGTTGCTATAGCTAGGCGTCAGCTTGACTTGCATCGGCACCGCCTCATCCACGGCGAACATGTGGTCATGGCTTTCGCTGTTACCACGGTTATCGCTCAGGGTGATCTTGACGGTATGCAGGCCCGGCTCGGCTACGCTACCAACCCAATCGCCCTTCACCGGGTCAAAGGAGACCTCGTTGATGCCAGCATCCGGCTCTACCGTTACCGTGTACTGCACACCTGGATAGGTAGGCAGACGGGTGGTGTTACGCACATGGATCTGAGTGGGGGCCATCCGGAATGCCTGACGCTGACCAGAGGTGAAGCGCGGGAACGCATAGGTCCACGTTTCCACCGCTTTATCGACCTCTTTGAGCGTCAGATCTTTTTGGCCATCTACCCAGACACGGTAAAGGAACGTGAGCTTGTCAGTACCAACCTCTGTCGGGGTATAGGAGACAGTGTTGCCGGTAGCGATGGTGCCATCTGGCATCACCCACTCCTCCACAAACTTCACATCCTTCACCAACAGGTAGTCGTTCTTGTAGTTGCCCTTGAGCGTGAATGGCTTGTTGGTTTCCGCCTTCGACGGACCTTCCACACTGGCACGAATGACTTGCGGGGTGAGGACTCTGGGCATGAACTTAGTGGTGACCCAGCTGCTGGCGTCAGCATCATCGTCAGATGCTGCAAACTCGGCGCGAGCATAGAGGTACTTACTGTCCGCCACCGGGGTCAGCTCGGCTGTGATGTCTCCATCCTCCCAGTTCTTGCCATCGGCCGACCACTGCACGTTCATAGCCTGGTCGAGATCCGCACCACGAGCCCCCTGCAGGGTCAGCTTAACCGGCTGGCCTTTCAAGACGACGCTATCCTGCGAAATCTGGATTTCCGGCTTGTCGTAGGCAACGATCGTGGTGATGTCGGTTGGCTGCTCAACACCGGTGATCCTGTTATGAAGCACTGCCCGCACTTGCCATTTACCCGGCTCTTCGGTCTCAAAGCTGTAAGCTGCTTTGCTCAACGCATTGGGTGCAGGACGCCAGCTGCCGCTGTCACCATCACGGATCTGCCACTCAATGTCACCCAGCGCCTTCTTATCTTGGTCTGTTTCCGTCGATACCCGCACGGTGGCCTTCATCGGTACCTGGTCAACGATACTGAGAACGTCCGGCTTCCCATCAACACCCACCCCCTTAATCAGCATGAGGTGCTGTTTACGGGACTGGATTTTCAGGTTGAAATGCTCAAACGGTGAGATAACGTCACCCACGATCATGTAGGTGATAGAGCGTCCCACGGTCTTGGAGGGGTCAAAGTTGAGTTTGACTTCACCGTTGGCATCAGTGCGGACCTTGTCCGTGAGCTCGATGATCTTCTTGGTAGCTCCCTTACCCTTCTCAAAGGTGGTGAGTTCCTGCACAAGACGCATGTCCCACTGGCCATGCTCCTTCGCGATGTAGTTGATCTGGTCCGTCTTGGAATCGAAGATACCAACCTTGGCCGTCACCTCAGTAGGTGCGTTATCTGAGATTTCATTAGAGAGGCCGGTCAGGTTTATCTTCATGCGCTTGTTCGGCACAACGTAGATTTTGCCTTCCTTGATCACCTTGAACTCATCGGTGCGGGCATATTTGGCCGTAACCGTCATTGGATAGACAGTCCAGATGTCACCCTTCGGCACTTTGATGATCTGGGAGAAGCGTGAGAGACCGTCCGAACGGGCCCGCATCGCTACGGTAGAATCGCTTTCCACCAGACCTGGGATGTTTACCCCGATCTCCACATCACCCGGTGAGGACAAGACCAGCGCTGTACCGGCGACGCCACCATTGATGTCAACCATCAGACCGTCTTCGCCTTGCTTGCGCCGCCCAGTAAAGCTGATCTTCGGCTCGGCCGCTTTTTGGGGCTGCAGATCGGCCGTGCCAGAGCGAACCTTGCGCTTGTACCCCTCTGCACTGATCGCATAGAGGTCATAGCCCACGATCCCGTCCGAATCGTCAATGAATCCTTCGAGCTTGATCTTACCCACCACGCTCACCGCAGGGGTCAGGCCGCTTGGCAGATCCCATTCGGCAAAGCAGGTGATAGAGCCGGTGGTGGAAGCTGAAATCCGCGCCTGTTCTTCGTCGAAGGTCATTGGGCAGTGATAGCCGGAGGTCTCAACCTTAACCGAGGTGCGCTGCACAAATTGCACAGGTTTGGACGGGCTCGCGGTCAACACTAGATCGGTAGCCGCGTACTGCACCATCGTGGTTTTGCTGGTCACCCGACCGGCTTTGTCCTTGGCGGAAATCACCAGCGGGTAAGCGGTTCCAGCCTGCAGCGTCGACAGATCGGTTTTTCCGACCGTAAAGACGCCTTCTGTGTCCGTTGGGGACAACGGCAGGGTCACGTCACCCAGTTTTGCCGTTACCTCTGTGACGCCACCGGCGTAGCCGTTATGCGCTGCGACTGTCAGGTGCTCTGGGAAGAAGAGGACTGTGTTTTCGCCCAGCAACGACAGTTCGGTGTCGTAGACGCCAACCTGTGGACCATAGCGGTCAAGACGCAACGGCAGGGCGGTTTCGGAGGTGCTGGTGTTACCGTAGCCATCGGAGGCTTCCATCGTGGCCAGGAAGTCACCGTCCTTGATGGTGTTCAGGTCAAAGTCGTAACGGAACTGTGCGGGCCCGGTGACTTTGAACGGCCCGACAGGCTTCGCGGAATAGGTTGTGTTGTCGTGCGTGGTGTTGGCAAGGCTCAGCAAGGTCTTGCCCTTGTAGGACAAAATGACCTTGCGCGGAGTTGCCGGGTCTGGGGTCAACACCATACGCAGGTTAGACGGCTGCCACCATGTTTTACCGGCCTCATTGTGAACCGAGTTAACCAACACAGCGATGGTGCTATAGAGCACATCTTGGGTGCCGCTCACTGTTTCAATCGTATCCAGCGGGGACTCCATGTTGCCCTGTTGAATCTTCCCTACCTGGGGCGGTCGGAAGTCCCAAGACAAGGCGACCTGGTTGACCACCGGCACGAAATAGTTGTTGGTGGAGTTGACGTCCACCGCCATCGGCTTCGCGCCCACATCATCAGTTCCACGAACGTGTGTCATGGCGCTGTTGCTGGCCACGCAGTTATCCGCACCCTCCTTGACCAAGCAAGTGGAGAACCCGTCGATATTGACACGCTGATCATACGGACGCTTTTCGAGCGTCACTTTCACAGCGCCTGCGTTCTGGCGCTTGTGGATCAGCGGGTCATTGCCATCCACCCAGCCCGGCTCGTCAAACTGATGCTGGAACTTGGTAATGACCGGCGGAACGGTCGGCTCCACGTTGAAGGGCAGGAAGCCGGAGGTGATCACCTCGGGGGTCTCTGCGCTCCCGTTGCGGTATACGAGCTGGTAGGGGACAGACTTGGCCCCCTTCTGCGCCGTGAACCCCTTGAGCGATGGGTCATCCTTGTCAAAGACCATGCCGACAGGAAGATCGGCGTTGTTGATCTGCAGGTAACACCCTAGCGTCCCAGCTGGTGGGTTAGCCGAGTTGTAGTTGAGCACCCGGCAGCCATCATGAGTCGCGGCGAGCATCACTTTTACTTCCTTGACCCCCTCATAGAACGGGCCAGGCGCACTGACAGATACCTTCGGCTGGTGTGAAGTGATCTCCCCAGTCACAGTCATAGAGGCGGCGAAGGTAGGTTGGGCGACAACAGCCCCCACAATTGCCGCGATTTTTGTTAGCTTATGTTCCATACCTACGTCTCCTAATTCACCGTCAACTGCGGGATGTCAATCATGTAGTTCGCCTTCCCGGTCACACCGGATGTGGCAGGCCAGACCGGCAACTTGGCAGACCCCTGCGGATCAAGCGGGATCACCACGTCTTTGGTTTCACCGGGTTGAACCGGCTGACCGTTGAAAATCACGCCAAATGCGGCATCAGTACGCAGGGTGATGTACCCCGCTTGCGGGCCACGGCTTTGCGACCCGCCATCCGTCAGCGCCCCCTTGAACACGACCATCCCGAGTGGTTGATCGTTGGCGTCCAGCAAGGACTTCGAGACTGCAAGTACGCTGACGGGGTCGGCTATGGCCAAGTTCTGCAGGCTCAGGGAGAAGGTCTGGATGACCGAGGTCTTGTTGCCTTGCGAGTCCACCGCATCGACCTTGAGGGTGTACTCCTGACCGGGTTCAAGGGTCGGGAACATACGCGGCACCTCTGGCTGCCAGCCGTCTGCCAGCTTCGAATACCCGAGGTCCAACGCATCGTTGATGGGGCCTCCCACCAGCGTAATGCGGCTGATCATCGGGCTGCTGTCCACCGTGTCACTGAGCATCACGCGCAGATCTTTCACCGTGTCGATGGCAGAGGGCACAGTGCCGCCGCGGTACTTGACGGACAACGAGGGCGGGGTGCGGTCTGAGGTGAAGGGGAACAGACTGACCGAGGTCTTCGGGCCATGCCGCTCTTGGGCCACGGCGCTGAGGGTGTAATGGCCTTCCGCAAGGGTGGAGAGGTCGTACACGTAGGTGTATTGGGTATCGAGGTTGGCGGTGAGGCCCCCGGTTGGCGTGACCTTCGTCCCGTTGTTCTCAATCCAAGCGTCGTTCAGACGCAGACGGTCGAAGTACGCCCCACGCCGCGGCTGCACGATCTTGAGAGTCAGCTTTTTGGTGACACTGTCAAACTCAGGGGAAATGGTCGGATAGTGCTGATCGTTCCAAGTGATCTCGCCCCACACCGGTGAGCCAATCAGTGTGCCATCAGCGCTATTCACGATGGCTTGATCGTGGAAGTAGCCAGTGGTGCCTTTGTTAATGGTGTAGTTCCAAGCAGCGCCGCACTGAGTCTGCCCCGCCGGGACGGTGCAACCAGCAAGATGGCTTACCTTCTGGTCAAAGGGCCTTGCCCCGACCGTGGCTCGCCACTGGCTGATGGTGACTGGCAACGCTGAGTTCTGTATCTCACGGGCGCGAGAGGCCCAGCCGATGTCGCTGTAGAGGTATTCCATGTTGGGGAGGTCAGGCGCTTTGGGTACGCCCGGCCCGAGCACCAGGTTGTAGCCTACGCCCGCGCCCGCCCAACTACCGAAGTTAATCCAACGAAGGTAGTTTTGGTCGGAGAAGTTGTGTGGTGAGGTCATCACCAGATAGACGTAGGTGGCGTCTTCACCGGCTTTAACGACCCCACCTACCCCGCTGTAGAGGTAGATACCAGACTGGACATAGTCCTTGAAGTTGGTCTTGGGGAGTCTATAGGCGAGCTTGACGGGGTTGGTATAGACCGTCATACCCGCCACATAGGGATCAAACTTGTCGAGGCCCGGCCCGAGCACGTTGCTGGAGTTGGGGTTATAAACCCCGAACACCCCCGGCGCATTGACCACGTTATCCCAACGCGCATTCTGGATTGGTGACTTGTATATGTTGCCCGCGCCATCTGTGGCGATGAATTGCAGACCAAACAGTTCATCCAGGTTCGACGCGGGGAACGAAGAAGCCATCGGATAGGACAGCGATGAGGACGCGGTTTCGTAAGGACGATCCAGATTTTTATAAACGGAGCCGTTTTCGCGGAAGACGAGGAAGCTGCCGCTGACAATGCCGGAAGGATCCGTGAGGTTAGGCAGTACGAAGTTGGGGGTATCTGCCCCACCGGTACCCAGCAACCATGTCGCGCCAGTATTCACCCGCTCCCATCCCGTCGCATTGACCGTCATCGGGTTGGCGGTGGGCGGCGTGGTGTCTACGTTGAAGGTATAGGTGTTAGTCGATACCTGATTGCCGAGGATGTCATACACCGTCGAGCGCAGCTGATAGTTGCCATCCGACGCGGGCTTGGCGACGTTGAACTTGACCCCGTAGAAATCCGTGCCCGAGGCGGTGATCCGGTTGGCGACTGTGATGATACCCGAGGTCTCGGTCTGCACCACGGCAGCGCCCTTGAGCAGTTCCAGCTTCACCTTGCGATCGAGGCCCGCGATGGTCGTGACCACGATATTGCTGTTGGCACTGTACCAGGTAGCGGTGGGCGTCTTGACCTGCAGGGCCCCATTGGTGTCCGTGTAGGACATCTCGAAGATCTGTGCCGACGTTGCCGAGGTCATGCCCAGCAGGGCGAGTGCGATGGCTATTTTATTGAGTTTTAGCACTGTGAAATCTCCTCCCTGAACGCCATCAGTTCACAGTTAACTGAGGTATATCAATCATGTAGCTCGCCTTGCCGGTCACACCGGAGGTAGCTGGCCAGACTGGCAACCGAGCAGACCCATCCACGTCGAGCGGGATCACTACTTCCCTGGTCTCACCGGGTTGCACTGGTTGGCCATTGAAAATGACCGAGAAAGCGGCATCACTTCGCAGGGTGATGTAACCCGCTTGTGGACCCCGGCTCTGGGTGCCGCCATCGGTCAAGGCACCCTTAAACACCACCATCCCGAGTGGTTGATCGTGCGAGTCCAGCAAGGACTTCGCGACCGCCATCACCTTGACCGGGTCGGCAATGGCCAGGTTCTGCAAGCTGAGGGAGAAGGTCTGGCTCACCGTGCGCTTATTGCCCTGAGCATCCACAGCATCAACCTTGAGGGTGTACTCCTGACCGGGTTCCAGCGTGGGGAACATACGCGGCACCTCTGGCTGCCAGCCGTCTGCCAGCTTTGAGTAGCCCAAATCCAGAGCGTCGTTGATGGGGCCACCCACCAGCGTCATGCGGGTGATCACCGGGTTGTTATCGACGGTGTCGCTGATGAGCACGCGCAGGTCTTTCACCGTGTCGATGGCAGTGGGCACCGTGCCGCCGTGGTACTGAACGGACAGCGAGGGCGGGGTGCGGTCAGAGGTGAAGGGGAACAGATCGACCGTGGTCTTCGGGCCCATCCGTTCTTGGGCGACGGCCTTGAGCGTGTAATTGCCTTCCGCGAGGGTGGATAGGTCATACACGTAGGTGTAGTTAGCGTCCAGGTTGGCGGTGAGGCCCCCAGTCGGATTGACGCGCGTCCCGTTGTTCTCAATCCAGGCGTCATTCAACCGCAGGCGATCGAAGTATGCGCGGCGTCCCGGCTGCACAATTTTGAGAGTCAGCTTCTTGGTGACGCTGTCGAACACAGGCGTGATGGACGGATAATGCTGATCGTTCCAAGCAATATCTGCCCACACCGGCGAGCCCATCAATGTGCCATCTGTACTTTT
>RRZT010343551.1_pt1 | contig 15675 bp, 10 predicted proteins | sample 2165551 | NCBI WGS metagenome assembly RRZT01 (sample SAMN10456910, study PRJNA506462) | wastewater metagenome | biome: wastewater; feature: sludge; material: wastewater sludge; isolation source: wastewater sludge with Escherichia coli K12::gfp cells carrying plasmid... | place: USA: Moscow, Idaho... | reverse complement strand
GTTCATCTGTGTTCGCCTTACAGGTCCCATCGAATCTAGTGAGAAGATCAACCACGACCAGTTGTATGCCCAGGCCATGCATGAAATAAAGAGAGGCGAACGCTACTGGTTTGAGGGTCCGGAAGAGGCTATCCTGTCGGAGACCAACAAAGAATTTCAGGTACAGGTACCTGCAGAGCAACTGTTTCTGCAATTCTTCCGTGCCGCCGAATCCACAGAGAAAGGAGAGAAGCTCCTAGCCGTTGAAATACTGGGTCGCCTGCAGGAGAAAAAACTCTTTAATCTGTCGACCACCAAAATCATCCATTTCGGCCGCATCCTGCACAAACACCAAATCCCTTCCAAACGAACCCAAACCGGAACCATATACCATGTAGTGGAGAAATAAGCAATCCCCCAGTCCGGTGTTCAATAGAATGCCGGGCTGGGGGGAGTTTTATATAAAAAGGATTTTATTCTTATACGTTATTAATACAATTACGCACTTTACTCCAGTGGGTCAAACTATAATTAGACCCGTTTTGTCTCTTTTGAAGCGATATATGTACGTATCTAGAGTATCGGGGAAAGGATTTAGAATAGTGCAGAGAGTGAAGAAAGAAATTCTATACTCTGTTGTTAGAAAAAACAATATTAGGTGACGTTTCACTCTAACCTTATTGAAAAATTCTCAATTTATTGCCAATTATAAGTAGATATTGCAGGATTCACGTATGCTTTTGAAAAAAAATATTATTTTTGTCTGGTAATCAATATAATTGATATGACAAAGAAGGATATTAATAGATTAAAGGTGGTTCTAGCTGAAAAAAAAAGAACTAATAAATGGTTGTCTGAGCAGTTAGGTAAAGACCCTGGAACCATTTCAAAGTGGTGTACAAATACATCACAGCCAGACTTGGAAACATTGATGAAAATTACACGTCTTCTTGAAGTAGACCTCAATGATTTAGTGCGATATGAAGAGTAAATGGCATTTTGAATTATGATCGATACAAATGAGATAGTAAATTATGTGAAGCAGAATACACGCAATAAAATAGTGTTCTGCCATGAAGATATTGACGGTATAAGATTCGTCAATGTTGGTCTCATTTTATCTAAATTGCTAAATGAGGAAGATAATTTCGAAAACGGATACCAACTACTTTGCAATAGTATTCTAAATCGAACCCAATATAACGAATTAATTGGAGACTACATTGCTTTAGAGAATATAGGAATCCTATTTGAGCCAGAACTAAAGTTTGATTTATACAATATTTTGGAGTATTTTTCTCACAATCAATGCTTCATCATTAAATCAGATGCTGAGATAAAGGATGATAAATTTTATTTCCTTATCCCAGAAGATTCAACTTCAATTACGCTTTCGGGCTTATCATATAAACTAATATAGTAAATCCATCAACATGAAATATAGAGATATTATCCAATTCGAGTCACTCAACGAAGTTGTAAAGTTTAATCGACTTAGTGACGAAGAATATCGTAAGAATACCGTTAGCTCGTATGTGTTTTCTGACACCTACGAAAAGACAATCATACCAGAGATATGCAAAAATCTTGACTATACAGCAGGTTATGAAACATTTGGCTTGCAGATAGTCGGTACGTATGGTACAGGTAAGTCACATTTAATGTCACTCATTTCTCTTATTGCTGAAAATGTAGACTACCTACGATTGGTCAAGAGTGAAAAGGCAGCAAAAGTGCTTGGTGTTATCGCTGGAAAGTATAAAATTGTACGTTTCGAATTGGGTAGTACGGATGAATTGTGGAATCTTGTTTGCCATCAGATTGATTTGAAATTCAAAGAATGGGGAATTCCTCATTCTATTGCTGATGACAAAGAACCCGATATGTATAAGCATAAGCTGAGCCGAATGATGGCAATGTTTGAGCAAGCTCATCCAGATAAAGGTTTGATGATTGTAATCGACGAAATGTTGTCGTACCTTAAAGGTAGAAGTGGAAATGATAAACTTAACCGTGACTTAGCTGTAATTCAGGCATTAGGAGAACTATGTGATCACAGCAAATTTCGTATGGTTTTCGGTGTTCAGGAGCTAATTTACACCGCACCTGCATTCCAGTTTGCATCGCAAATGCTTAATCAAGTTAGCCAGCGTTACCGCCAGATTGAAATAACCAAGCAAGATGTGCAATATGTTACAGAACAGCGTATTTTGAAGAAAACACCTGATCAAAAGGTAGTTATCAGAAAGCACCTATCAAAATTTACAGAATTCTTCACGGATATGCATGCTAACCTTGATGAATATGTGAATCTTTATCCTGTAAATCCATCGTTCTTCGATAATTTTCAGCAGATTAAAATAGGTAAGAGCCAGCGTGAAATATTGAAAACGCTTTCTAACAAATTTCAGAAGATTGCAGATGAAGAAATCCCCGAATCACAGCCTGGTCTTATCTGTTACGATAGTTATTGGGACGATTTGCAATCTAGTCAGATGCAGACCTACCCCGATATACGCCGTATTACGGAGATAATGCAAACAGTACACCAAAAGATCAATGATAATTTTACGGGAGCAAGAGCAAAAAAAATACCTTTGGCTCATCGCATAGCCAATGCTTGTGCTGTTAAAATTTTGCAGGATTCTCTGGAAAAAACGAATGGAGCTAACGCCGAAAGCCTCGTTGATGATTTGTGCTATTTTGATTCGTCTTGTATCGACAGAGAATTTCTTATTGATACCGTTAATGTCACAGCTAGTCAGATAGCGCAGTCTACTGATGGTCAGTATTTTACAGTGAATGCAGCCAACCAAGAATATCACATTCGTGTGGAAGGTGGCGTAAATTACGAGCAGAAGATTAAAGCCTTTGTTGATACAATGAGTGAGGACAATAAAGATAGTCATTTCTACAACTTCCTTGTGGAATATTTACCAATTGAGACCGAACAATGCCGTCGTGAATTTAAAATCTATCGTCACAGTATTGTTTGGATCTCTCACAAAGTGATGCTCGATGGATATATTTTTATGGGCAATCCATCGGAACGTAGCACCACACATCCAGAGCAAAATTACTATATTTACTTCATGCCTATTTTTAATAAGGAAAATATCAAACATGGCGATGAACCTGATAGTGTATATATTCATCTCGACTCTGTAAGCGACGAGATGAAAGAACTTATCGAGCTGTATGCAGCAAGCGAAGCTTTGATAGCCAGTTCGGACAGTTCTCAAAAGAAGTTCTACGAAAACTATAAAGATAAATATGTAGAAAAGCTGAAACCTGTATTCCAGCGCGATTTCTTGCAGTGTATAGAAGTAGTATATATGGGTGAGAAGCAGACCATCACTCCCGAAATGATGCGTAGTGGTTCTAAAGAACAAGTAGTGAGTAATATAGCTTCTATTATTCTTGAAGACTATTTCTGCAACCAAATGCCCGACTATCCAAAGTTTACTTTGCTCAATTCTGCCATGACCAGCACGAACAGAGATGCCATGCTCAAAAGTGCAAGAAGCAGAATAGCAAATCCTTCAATGGGTAGTCGTGATGGTGACGCCATTCTTGCTGGTTTGGGATTGTTCCAAGATAATCAGTTGAGTACAGAATCAAGCATTTATGCTCTAAATATAAAAAACAAACTTGAAGCTAAGGGTGAAGGACAAGTTCTCAACCGCGACGAGATACTTCATCGTTTCTACAAAGAATGGGAAAACGATTGGCGAAGTAACGACTATGGCTTAGAATCGGACTTGGAATTTTTAGTTCTATTAACAATGGTAACTCTCGGCGAGATAGAAATCAACTACCCAGGTGGATTAAATATCAACGCAGCTAATATCCAACAAATTGTTGATTTGGCAAAAGAAGGGGCTTACAGCTTTTCTCATATCCGTCAACCTAAAGGTATGAATCTTGCCGCCGTCAGAGAGCTTTTTATAGGTATCACTGGCAAAGATATGACCAGCCAGTTGCAAAACCCAGAGATTTATCTGCAATTGGTAGCAAGTGCAAAGGCATTGGCTGCAAGGGCTGTGCAGAGTTGCAACACCATTAATAATGGACTCAATTTAGAGAACATTCAGATTATAGGTGAGATGGAAGCAGGTAGCATGAAATCTCAACTTGCTGCACTCACAGGACTTTGTGATAGAATATCAAACTATGCCTCCGCTGCTAAAATACGTAATATCCCTGCTGAATGGACAGCTGAAAAGTTGAAAAAGACTTTCGCATCAAAATCATTTATCAATATAATAAACAAAGGTGCAAAGCTAGTAGAAGAATTCCGCCCACGCATTGATTACCTTTATCAGGCAATGCAGTATATGACTGATGATGCCATGATTATCGAGGTTAATAAAGCATTGGCAAAAGTAGATAGTATAGAGTTGGATAATGATGCCAAAATAATTGCTTACCGTCAAGAATTAGATTCTCTCAAAGAGCAATATGCCAAATGGTATATTATGAAATATAAGGAATACCATATCACTGGTTTGCAGGACACAGAGAAGCGCAAAACGATGAATAGCAATATCAAGAAGGTATGCGATAGAGTTTGTGGTTCCGACTATGAAAATGGTTATATATCCGTAGCATATAAATACGCCGAATGGACGAGAAAAATAGCTCAGCTCACTACAGGAACAGAACCAATCTTGCAGAATATGCTTAGTACTCCCTATGCTGGATTCAATCCAAAACAATATATTGGAAAGACTTTGCCTGATTTAAAAGATTTGAATGAAGAACTAGATACTATCTATAACGATGTGGATGATGCTTTGCAGCTTATTTTAAACGATAGCCTTCTACAAGCCAATAGAGATATTTTGGACGATAGTCAAAAAGGACTTCTTGACAGATATATATCGAAGGGTGAAGATCTAGCGCCAAACAATGCCGAACGTCTTTATGAGATAGTGTGCAAACTTCATCAAGGAATTCAGCGCATTACTATTTCGCAAGAGGACATTCGTAAGCAGTTCAATCGACCAATGACACCAGATGAAGCTATTAAGACGTTTAAGAACTATATTAATTCCCTAACGTCAGGTGGAAAAGGTGAGAACATTCGTATTATACTAAATTAAGAAACCTGCCAACTATGAATAATGATAAGAATGGCTTTCTTTTCTCGCAAGATGAGATGGACAGCCTAGACCCAACTAATTTATTCAATCCTGATAATCAGATTGAACCTGTTAAATGTTTGGGTATGATTTTCGAAAGTGAAGATGCTCGCCGTGAGTACTTTCGTGAGGAACTTCGTAAGAAACTGCCTGAACTCAAACAAATAGAAGGCTTCCCTATTGGAGAGGATGATGATATTATCAACCTATCTGACCCTCCATACTATACAGCTTGCCCTAATCCTTGGTTAAATGATTTTATTGAGGAATGGGAAAAGGAAAAGGATTTGTTGGAAAAAGAAGGGAAGAGAATAGTCGATTTCAAAGTAAAAGAACCATATTATGAAGATGTAGTTGCTCAAAAAAATAGTCCTATTTACAACGCTCACTCATATCATACAAAGGTTCCTCATGAGGTTATCATGAAGTATCTATTACATTATACTCAGCCTGGTGATATTATAATTGACAATTTTGGTGGAACTGGCATGACTGGTGTTGCAGTAAATGAGTTGTCTAATGGGGTAAATTACAATGGTATGCAGAAAGATAATTGGGGCTACCGAAATTGTATTTGCGGAGATTTGTCCACGATAGCTAGCTTTATCACCCACAATTATACTAATAAGATATCAAAAGATGACTTTTTAAAAGCTGCAAATTCTATATTTTGTAACCTTGAAAAAGATTTTTCATGGATGTATAAAACAATGGATAATGGTGTAGAAGGAATAGTCAATTATTACATATGGAGTGAATTACAAGTTTGTCCAAATTGTGGAAGTCAATTTACTTATTGGGATGCAGCAGTAGACTTTGAAAATCAAAGAGTTAATGATAAATACAATTGTCCTCACTGTGATGCTCTTATCAATAAAAAGCAATCACAAAAGGCTAAAGAATCAATTTATGATGATATTATCTCCGAAACATATGAACGAGTAAAATATGTGCCAGTTATTGTTAATTATATCATTTCAGGGAAAAGAAAGGAAAGACCAATAAATGACTACGATAAAGAGGTGCTGGATAAAATTCAAAATACTCGCATTACCAATTGGTGTCCTTCAAATAAAATGATGGGTATTGGTGAACATTGGGGTGATACTTGGCGTGCTGGATATCATATCGGATTTAATCATGTGCACAATTTTTATACGCGCCGAAACCTTATTATATTGTCTCATTTTTTTTCTCTTATTACAAATTATCAATGTGATGGAAGACTGAAATCATATTTAATGTCTTGGTTTACATCTAGCCTTAGTCGTCTACATATAATGAATAGATATGCTGCGAATCACCATAGACATGTTGGGCCCCTTGCAAATACTTTGTATGTTAGCGGAACACCAGCAGAAATTTCCCCATTCTACTTTATAAAGTCTAAGATAAAAGATAACGCTATAAATATTACTAGTAACAATAATGTTATAAACCAAGTTTGTTCTGCGACCTATACCAATATTCCAGATAACTCCATTGACTATATATTTACCGATCCACCATTTGGCGGAAATATTATGTATTCGGAATTGAATTATATTACAGAGTCTTGGTTGAAGGTTTTTACTAATAATGAATCAGAAGCCATAACAAATGTTTCTCAAGGGAAAAATACATTTATTTATCAAAATCTCATGCTGAATTGTTTTAAGGTATACTTTCGTATTTTGAAACCAAATAAATGGATGACTGTCGAATTTAGTAATACCAGTGCTGCTATTTGGAATTCTATACAACAAGCAATTCTGCAAGCTGGATTTGTTATTGCATATGTTTCAGATCTTAATAAAGGAAGAGGAGGCTTACATGGCATTTATAGCGTTGTCGCTGTAAATCAAGATTTGGCGATAACATGCTATAAACCATCAAAATTAAATTCTGAAGATAAATCAGAAACCATTATTGATGAATGGTCATTCATAGAGGATTTTCTAAATCATATACCAATTCATGTAAGCTCTGATAATAAAACGACAACGGTTATAGAACGCAATCCAAAAATATTGTTTGATAGGTTGGTGTCATACAAAGTACAACGTGGTTTTCCTGTTCCTTTAGATGCACTAGAATTTCAACAAGGGTTGCGTGAACGTTATATTGAACGTGACGGTATGTTCTTTACTGCGACTCAAGCCGCAGAATACGAAGAAAAGAAGAAAAATGCTCCTGAATTCGTATCATTAGGTATAATTGTTAGTGATGAAGCAAGCGGAATTCAATGGCTAAAAAACCAATTGCGTGAAACCTCTAAAACGTACCAAGAGATACAGCCAGAATGGATGCAAGCTATCAATGGATTGCGTAAGAATGATATTCTGCCAGAACTTAAACAATTACTTGATGAGAATTTCATTGAAATGGAAGATGGCAAATGGAGATTACCAAATATCCGGGACGATGTGGATAAAGAAGCATTACGTACTAAGTCTTTGCTGCGAGAGTTCAAAAAATATGTAGAAGCTGCAAGTAAGCCTAAAGCTAAGATAAAAGAGGCGCGTGTGGAAGCTTTGCGCGCGGGCTTCAAGCAATGCTACATCGACAAAGACTTCAAGACAATTGTTCTTGTTGGAGATAAGATACCACAGAACCTGCGTGATGAAGATGAAATATTGCTTCAATTCTACGATATTGCCCTTAATAAAATGTAAGACAGGTATACAATATGCGAACAATGGACGAACAAATAGAACTACTGGAGAGTTTGCTTAACATTGCACGTCAGCGCAAAGAAGCAGGTGAAACCGAATGGCTGGAGTTTAAAACAAACATCAGCGAATCGCACAGTAGCATTACCTATGAGAGAGTTGGTGAATACATTTCTGGAATTTCCAATTCGGCTTGCTTGAAAGATAAACCATATGGCTATCTTATTCTTGGAATTGAAGATGGTACATGGGATTTGAAAGGTACAAACCTTAGAATGCCAGAGCAGAAAATGGGTAATCAAGACTATGAATTGTGGCTTCGAAAGAACCTTTCGCCTAAGGTGACATTTGATATACAAGAATTTGATTATAATGGCAATCATATAGTGATGTTCGTTATTCCAGCGGCTGTGGGTGAACCTACCTATTTTAAAAATGAAGCATACGTGAGAATAGGTAGTAACCTGACAAAATTAAAAGATTTCCCAACTTACCTCCGTCGTATCTATTCATCACAGGTAGATTGGAGTGCGCAAATAATAGAGAGTGCTACCATCGACGACCTTGATAAAGAAGCCATAGAGAAAGCCCGTCAGCTCTTCGCAAGAAAGCATGAACATTTGCGCGAAGAGATGAAGGGTTGGGATGATGCCACATTCTTGAATAAAGCTAGAATCACAATTAAAGGTCAAATTACCAATACTGCTATTCTTCTACTTGGAAAGCCAGAAAGCGAACACCTAATTTCGCCGGCAGTGGCGCGAATAAGATGGATATTAAAGGATGCAACGGGAAGCGAGCGTGATTTTCAGATAGAAACCTGCCCATTTGTGATAGCTGTAGACAGGATATACGGCAAAATTCGCAATCTGAAATACAGATATATAAATCCCGAATTGCTATCGCTCATGCCTGAAGAGCTTGATACCTATGATCCTTTTATCATTCGAGAAGCATTGAATAATGCCATTGCCCATCAAGACTACTCTTGCCATGGTATGATAAACGTGATAGAAACAGAAGATAGACTGCTATTCACAAATCTAGGTAGCTTTATTCCCGATTCCATCAAGAGTGTGCTCACCTCTGATGCTCCTGAAGAAAGATACCGAAACAAATTTTTAGTGGGTGCTATGGTGGAGCTTTATATGGTGGATACAATAGGTAGTGGAATCAAAAGAATGTTCTATCTACAAAGGCAACGTTTGTTTCCTATGCCCGATTACGATTTGTCCGACAATAAGGTGAAAGTTACGATTGTGGGACGTGTACTCGATAATGACTACGCTATGTTGTTGTCTAAAGACAGAATGCTAAGTCTTATAGACATAGAGATTCTAAACAGAATTCAGATGCAACGTCCTCTATCAGATGAAGAAATTGCCTACCTTAGAAAGCATAAATTAGTAGAAGGTAAGAAAAACGCTCTCTATATTGCAAAGTCAATAGCCGGGAAAATCGGTAAAAAGGCTGATTATACTCGAAATAAAGGTTTAGATGAGAATTATTACACTGAAATGATTATCAAGTTCATTGACCAGCATAAAAAAGTAAGTCGTAAGGATGTGGATGAACTACTTTTGCCTAAGTTGCCAGAGGCTCTCAACGAGAAACAGAAACTTACAAAGATAGGTCATATGCTTACAAAGCTCAAAAAAGAAGGCTGTATAGAATTGGGAGAGAAAAAACAATGGATACCAGGCAAGAATCATACTTCTCGCAAATGATATGAAAATGCGAGAACTTTGCGAGAACTTTGCGAGAACTAAATATGTATGCTGTTGAATAACAATTGGCTATAACTTCTAGCAATTACAAAGGATAATATAGATGACAAGCAGACTGATACAAAAGATAGCTCAAAAGGTGACGGTAGATTACTGTCACCTTACATTCGTGGAGAATCCCGACAGATTTCTCTTTAATGATGAAGTATGCCGTCTGTTGTGTAAAGAACAAGGCCTTGAAATTGTAAAAGGTAGCCAGCTTTCGCTGCGAATCCACTTTGAGCTACACTATAAACAAAACCCTAACTCTCGATACGTATATATCTGCAATCATGCAAATGCATTATTGCCTGATTTGAAAAAAGAAGGAGTAAAACTGGAATTCTCAATAACTGACGTCTTTCCGCTCTTTGCCGACAAAACTTTACTGCGCAAAGAATCGCTTGATGTCCTAGAGGTACTCTACTCCGAGTATGTTGGCAAAAGAGTTTCTCTAACAGAAGGAAAGTGTATTCTGGTAAACATTAACAGTAGAGTTAGTGAACAACATCAAATATCGGTTGCAACATTTCGCTATAGGCTCCAGGTAGGCGATTTTGATTGGAAAGATTTACCTAGGACGATAAGGGATATTTCTACAATATTAACCGAAGCAATCGGAGCAGGTGTGATAGATGACCTATGGAACGAAGTGATTGATCTCAATCAAAAGTTTCAGAAATGGTTAGACGAAAGCTATTTCTCTACTCTTGTAAGCAATTCCCTTATTGCTCCAAAAAGTGTAAATCGCATTCTTCCACATCTTTCAACCAACTACCATCAAGACGACAAGCTGGCTTTGGTGGTGGTAGACGGTATGAGCTATTGGCAATACATCATATTGAAAAGCTATTTGAAGAAAAACGGATTCAAAACAAATGATAACTCTATCGTATCTTGGCTTCCAAGTATCACAATGCTCTCACGCCAGGCAATCTTTCGTGGCGAAACGCCATTGCAAAACTATCTTCAGAATCCACAAAACGAAGCTAAGCTTTGGAAAAACTACTGGCAACAACGTGGCTTCAGCAATTTTGAGGTACAATATCTTTATAATACAGATGAATTTACAATAAACGATGGAGTGAAAAGACTTGCTTTTGTAACGATAGAAATGGATGAAAAGATCCATGCGTCTGCCGATTTGAAAGAATTGCATCTACTAACAGAATATTGGTGTACACGTTTCATCTCAAAACTGGAAGCTATTGCAGAAAAAGGATTTACTATCTATTTCACAGCAGATCACGGCAATGTCTTGGCAAAAGGCTGGAGATCTATAAAGCAAGAAGAAAAAGTATATCTTTTTAAGGACGGTAGCCGAGGTGATCGGCACCTGATATATACGGATAAAGAAGAGCAAAACAGATTTGCTAATGCGAATGCAGAACTTAATCTACTTAGTCACGACAATTGGCTTTGCCTAAGTGACGACAAATGTTTTGCAAGCAATAAAACGAAAAAAATAACACATGGCGGTAGTCACTTTATGGAAGTGGCAATCCCCTTTATCAAAATTACGAAATAAGAATGGAGAAGATTACAATAGGCATAGAGAAAAGAATATCACTTGGAGTGCTGGAGATGGCTCTTCGGGCTGTGTTGGATGGTAATGCCTCAATGGATTATTTCAACGAACTGGCTCACACAGAATGTGCTGGTGCAAATCGTGCAAAAAAAACCGTTGCACTAATGAATCGTATGACTATAAAAAGTAAATTGATGCCATATCTGCTGGAGCACAAAGAAGAAACAGAGAGTCTGCTCCGTAGCAAATACGACCGTCGGCTGTTGTTTGTGGCTATGATGAGCTCTGCATATACAATTTTCTATGATTCCCTGTCTCAAATGGGAAAATATTTCCATGTACAGGACGAAGTGAGCAGAGAGTATTTGCTCAAAAAGCTGAGTGAGAAATACGGAAGCACCAGAATGCTTGATGTGGCTTTTGACTGTGTGATGCCGATGCTTATTGAGGCCGGTTTCATTGTAAGGCCAAGACTGGGAGTTTACCAGATGGTAAAACAAGAAAAATATACGGATGTTGCAAAACAAGTATATACTAAGTCTTTCTTCCTGAATAATCCAAATTACTCAGAGTTGGACTATGTTGAAACCAATTCATACTTTGAATACTTAAAATAAAGTAATATGGTACAAACATTCTCTAATATAGGGGAATGCAATGATTACATTGAATTCCTGGAAATTAAAGGAAACCCAATTCCAGATTGGGTGAAAGCCGAAAAAAAAAGGATTGAACGAGAGAGTGCTATTCCTAGTACGGAATACATTTTCGGTACAATGGCTGCACACAATCCATTTATGACAGATGAAAAGGAACAGGTCGTTAGGGAAATGACGGATCAACTGATGACTACTGCTGATAATGCTAGCCAACCTTGCCTTCTTCTTGGTAAAGTGCAGTGTGGCAAAACCGACACTTTCCTAAGTATAATGGGGCTATGCTTTGACCGAGGTATAGATATTGCTGTAGTGATGACAAAAGGCACTAATACCTTGACAATGCAGACAATTGAACGACTTAATAGGGATTTTCGTTTCTTCAAAGATGACCAAACTTACAATCAAAAGGTAGTAATTACCGTTTGGGATATTCTCGATTTGTACAAAAAAGGTGGATTGAGCGATTATCAGCTAAATGACCCTGCAAACAAATTCATTATTGTAGTAAAAAAAGAAAATACTAACTTGACATATCTCAATGATTTGTTTGAGAAGAATGAGCTAATTCGAAATAAAAAGGTGTTGGTATGCGATGACGAGGCCGACTTTGCTAGCCGAGCATATTATAAACGTAAAGGCGAAATGTCGTTGTTGAAAATTGCCGAGCATATCGAAAACTTCATCAAGCTACCTTCATATTGTAGATATCTGCAGATTACTGCTACTCCATATTCCCTATTCTTACAACCTGATGGTACGGTACAGCTCCGCGAAGGAGAAGAAGCATCACCCTGGTTACCTCGCTTTACAGGTCTTGTACCTATACACAAACGTTATATTGGCGGTCGTCAATACTATGAACTGAGTGAGGATGAAAACTCAATGTATAGCTGTTTGTTTCAGCCTGTTTCGGACTTGTGTATCTCCATTCTATCTGATAGAAATGAGTGGTATCTTGATTCGAAAGCACATTCAGACAATCTTGATTCTCTGAACTATGCAGTAGTATGCTATTTGTTTGCTGCCGCTGTTCGTACTATTCAAGTAAAAAAGAAAGCTAACAAGAAGTATTATTCAAGCTGCCTTATTCACTGCGAAATATCGAAAAAGAACCATACTTGGCAAGAGGAACTTATTTCAGGGATTATCGAAGATATAAAGAACGCTTTCCTAAATAAGGGGAATGCAGATTTGCATATTCTCGACCTTGAGAGCGAAGCCTATGAGAGTCTGAAATATAGCAATGAATTGGGCAATAAATATGAACTGATTAGCGAGAAGTTCCCAACATTCGCCGAAATAGAAGCAGAAGTAAAACGTATTTTGGAATACAATGATTATACAATAAATGTTGTAAACTCAGAAGAACCAGGCAAAGTTGCTACACTGTTGAACGACAAAGGTCAGCTAAAATTGGAACAGGCATTGAACTTTTTTATAGGTGGTAGTATTCTTGACCGTGGTATAACTATAGACAATATGCTTTGCTTCTTCTATGGTCGTGACCCAAAAAAATTCCAAATGGATACAGTACTACAGCATGCACGTATGTATGGAGCACGTGATAAGGAAGATATGGCTTGTACAAAATTCTTTACTACAGAAGCTATTTATGAAGTTCTAAAAACCATCAATGGAATAGATTCTATGATGTACGACTATCTTAAAGCCCATCGTACCAGTATACAGACAGATGATTTTACAAGTATGGTTATCGGTTATGACAATCGTATAAAAGCCAGTGCTCAAAACAAATATACTCCAGCTAACACTAAGATTATTAAGGGACATCAGCGCATTTTGCCTGTAGGCTTCCAAACAGGTGAAGCTGTAGAAATCGAAAATACAATAAACTCGATTGAAGAGCTGGTAAGATCATGCCCAGGTTTTGATAACACAACTGATGAAAATCCATTTTTTGAAATGGATTACGAAATAGCAGTGAAAATAATTAATATGATTAGTTCTACATTGAGATATGGCGATGAATATGAAAACATGGATTACGAGTGGGACTCAAATGAAATGCTTACAACTCTTGACCATTGCACTTTTGGTACCGATGGCAAAATCTATTGTTTGTACAGAACTGGCCGTAATATGAGTAGAGAGCGTGATAAGTCAAAACCAAATAAGACAAGATGGATTGATGCTCCAGACGATGGTCGTACTGACACAGCGCCATCACGTGATATCTCTCAGAACCGCCCTGTTCTTATGCTAATTAAACAGAATGGTTTTGAAGATAGAGGATGGAAAAATACACCATTCTTCTGGCCTGTATTTATGGTACAGATGAATGTGAATGCTGGTATCTTTACTATTAACGGCAATAAGAAACAGAGAGTAGAAAAGAAACAGTTCAAGCTTGATACTTATATGAATTATCTGCAAGAGGAAATTCTAATGCTTTCCATCCAACGCAATTTCTTATTCGATATTATAGCTGGAATCAAGAAACAGGAATACAGAGCTATAAAGGAAACTACTTGTTCACTTTATCTACTGAAAGATGATAAAGGTCAGCTTATATTAGTTGATGGTACAGATCCTAACATACATTACAATTTGTCTTCTTTCAATAATGGAATATTTCCATTCGAAGTAAAACGATATAAATACCTTTATCTTCGTTCGTCTCAAGACTACAGCGGAAGTCAGGCTCTCGTTAAATTGGATTCTATAAAATCTTATGAATTGATATCAGAGAAATTCTCTCAGCAAGATGTGGTTTATTCAGAACACAACATCGGCAAAAATGCGATAGATGATTCTCTTTGCAATTGGACAATTTGTTATAATCTTGATTTTGTGATTGAGAAAAAGCTAACGTTACAGGATACAGATTTGTATAAGCAATACATAGCTGAATTAGAGGGGCAAAAATAAATGAATAAATTACTTTAGCAATCTAATTACAGTCCGTGAAAAGTGGTATATTTTGTGTGATATATTCATTATATAGTGCTTTTAAGTGCAAAAAAAGAAAAGAGGTTGTTTAAACTTCTTAGACAACCTCTTTTTATGTGATTAATGAGGATGTTTCATAACTAATCCTCACTAAAAATAATACATTCTATAAAGAACGTAACTACCACTACAGCTCCCCAATAAAACCAAGATTCATCCCAAACAAAAGTTTCAAATAATGCTAAACCTTTACAAAAATGATCAAATTCTCTAGGAATATTTTCAATAATTCCCAATAAACTAATTAATTCTGCACATATTGTAAGAATAATTCCTGCTAAAAAAGCTATAATTCTAACTACTATTGCTACCAATGCAGGTGCAAAAATTGCATATATAAATTTCATAATAAACACATTGTTTTAAGTAGTTTAATTAATCTAATTTCTGCTGATGTTGTTACAGAAATACCAAATTTAGATAAATATTCAGATACTAACCCTTTTGTTTTAATCAATGTGTTTTTCTTTTCTTTTACTTCTGTGTCCACCATGTTAATGTGATTTTAAATTAATAATATTCTATATTTAAGTGTATATAATAATTCAAACTATACTATTGCTATTGTTTGCGAAGATAAAAAAATAATTTAAACATAGGTTAGATTCTTGTATTTTTGATCCATTTTTTGCTTTCTTAAAACCTAAAAGAATAGCCGTTCATTTATGAGATAGGTATTATGGATTATTCTGTCTGCCATTGTGGTATTAAGGATTGAATCTCCAAAGGGATCTTTCCATTAGTCGAAACTCAGATTCGTAGTAATGAGTTTTATTTATTCAACGACATCACCTCTCTATTTGAAGTTTTCTTTGACTTACCCCCTGCAGCAGGAGAAAAACTCTTTAATCTGTCGGCCACCAAAATCATCCATTTCGGCCGCATCCTGCACAAACACCAAATCCCCTCCAAAAGAACCCAAACCGGAACCGTATACCACGTAGTAGAGAAATAAGCAATCCCCCCTCAGCCCGGAAT
>RRZT012597919.1_pt1 | contig 15676 bp, 15 predicted proteins | sample 2165551 | NCBI WGS metagenome assembly RRZT01 (sample SAMN10456910, study PRJNA506462) | wastewater metagenome | biome: wastewater; feature: sludge; material: wastewater sludge; isolation source: wastewater sludge with Escherichia coli K12::gfp cells carrying plasmid... | place: USA: Moscow, Idaho... | reverse complement strand
TTGCTCCACCGAAGGCGAAACAGCGGCGGCTGCGCGAGGAAGACGTGACCGGCGTCGATCATCGGACGCATGAAGCGGAAAAGCAGCGTCAGCAGCAGCGTGCGGATGTGCGCACCGTCGACGTCGGCATCGGCCATCAGCACGATCTTGTGGTAGCGCAGCCGGGCCATGTCGAAATCTTCCGAGAACCCGGTGCCGAGCGCGTTGAAGATCGCCTCGACCTCCTTGTTCTGCAGGATCTTGTCGAGCCGGGCCTTCTCGACGTTCAGGATCTTGCCGCGGATCGGCAGGATCGCCTGGGTGCGCGGATCGCGGCCGCCCTTCGCCGAGCCGCCGGCCGAGTCGCCCTCGACCACGAACACCTCGCACTCCTCGGGGTTGCGCGAGCTGCAGTCGGCCAGCTTGCCCGGCAGGCTGCCCGAGCTGAGCAGGCCCTTGCGGTTGCGCGCCATGTCGCGCGCCTTGCGCGCCGCGAGACGCGCGGACGCCGCCGCCTGCGACTTGCGGATGATGTCTTTGCCCTCGGCCGGGTTCTTCTCGAACCAGTCGCCCAGCAGGTCGTTGACCACCTTCTGCACGAACGACTTCGCCTCGGTGTTGCCGAGCTTGGTCTTGGTCTGCCCCTCGAACTGCGGCTCGGACAGCTTGACCGAGATGATCGCGGTGCGCCCTTCGCGGATGTCGTCACCCGAGGGTCGGTCTTCGCGCTTCTTGATCATGCCCCACGTTTCGCCCCACCGGTTGACGGTGTTGGTCAGCGCCGCGCGGAACCCTTCTTCGTGTGTGCCGCCCTCGTGGGTGTTGATGGTGTTGGCGAAGGTGTGGACGCTTTCGGTGAACGATGAGTTCCACTGCATCGCCACCTCGAGCGACAGCCGGTTGTCGGCCGCCTCCGAGTCGATGGCGATCACCGACGGATGGATGGTGTCCTTCGAGCCGGTCAGGTACTTCACATAGTCGATCAGGCCGTCGTCGTAGCGAAACGTGATCTCGCTGGGGTGGCCGTCGACGTCACCGAACTCGTCTTCATCATCAGGGGTCGACGCGGGACGCCCGTCGACCAGGCGGATCGTCAGCCCCTTGTTGAGGAAGCACATCTCGCGGAACCGTGCGGCCAACGTCTGCCAGTTGTAGTGGGTCGTCTCGAAGATGGTCGGCGACGCGTAAAAGGTCATGGTGGTGCCGACCTCGTCGTCGGGACCCAGGGGCTCCAGCCGCTTCAGGTCGGCGTCCGGGACGCCAAGGCTGAACGCCTGCTGCCAGTGGAACCCGTCGCGGCGCACGTCGACGATCAGGTGGTCGGACAGCGCGTTCACCACCGACGCGCCCACGCCGTGGAGACCGCCCGACACCTTGTAGCCACCGTCGCCGAACTTGCCGCCGGCGTGCAGCACCGTCAGCGCCAACGTGACCGCCGGAATCTTCTCTTTCGGATGCAGGTCGACAGGGAAGCCGCGGCCGTTGTCGCTGACCCGCACGCCATCGTTCGGCAGCAGCGTCACCGTGATGGTGTCGCAGTACCCGGCGAGGGCCTCGTCGACGGAGTTGTCGACGATCTCGTACACCAGGTGGTGCAGGCCACGCTCGCCGGTGGAGCCGATGTACATGCCCGGGCGCTTGCGAACCGCCTCCAAGCCCTCGAGAACGGTGATGGCGCTGGCGTCGTACTTGCCCTCATCAACCGACGACGACGACGGTCGTGGTGCGCTGGTCTGTGCCGTCACTGGCTCCCTCTCGTTGCACGCGGACGCCGCCCCGACGAACTGCCAGGGGCGGCGACCCATTGAACCCTTGGATTCTACCGGACGCACCGCGAAAAACTGGCCTCGACGTGTTGTCCGGATGTCTCCCGTTGGCCCGTGCGGCACGTTTGGACGCCCGCGCAGGGGCCGGGACGACCCCCGGTACGCCCCCGGGGGGTCTGGGGGGCTCCTGAGGCCGCCGTCACCGCCCGACGATCCCCCACCCCGGGCAGCCAGACAGCAACGGGGGCACGAAGGAACAACACCACCTCCCGTGTGGTTGAATGTTCAAGTACCACGAGAGGACACCATGCTCACCGACCAACTGCTGCCGACCGACACCCGCATGGGCGGAGTGAGCCTCGACGTCGGCGACGTCGACGCGATGACCCGCTTCTACCGCGACGTGCTGCTGCTGGAGACCATCTCCGACGCCGGTAGCGTCGTCGAACTCGGACGCGGTGGCGAGACGCTGGTCACCCTGCGGCACGCCCCCGGCCTGCCACGCAACGAACGCCGATCGGCCGGGCTGTTCCACACCGCACTGCTGCACCCTGACCAGGCATCGCTGGCGACCACGCTGGCGTCCGTCGCTCTGCAGCACCCCACGCTGTACACCGGCTCGGGCGACCACCTCGTGTCGCAGGCCTTCTACCTCGACGACCCCGAGGGCAACGGCGTCGAGCTGTACGTCGACCGGCCCCGCGACACCTGGCAGTGGCAGTCGGGGCGGGTCGTCATGGACACCCTCTTCATCGATCCCAACGAGTTCCTGACCGAGCACCTGACCGACGCCGGACGCGAGCTCCTGCAGACCGATCCTGGACGCCGTGGGCCCGGCTCAGCCGGTCAGGTCGTCGGCCACGTCCACCTCAAGGTGGGCCAGACCGCGGCGGCGAAGGACTTCTACGTCGACTCCCTCGGCTTCGAGGTGACCGCCGAGCTGCCCGGTGCGCTGTTCGTGTCGGCCGGCGGTTACCACCACCACATGGCGATGAACACGTGGCAGTCCGCGGGCGTCGGCCTGCGCGCCCCGGGCCTGGGTCTCGGACGCGTCGACATCGCCCTCCCTGACGCCGATTCCGTCGCTGCGACCGCTGAGCGCCTGCGCGGCAAGGGCTTGGACGTCCGCCTCGACGGCGGCGCCCTGGAGGTCGACGACCCGTGGGGCAACGTGGTGCGGGTCGCCGCCTGACGCGTCAGCCGTAGGTGTCGCGCGGGCCGCGCCCATCTCGCACCGATCGGATGCCGTGCTTCCACGACGGCGCCTCGGGCGCCAGCACCTGGATGCGCTTCACCGTGCCGTCGCCGAGAGCCGCGTTGAGCTTGGCGACCACCTGCGGCGCGAGCAGCCGCAACTGGGACGCCCACGCGGTCGAATCGGCCCGCACGGCCACCACCCCGTCGCGGAACGCCTCCGGCGTCGTGTGCTCGGCCACCACCTGACCGACCAGCGACGCCCAGCGTCCGAGCAACTGCTGCGCACTCACCTCGGTCGTCCAGCCCCGGTCGCGGATCAGGCCGTCGAGGGCGTCCCCGACTGCCATGGGGTCGCCCTTGCTCGATCGTCCCGCAGCCGGACGCCGTGGCTGCCGCCTCGGCTTGCGGGGTGCGGGCGGCGGCGGCACGGCGTGCCGCGCCGCCTGCGCGATCTGGCGGGCGACGTCGAGTCCGGTCGGGTCGAGGGGCACCGGCTCGGCGTCCATCGCGGGGTCGTCGGCGAAACCGTCAGGCGGCTGGCTCATCGAGCTGCACCTCCCCCTTCGTCACGACGAACCGCCGCCCGCCCAGCGATGCCGGCACGTCGGCAGCGACCGCGGCGGTGATCAGCACCTGTTCGGCGCCGGCGATCAACGCCGCCAGTCGTTCGCGGCGCACCTCGTCGAGCTCGGCGAACACGTCGTCGAGGATCAGCACGGGCTCGACCGCGTCGCCGCGCAACACCTTGTCACACGCCAGTTTCAACGCCAGCGCGAACGACCAGCATTCGCCGTGGGAGGCGTACCCCTTGGCCGGCAGCTCCCCGAGCGTCAGCACCAGGTCGTCGCGGTGCGGTCCCACGAGCGTCACCCCACGCGCGATCTCGTCCGGACGCCGCCGCTGGGCCGCGTCGAGCAGGGCCGCACGCACGGCGTCCACCTCGGGGACACCGTCGGCCCACAGGGCCTCCTCCAGCGATGCCGACTTGTAGGTGATGCGGGCGTCGTTGTTCGTCGGCGCGATGTCGGCATAGGCGGACGCCGCCGGCTCGGCCAGGTCGGCGAGCGTGGTCAGCCGGGCGTGCACGATCTCGGCGCCGTAGCCGGCCAGGTGGGCGTCCCACACGTCGAGGGTGAGCGCGGCATCCTCGCTGACGCCGCCGCGGCGTCCGGCCAGAGACTTCAGCAGCGTGGAACGCTGCCGCAAGACGCGCTCATAGTCGGCGCGGACCCCCGCCAGCCGGGGCCAGCGCGCGGTGACGAACTCGTCGAGAAAGCGCCGACGGTCGGAGGGTTCGCCCTTGACCAGGGCGAGGTCTTCGGGCGCGAATACGACGACCCGGAGGGCTCCCAGCAGGTCACGCGGACGCCGCAGGGGCCCACGGTTCAACGACGCCCGATTGGCCTTGCCGGCGTTGATCTCGACCTCGAGAACGAGCTGACGCGGGTCGTCGAGACCGGCCTGGACGCGGCCCCTGACGATCGCCCGTTCGGAGCCGAACCTGATCAGCGGCACATCGGAGGAGACCCGGTGTGATCCCAGCGTGGCGAGGAACTCGATCGCCTCGACGATGTTCGTCTTGCCCTGGCCGTTGCGTCCGGTGAGCAGCGTGACGCCCGGTTCGAGCGGAAGCTCGGCCGTCTCGTAGCTGCGGAAGTCCGCGAGGCTCAGGTGAGTGACGAACACACCGTCACGACGGCAGGCGCATCAGCATGATGACGTGCCGGTAGTCGGTGGCCGGCTCGCCATCGAGTTCGGACAGGGGGCTGAGCAGGCAGGGCTTGCCCGGCGCGGTGAACGAGAACGTCACGTACGGGGTGTCGAGGGCGTTCAGCGCGTCGGACAGGTAGTGCGGGTTGAAGCCGGCCGCCGTCATGGCCAGCCCCTGGCCCGTGTGGTCGGTCACGACGGCCTCCAGCGCCTCGACCGCCTGGGCCTGATCGCCGGTGGCGGCCTCGAGGGTGATCGAGCCTTCCTCCAGCAGCATCCGCAGTGACGTGTTGCGCTCGGCGACCAGCGCGACGCGTTTCACCGCCGCGATGATCTCCTGGGTGTTGGCCCGGACGCTCACGGTGGGCTGGATGCTCATCAGGTGTCGCACCTTGGGGAACTCCCCGTCGAGCAGCCGCGTCGTGATCTGGCGCGAGCCGGACGCCCCTGCGCCTTCGAAGCCGATCAACCCGTCACCGGAATCGCCCGCGGCCAGGCTCAGGGTGACCTCTTCGCCCGACGTCATCGACTTGGCCGTCTCGGACAGCACTCGGCCCGGCACCAGCGCGGCACCGTCGGTGCGTGACGAGGTCGGATTCCAGGTGATCTCCTTCAGCGCCATGCGGTAGCGGTCGGTCGCGAGCAGCGAGAGCGTGTCGCCGTCGATCTCGAGCCGGACGCCGGTGAAGACCGGCAGTAGCTCGTCACGACCGGCGGCGACCACGACCTGGCTGACGGCTTGGGCGAACGCGGAGCTGGCGATCGTGCCGGACGCCTCGGGCATCGACGGCAGGCTCGGATACTCGGCCACGGGCAGCAGTTGCAGGGTGAAACGGGCGCTACCGCAGACGAGCTCCATGCGGGTCTCGTCGCTGGTCAGCGTCACCGGCTTGTTGGGCAGGGTGCGTGCGATGTCGGCCAGCAGCCGACCCGACACCAGAGCGACCCCCTCATGCTCGACCTGGGCCGGCACGGTGACCCGCGCGGACGTTTCGTAGTCGAAGCTCGACAGCACGACCTCGTTGCCGGACGCCTCGACGCGCAGGCCCGCCAGGATCGGCTGGCTCGGACGGTTGGGCAGGCTGCGGGCGGCCCACTGAACGGCCTCCGCGATGACGTCGCGGTCGAGACGGATCTTCACTGATGGCTCCTGGGTCGTGGCTCGTGCAACGCGATCATATCCATCCCGCCGACCTGTGCTGTGTCCACACACGAGCGCCAGACCTACTTCGAAGAGATGAGATGTCTCTCCACTCTTCTTGGTCTTCACTGCTGTGGACACTGTGGACAACTCGCGTCGGCCGCTGTCGGCCCGCCGAACCGGCGTCCGAACAACCTGTGGAGAACCTGAAATGACACGGGGAGGATTTGTTGATGACGGACGCCGACACCTTCGTTATCCACAGGACGCGGTGGATTGCCCACAGAATCGGTGGACAACTGTCCCCAGGGGACGCCAGCGCGCGCTGGCGTCCCAAGAAGGAGGTGAGAAGGTCCTGAGACCGGCCTCAGGGGTTCCGCTTGCGTCCGAGAACAGAGGGACGCCGCTCAGCGGCGAGCGGCTGACTGGCGGATGCGGTTGGTCAGCTCCGTGACCTGGTTGTACACCGAGCGCCGCTCGCTGAGGAGCTGGCGGATCTTGCGGTCGGCGTGCATGACGGTGGTGTGATCGCGGCCGCCGAACAGCTGCCCGATCTTCGGAAGGCTGAGGTCGGTCAGTTCGCGGCACAGGTACATGGCGATCTGACGGGCGGTGACGAGAACATGGGTGCGGCTGCCGCCTTGCAGGTCGTCGACGCTGACCCCGAAGTAGGTGGCGGTGTGCGACATGATTGCGACGTGGCTGATGGGCGCCTCTCCCCCGTCGGGGATGAGGTCCTTCAGAACGACCTCGGCCAGCGCCAGGTCGACCGGCTGATGGTTCAGCGACGCGAACGCCGTCACCCGGATCAAGGCACCCTCGAGCTCGCGGATGTTCGTTGCGATGCGGCTGGCGATGAACTCGAGCACGTCGGGCCCGGCGGTGAGGTTCTCGGCGATGGCCTTCTTGCGGAGGATCGCGATGCGCGTTTCAAGATCGGGGGGCTGGATGTCGGTCAGCAGGCCCCACTCGAACCGGCTTCGCAGCCGGGGCTCGAGCGCTTCGAGCGCCTTGGGGGGGCGGTCGGAGGTCAGCACGATCTGCTTCTGCGCGTTGTGCAGGGTGTTGAACGTGTGGAAGAACTCTTCCTGCGTCTGGATCTTGCTCTCCAGGAACTGGATGTCATCGATCAGTAGCACGTCGATCTCGCGGTAGTTGCGGCGGAACTGGGCCGTTCGGTTCTCGGAGATCGCGTTGATGAAGTCGTTGGTGAGCTCTTCGGTCGACACGTACTTCACCCGTACGCCGGGGAAGTAGCTGCGCACGTAGTGGCCCAACGCGTGCAGCAGGTGTGTCTTGCCGAGGCCGGAGTCGCCGTAGATCATCAGCGGGTTGTACGACTTGCCCGGCGCCTCGGCGACGGCGACGGCGGCCGCGTGCGCGAACCGGTTCGACTGCCCGATGACGAAGTTGTCGAACGTGTACTTGGGGTTGAGGCGGTCGCTGCCGTTGCCGACGACCGGCTGGCCCAGGCCGAGCGAGCCGCCGAGCAGGGGCAGCTGGTCGGGGTCGGACGCTGTGGGCGCCCGGTCGTCGATGTTGGTGCTGTCGACGCCGTCGTCGGTCGGCACGGGATCGAGGTCGGGGTCGATCTTGACGGCGAGGTGGATGGGGCGTCCGTAGAAATCGGTGAGCTGGGCCTCGATCATCGCCCGCAGCCGCGTCTCGACGCGCTCACGGGTGAAGTCGTTGGCAACAGCGATCACCATGATCGTGTCGTGGAGTTCGAGGGGGTTGATGCCGCGGAGCCAGCCTCGCACTGATGCGTCGGCGGAGGTGTAGACGTGGTCCCACGCGGCCGTGAGATCGTCGCCCACCACATCCGGCATTCGGCGTCTCCCCTACTCGATCGGTTCGTCCACACAGTTATCCACAACCTGTGGAGACGGGGTCGCTGGGACCCCTGCCGGGCCACGGCCACCTGGGGAAGTCCAACGTGCAGGCTGGTCAGGCTACCCATCCCCTGAGACCGGTGCAAATGGTCTTTCGGCCATCTCACGACCCTTCGGCGTGTCGGCTTGAGGTTGGCACGAAGGGGGGTCAGTTTGCCCGGACGCGGGGGTCCCGCGTATCGTTGTCCAGTCGCCGTCCCGGGCGATCTCTGCGTCCGCGTGGGCGCAGCGACTCCGATGCAGACACCAAGAGTGGGGTAACTCCTGTGAGCAAGCGCACTTTCCAGCCGAGCAACCGGCGCCGCAGCCGCACCCACGGCTTCCGCCTCCGTATGCGGACCCGTGCCGGCCGCGCCATCCTGGCTGCCCGCCGCCGCAAGGGTCGCGTCCGCCTCGCTGGCTGACGCGGCCGTGCTGCCCGTCAGCGCACGGTTGCGGCGTCCGGTCGACTTCAAGGCGACCCTGAAGAGGGGCGTCCGGGTCGGACGGCCCACCGTCGTCCTGCATGCCACTGCGATCGCAGGCCCGCCGTCACGGGCGGGCTTTGTCGTATCCAAGTCCGTCGGCAATGCGGTGACGCGCAACCGGGTCAAGAGGCGCCTGCGACACCTGATGGCGTCGCGGCTCGACCACGACGCGCCGGCGATGGACGTGGTGGTGCGGGCACTGCCGCCGGCGGCGTCCGGACCGTTGGCCGACGATCTGGCCTCAGCCTGGGTCGCCTGCGTCGATCGGCTGTCGCGATGAAGTACCTGCTGATCGGTTTCATCAAGGGCTGGCGGCTGGTGATCAGCCCGCTGTACGGGAACGTCTGCAAGTTCCAGCCCTCCTGCTCCGCGTACGGCCTCGAGGCTGTTCAGCGCCATGGCGCGTTGCGAGGTAGTGCTCTGATCGTGAAGCGTCTCGGACGCTGTCACCCCTGGTCGTTGGGCGGATTCGACCCCGTCCCCGAAGCCCACAACACACGAGGTGCCCTGTGAGTCTCATCCTTCCGTTCTTGGTGCCCTTGAGCATCTGGGACTGGTTCTACAGCATGCTCAGCGCCATGATGCAGCCCATCTACTGGGCCATTTCGGGTCTGCTGGTGCTGTTCCACCACCTGTTCTCGATGTTCATGAACCCCGACTCGGGTTGGACGTGGATCGCGTCGATCGTCAGCATGACGATCCTGATCCGGACGCTGCTGATTCCGCTGTTCGTGAAGCAGATCAACAGTTCGCGCAAGATGCAGATGCTCGCGCCGAAGGCGAAGGCGCTGCAGGAGAAGTACGGCAACGATCGTGAGCGTCTCGGCCAGGAGACGATGAAGCTCTACAAGGACGAAGGGGCCAACCCGGCGGCGTCCTGTCTGCCGATCTTCCTGCAGATGCCGATCTTCCTAGGTCTGTTCCGGGTGCTCGACGGCGCCGCTCGTGGCATCGCCCGCGGTCAGTTCTTCAAGGACAACCCCGACATCATGAACTCGCTGCGGCACGCGAAAATCTTCAATGCCGAGGTGTCGGGCACGTTCCTGCCGATGAACAGCGGGTTCGGGGCCACCCAATGGGTCGCGCTGGTGTTGATCATCCTGATGACGGTGACCCTGTTCATCACGCAGCTGCAGCTGATGCGCAAGAACATGCCGCCCGAGGCTCTCACCGGCCCGATGGCGCAGCAGCAGAAGATGATGCTGTACCTCTTCCCGGTCATCTACATGATCACCGGCGTCTCGATCCCGATCGGCGTGATGGTCTACTGGCTGGCGTCGAACCTGTGGACGATGGGTCAGCAGTACATCCTGATCCACAACAACCCTGCCCCGAACACCCCGGCGTACGTCGACTGGGAGGAGCGGATGCGCGCCAAGGGCAAGGATCCGGACGCCATCCTGCGCAAGCGGATGGGTACCAGCCGCAATCGCGCGGCGGCGGCGTCCGACCCGAGCAAGGTGGCCCGCCAGGGCACCGGCCGCACCACCGCCGCTCCCCCTGCCCCGTCGGCACCGACGGGTGGGGCGTCCACCACGAACACCCCGCCGCGGGTCGCGCGGCAGCAGCCCAACCGGCAGACGCGGTCGAACCGCAAGCAGTCCCCTCAGGCGCGACCCAAGCGCCCGGACACCACCGCCGGCCCGTCGAAGGAGTAATGCCATGAGCGAAGACGTCATCGCCGAGAACGAGACCGTCGAGGTCGAGGAGCAGGCGGCCGGATCCGTCGAGTCGGCGGAACCCGAGGTCGCCGAGGAGGTCGCCGAGGCGCGCGTTGAAGAGGCCGCCGAGTCCGGTCAGCCGGCACGGTCGAAGCGCGAGGAGTCCCTCACCAACGAAGGCGAGATCGCCGCTGACTACCTTGAGGAACTGCTCGACATCGCCGACCTCGACGGCGACATCGACACTTTCAACGAGGGCGGCCGGGCGCACGTGTCGATCATCACCGACAGCGCCGTGCTGGTCGGCAAGGACGGTCAGGTGCTCGAGGCGCTGCAGGAGCTGGCGCGGCTGGTCGTCATGACCGAGACCGGCCACAGGAGCCGACTGATGCTCGACATCGCGGGCCACCGTGAGCGTCGGCGCGAAGAGCTGCAGGACCTGGCCGGCGACGCGATCACGGACGTGAAGGAGTCGGGCGAGGCTGTCCGGCTGGCGCCGATGAATCCGTTCGAGCGCAAGATCGTCCACGACGCGATCGCGGCGGCAGGGCTCGTCAGCGAGTCCGAGGGCGAAGAGCCCAACCGTCGCGTCGTCGTGATGCCGAAGGCGTGACCACTCCGGACGCCGCGGCGTCCGTGTTCGGTGAGGCGCTCGGCGCAGCCGAGCACTATGTCGACATTTTGGCTGGACGCGGTGTCGAGTGGGGCCTGATCGGACCCCGCGAGACCGACCGGTAGTGGGAGCGCCACGTGCTGAACAGCGTGGCCGTCGCGGACGTGGTGCCGCAGGGGTCGACGGTGATTGACGTCGGCAGCGGCGCCGGTTTGCCGGGGATTCCGTTGGCGCTGGCGCGTCCGGACCTGATGGTGACCTTGTTGGAGCCGCTGCTGCGGCGGGTCAGCTTTCTGGAGCTGGCGGTCGCCGAGCTCGGGCTGGGTTCCGGGGTGCGGGTGGTGCGCGGTCGGGCTGAGGATCACGGGTCGACCTATGACGCGGTGGTGAGTAGAGCGGTCGCTCCACTCCCCCGCCTGTTGGGGTGGTGTGTGCCGCTGCTCGCCGCAGGTGGGCGGATCGTCGCGCTGAAGGGCGAGTCGGCCGACGAAGAGGTGCAGCGCTCCGCGAAGGACCTGAGGAAGTACGGGTTGGGCGCGCGCGTCCGGACCGTAGTGCCCTACCCGGGGGCGGAGCCGACCCGGTTGGTGGTCTGCCAGTAGGGTTCCGGCATGACTGTCGAACACGTGCTGCGGGTCTTCGTCGACGCCGAGGGTGGCCACGGCAACCCGCTCGGTGTGGTGATGGACACTGCCGACTGGACCGATGAGCAGTGTCAGACCCGCGCGGCGGAGTTGGGTTACAGCGAGACCGTGTTCGTCGATGACGCGGCGTCGGGTCGCATCCGGATCTTCACCCCGAGCGTGAGGTTCCCCTTCGCGGGGCATCCGACGGTCGGCACCGCCTGGCTGCTGCACCGGCTCGGCTTCCCCGTTCGCGGTCTTGAGACGGACGCCGGGCTGGTCGAGGTGCTGGTCGATGAGGACCGCGCCACGGTGTGGGCGTTGCCGCAGTGGGCTCCCCCGTTCGATCTGATTGAGTTGGAGTCTGCTGACGCGGTGGACGAGGCGCCCCCCAGTGCGGGGTCGGCGCGATACGTGTGGGCGTGGCTCGACGAGCCGGAGGGCATCGTGCGTGCGCGGTCGTTCGTTCCGGAGGCCGGCATTGCTGAGGATGAGGCGACCGGAGCTGCCGCGATTCGCTTGGCGGCGCAACTGGGTCAGTCGATCACGATCCTGCAGGGTGTGGGTTCGGTGTTGGAGGCTGCCCCGGACGGCGATCGGATTCGGTTGCGGGGTCGGGTCGCGGATACGGATTCCTGAAAGACACGTGAGCCTGCGGCAGGCGGACGCCTCCTCAGGCCAGCTCCCACACGGCCCGAGGGTCCCTCTTTGAGGTCCCCCTCCAGACCACGAGCCCCTCATCCCCAAGGACGCCAGGGCTCTCGTCGCCGTCATGCGCGTGACGCCCGCCCTGAGTGCCAGGTCACAAGCGACCGCGCTCGCCCCGAGTCAGGCCAGGTTCATAGATCATGATGTCGTTATGCATCTATATCGATAAACCAACATATGTGCGGGCGTGTCGGTGGCGCTTGTGGGCGCGGTCGGGCGGACTGTGTCGGGCTCTGCGCACGTGGGCAGGGCTCTTCCGTGCTGCTGGACGCCGCCACAAACACTAGACCAATCCCCCAGTCCTTCCCGCACCTCTGGGGTGCGCTCGGGATCCAGCGCCGGTCGCGTCGGACCACTTCAGCACCGTCACAGCGCGCGTCCATTATCGGTACTTCGCCGCCGGGCGGGTCGCACATCAGTCGAGGCTTCTGTAGCAGTCGCTGCCCAGGCTTCTCATTCAGTCGATCGGCTCGGAAGCGCGATTCGCGACGGCCGCGACGGCGCGCTCAAAGGTAGAGTGTCCCGGTACCGGCGATGAAGGGACCGCGACCAAGCATGACCGTAGACGCAGGCAATGCACCCCGGCGGGTGTTGTTTGACGAACCCGAGGACGGACTGGTGCTGCCGAACCCGGTTGACGACCTCTCCCCCGATGTTCCACGTGAAACGCCGCGGCTCCCCGCTCCGGATCGGCCAGTGACCTTCGTGGTCGCAAACCAGAAGGGCGGCGTCGGCAAGACGACCACCGCCGTCAATGTCGCCGCCGGCTTGGCGATGGGAGGGCTCCGGGTCCTCGTCATTGACATGGACCCGCAGGGCAACGCGTCCACCGCGCTGGGCATCGATCATCCGGAAGGCACGACCGGGACCTATGAGGTGCTGGTGGACGGGCTGCCGATCATCGATGCCGTGCAACAGTGCCCGGACGTCCCCGGCCTGTGGGTGCTGCCCGCCGCAATCGACCTCGCGGGCGCCGAAGTGGGGCTCGTGGCGTCCGTTTCACGTGAAACGAGACTCCGCCAGGCGATCAAGACGTTCTTCGAGACCTACTACGTTGACTTCGTCATCATCGACTGTCCCCCGTCGTTGGGTCTGCTGACCTTGAACGCCTTGGTGGCTGCCCAAGAGCTATTGATCCCCATTCAGTGCGAGTACTACGCACTGGAGGGCGTAACCCAGCTCCTTCGCACCATCGACTTGGTCAAGGGGCGACTGAACGACGAGCTCGAGGTGTCGACGATTCTGCTGACGATGTACGACGCTCGAACCAACCTGTCGTCGCAGGTGGCGCAGGAAGTCAAGCGCCACTTCCCGACGCAGACGCTCAACACGATGATTCCCCGCTCTGTGCGGGTTGCTGAAGCGCCGAGCTACGGCCAGACCGTTCTGAGCTACCACCAGGCATCGGCCGGCGCGCAGGCGTACACCTTCGCCGCCACCGAGATCGCCGAGCGCGCGGCACCCAACCAGTGACGTCACCCGAGAAGAGCCAGCCAATCTGAAAGGAGCGCCATGACGGCACCACGACCGAGGAGCGGCCTCGGCCGAGGGTTGGGCGACCTCATTCGACCCACCGCCGAGGAGCCGGCGCCCGTAGAACAGCCGGAGGAGCGCATCCCGGCTCCGGAGGGGTCCTACTTCGCCGAGATCCCGATCGAGGAGATCACGCCGAACCCACGGCAGCCCCGCCAGGTCTTCGATGAAGACGATCTGGCCGAGCTAGTCTCGTCGATTCAAGAGGTCGGCCTGCTGCAGCCGGTGGTCGTCAGGCCGTTGGAGCACGGCTTCGAGCTGGTGATGGGCGAAAGGCGTCTCCGGGCGTCGAAGGCGGCCGGACTAGGGGCGATACCCGCGATCGTTCGTCCGACGCAGGAGCACGACCTGCTGCGTGACGCCCTGCTGGAGAACCTGCACCGCGTCCAGCTCAACCCGTTGGAGGAGGCGGCTGCGTACCAGCAGATGCTCGACGACTTCGGATGCACCCAGGAAGAACTGGCGTCCAGGGTGAAGCGGTCGAGGCCTCAGATCTCGAACACGCTCCGTCTGCTGAGGCTACCCGCCCCCGTCCAGCGTCGAGTCGCAGCCGGTGTGCTGTCAGCCGGCCACGCCCGGGCTCTACTCGGCCTGGAGGACCCCATGGCCATCGAGCGGCTTGCCCAGCGCGTCGTGGCGGAAGGGCTCAGCGTCCGAACCGTCGAAGAGATTGTGGCCATGGGGGAGCGTCCGTCGCGAACGCCTCGGACCCCGCGTGAGCCGTCGGAACGGGCCGTCGAGGTCTCCCAGAGGCTCACCGATGCGCTCGAGACTCGGGTCAGCGTCGCGATCGGACGCCGCAAGGGGCGGATCGTTATCGAGTTCGCCGGTGAGGAGGACCTCGACCGCATCCTCGGGTCGCTCAATGTATCTAACGATCAACCGACATATTGGTAGATCGCTAAGTCGACAAAGAGATTGTGGATGGCGGCGTCGCCTCTGGTGTCGCGGCTGACCTCACCGACCTTCTGAAGGGGTCGCGGTTGATGGGGAGTCGGGGAGATGCTGCGGAGAAGGGGCTGACCGAAGGAGTGCTCAGACACGCATCCGGACGGCCCCTCTCGTCAACTCACATCAGCGCCGGCCGCCCTCCTTCGTTGGACTGCCTTCAGCAGCGAGATGAGGGCGAGATGGTGCGGGAAACGAGCGCCGCCTCGTGGCTGGTGAGACGTCGCAGCGACTGACGGCGTCCGATGACAGAGTGGACCGATGAACCTGGCACCACAGTTCTCGATCGTGACGCTCGGGGTAGGGGATCTGGACCGCTCCACCGCGTTCTACGCGTCCCTCGGCTGGGAGCAGAAGGGGCGTCTGTCGGACGGCATCGTCTGGTTCCGCACCACGGGCACCTGGATCGGGCTCTACCCGACCGCCGACCTCGCCGCCGACGCCGGTCTCGAGCTGCCCCCGAGCCTCCCGGCCTACCGAGGCATCACCCTGGCCCTCAACTACGGCAGCCGTGACGAGGTTGACGCAGCGTTCAACCTGATCGCAGAGGCCGGCGGCACCATCGTGAAGCCGTCCGAACGTACCGACTGGGGCGGGTACAGCGGCTACATCGCAGACCCCGACGGCGTCCTGTGGGAAATCGCCCACGCGCCGGGCTTCTCCATCGACGAGCAGGGCCGCCTGCGCATGCCCTGACCTGACATCTGAAAGTCAACGGCGAGGGGCAGAAGTAGCGGCAACCTTCAGGGTGGACGCCGACTGGCAGGAGCACACTGACCCCATGGACACATCGCTCAACGCTCGTCACTGGTTCGCCGACGCCAGCGCCGGCTTCATCGAGCTCGTCTCGCAGGTCACGGCGTCCGACCTGGACCAGCCCGGCCTCGGCGTCTGGACGGTGCGTGATCTCATCGGTCACACGTCGCGCTCGTTCCTCACCATCGAGGAGTACCTGCGGGCCGCACCCCGCTCCGAGCGACTCACCGGCCCCGGGGAGTACTTCCGCACCGCGCTCGGGGCGCAGACCGACCCCGACGCTGTCGCCGAGCGTGGACGCCAGGCCGCGCGAGCACTCGGGGCGGAGCCCACGGCGTCCGTCATCGCTCTAGCCGAGCGCGTACGCGCGCTCGTGGACGCCAGTCCTGACGAAGCGTCCGCCACCACACCCTGGGGCACGATGACGCTGGTCGACTACCTTCCGACAAGGGCTTTCGAGCTGACGGCGCACTCCCTCGACCTCGCGTCCGCGACCGACCGCGGCGTCCCGAACGGCATCACGACCAGCCTGGGCGCTGCGCTCGCCGTGTGCGTCGACATCGCCGACGAAACCCAGGCGCGCCAGATCCTGCTGGCGCTCACCGGACGTGCCCCGCTGCCGGAGACCTTCTGCCTGCTGTGAGCGGGCGGCCGCCTACTCGGGGTCGGGGGAGTTCTCCAC
>RRZT012393100.1_pt1 | contig 15686 bp, 12 predicted proteins | sample 2165551 | NCBI WGS metagenome assembly RRZT01 (sample SAMN10456910, study PRJNA506462) | wastewater metagenome | biome: wastewater; feature: sludge; material: wastewater sludge; isolation source: wastewater sludge with Escherichia coli K12::gfp cells carrying plasmid... | place: USA: Moscow, Idaho... | reverse complement strand
CTCGATCTGGCTCTGCTTCTTCTTATCCTCATCTTTCGGCCAGTAGCTGTGATCGTCCACACGGAAGTCTGACTCTAACTGTCCAAGCTTCGTTTCCGGAAATTCTTCTTTCTTCAGCACTTCATATACCCGTTCTGCCGTCAGTGTTTTCATTTCCTTCTTCAGCATCCGGTACATCTCTCTTCTCGGAAGAGACCTGGCCTTCATCACACAGCGGTACTGAAGCCCGTCGATGATGGATTCTGCCACAATGTCGCAGGCCAGATGATAAATCCGCTCTTCTCTTCCCTTTCTCCGGAGCATATGCCGGAAGATACCATGCAGTACCAGATGCAGATAGATCCGGTTCACCATAACGCGGTCTTCCCGGAACAATCCCCCCAGATACTGCGGATCATAATAAAGGTACAGTCCATCCGTTCCCATGCCGTCCGCACCAGTATCCGGTATAAATGGCATGCACGACAATGCAACGTCCAGGAAACGCATCTTCATATAAAGCTCATTTCTTGCCGTGATCAAGATCTTTCGGCTAACAGACTCCATACGCTCCTGCATGGAAGTTGACTGTGACACAGTCTCTGGTTCTGTTGTTTCTTTCTTTATTTCTTCATTTTTTATACGTCTCTTCGTATCTGCCATATGATTTTCCGCTTTTTCTCCTTACAATTCAAACGTCTTTTTCTTCTTCGGGAACAGCTCTTTTCTGACATCCATAAGCACACTCAGACTTTCCGTCCTGTTCCCCTCTGCCGCTACATCCATACCTGTCTGTAAAGCCGGTTCACTCCACAGCTTCTTCTGCTCCAGGAACCGGATTCCTTCTATATCTTCTCTCTTTACCAGATACGCTGCCACCGTTTCCATATGCTCCCGTATGTATGTTTTGTAGACATTTTTGTTCTTCTCCGACAATTCCTCCGGGAAACGCAGACGGTTCAGTGCAAGCTCCACCGCCGTCTCTTCTGTATCCTCCGCAACCGTATGATAGAACATCTCATCATATTTCTTATAATCTAATTCCCGGTTATAAAAGCACTGGCGGTAGTATCCTCCCGCACCATGATGGTGTGTCTCAAGAATCCTTGCCGGGGTGTTCTCAACCGCCTCTTCATAGTGTTCCGGAAATAGAATCCGGACTTCCCGCAACCATTCATCTGTACTGTTTTTTTCTGCGCAACATCTCCAACTGTATCCGTATAAGCTTACACGGATCTGATAACGCATCTCTTCTACAATAGATTTCAGACAGCTCTTCTTGCCCTCACAGAAATATATCTCCACTTCTTCCAGACGACAACCCGTCAATGCACCACCACCCATATCGAGCAGTTGATTCCCCAGAATCAGTTTTTTCAGGTTCCTGCACCGGTAGAATGCGTAACGACCGACTTCTTTTAACGCTTCCGGCAGCCAGATCTCTTCCACTTCCAGATTCCTGGCAAATGCATAATCATCCAGTGCAGTCACAGTTTCTCCTTCTATCTCATCCGGCAGGACCACACAACTGTCTGCTCCATAATATTCGGTGATCATCATACCCTTCGCTGTCATTTTATATCTGATCTCCGCAGTGATCAGATTATCCTGCTTTTTATTCTTTACCTGTTCATTTATTTTTACATCCATATTCCATTCAATTCCGTCCCTTTTTCTTTCTTCCCTATACTACTATGATTCCCTGCTATTTGCAAGGCAGGTCATAACTTTGTATTCGCTGCATATATATGAACAAATGATTCTTGCGGAGTTCTTATGTCCCGATTACATAATTACAAACCATTGATCCTCTTATTCTTCTTTTCATTCTGTTTCTTTGCAGGCGGACAGATTGCCCGGATCTTTCCGCCTGCGTCTGTCAGAACAGATGATAAAAGTCCATCCGGTAATGCAGCTTCCTCCGGCACAGTTCCGACAGCCTCGACTTCCGGCAATCCCCTCTCCACGATTCTGCCGGCTGCCGAAAACTGGGGTCTCAGCTTTCAGGAGGAAGGCAAAGTTCCTGTCGGTAATGCATCTTTCGATGAGCTTCAGCAATATCACGCCTACTATGCACAAAAGACGGATAAAAAAGTCATCTATCTCACTTTTGACTGCGGCTATGAAAACGGAAATACACCGGCTATCTTGAATGCTTTAAAACGGCACAACGTTCAAGCCACATTTTTTGTTGTCGGAAACTTTCTGCGTGATAATCCGGAGCTGGTAAAGCAGATGTTAAAAGAAGGTCATACCATCGGCAACCATACTTTCCATCACCCCGACATGTCCCAGATTGCAACAAAGGAGACATTTTCCAGAGAACTTAAGAGTGTAGAAGTTCTGTATAAAGATATCACAGGCAAATCCATGACCCGCTTCTACCGGCCGCCACAGGGAAAATACAGTACTGAAAATCTGCAGATGGCAAAAGACATGGGATATCATACCTTCTTCTGGAGTCTTGCCTACGTTGACTGGCTGGCCGACGCGCAGCCATCCAAAGAAGAAGCCTTTGACAAGCTTCTCGGACGGATCCATCCGGGTGCCATCGTGCTGCTGCATAACACCTCCAGAACCAATGGCGAGATTCTGGATGAGCTGCTTGCAAAATGGGAGGAGATGGGGTATACATTTTCTACACTCAAAAAGCTTGTCAAGAACACTTGAAAATAAAAAATAAACCGGTTTGTTTCCATCAATTTCTTTCTGATTTCTGCAAACCGGTTCATTCTATTCATCCTATTTTAATCGAGATCAATCACATCCATTTTGAATGTATCATCCATCTCCGCATGACTTCTTCTCTTTTCCGGATGATTACTCAAAAGATCTGCTGTCGCATCAAACAGATCGTCATCATCATAACCTGCTCCGAACAGATCATAATCATCATCTTCTGAATAATAACCTTCGAAGTTGTCAAATGCTTCTTCATCCAGAGGTGTAAATGCTTCAAAATCATTGGTATCCTCCAGATTGATCTTCTTAACAGGTTTACGGATTGCCGGACCTGTCTCGTCTAAGGCACGGACACCTTTGGATGGTTTCTTTTCTCTTTCAGGTTCTGTACGCCTTGCTGGCTTTTTCTGCCTTGCTGATTGTTTCTTAGCAGGCTTGTGCTCCATTGCTTTTGCAATATTTTCTGTCACCCATGGATCCTCATCATCGAAATCATCCTCATAATCTTCAAATTCGTCTTCTCCATAGTCTAATCTTGACGTTTTCTTTACAGCTGCTGGTTTTTTAGCTGTCTTTTTATTTTTCTTCTTCTCTTTATTTACTTTTTTCGCAGCTTTTTTCTGAATCTTCTTCTCTGCTTCTTCCTCATCCATATCAATTCCATATTCGTCATACAGATCATCTAATTCAAGATCTCTATAATGAAGTTTTACAGAAGTAATAATTACTACGATCAGCAGTACTGCAAAAAGAACAAGTGCAATAATTACTACGATATCCAAAAAACTATCTACAAAATTTAAAATTTTTCCCCAGATTCCTTTTCCGTTATTGACAGTAAAATCTGACGTTGAAGATGTTCCTGATGATGGCGAATATTTCTGGTACGTACCATCTGTTGTATCATAACGGTATGTTGTCTTTTCTCCATCCGAATTCATCGCATAGACAATATAATATTCCGCATTCTTTGTATCCTGCCATGTATCAAACTCTTTTCCGTTTAATGTAAGTGATGTCTTCTGATACTGGCTTGGCAATGAGATATTTCCGTCATCAGCCAAAGGAATAATATATCTGCCCTTTGCAACCTCTATTACTTCAAGCGGAGAAAAGTTTCCGGTATCACTGTCATACAGATAAAAATCCGCATCTCCTCCGTTTTCAGGTGTAAGATACATTGCAAGTGCACCACTTGATTCCTGCTTAATAATCTGATGATCTGTTCCTTCAAATTTCAACGTATCTCTTACAAAACCATCAGGAATAATCGTATCCGAAAAATCATCCGTTACGATATATTTTGATTTTCCAATCTTAACCTCTGTTCCACCAGCAGCCGAACTGGTATCTTCCTCCTGAATCAGCGATTTATCGCCTTCTGCTATGCTGACAGATGAAGAACCTGGCGTAATCTCCAATGCAACTCCATTGCTATCAATTCCATCAACCTTAGCAACTTCTACCGATGTTGTTCCCTCATCCAATGCCTGGAATTTTAAATTGAATTCCATCGTTGTTCCGGCATTTTCATCATTTCTTGATATTGTAATTGTTCCGTCTCCACCTGTAGCATCATCACCGCTGATGAAGCGCAGCTTTGTTTTATCATAGCTTAATGTTGCCTGAATTGTATTTAACGCTTTCGCAGATGAAACCTTTGCCGTTACATCTACCTCTGCTCCGACACTGGTCTGCGGATCAGAAAATCTGAATTCTGCTGCGGTTGCACTTGCCACACATGTCATTCCAACACACAACATACACATCAAAAGAAATGATACAATTATTTTTTTGACTTTTTTCATGAATAATACCCCTTTTTCTATCTTCATGGTGTTCTACTTTGTGGTACCTTCGCTGCCGGTTGATTCTCCGCCTGTCCCGGTTGAAGTATCTCCCGTTGATGTACCATTTCCTGTCGTTCCTGTACTTCCTGTTGTTCCGCTTCCTGTTCCGGTTGATGTACCACTTCCCGTACTTGTTCCAGTTGTACTTCCCGTTGTCCCTGTACTTCCCGAAGTACCACTGTTACCACTCGTTCCCGATCTGTACGAAGTGCTTCCGGTTGTTCCTGTACTTCCCGAACTGTTCTTTGTTGTTCCACTGTTTCCGGAATATGTCTCTTCCGGCTGTTGCATAAACTCCTGCGTTGATTCGTCTGTATCCGCATCTCTGTTTCCGGCTTTTTTCTCTATCTTTGCACTGATACCCGATACTGTGGAAGACACATCATAATTATCACTTTCTCCATAGAAGAAACTATGCAGCTGCTTTACATTACTTTCCATTGTAACTGGAATAACAACGCTTCCTACATTTCCCAATGTATCGGTTGTCTTATCAAATGGGAACCCTGTTGTTTCTCCCAGTTCATAATCAAACGCATCTTTCGCATATTCAAGGATTTCTGTCATTGTGAAGTTTGTCGAAACCTCAGGAAAGACCTTATCAATAATCTTATTCAACTGTGCCGGTGATGCCTTTTGCAGCTTCTCTACAACTTTCTGCAGAACCGCCCGCTGCCTTTCTGCACGTCTGAAATCATCTCCGGCCGTGTATCTGATTCTAGCATATGCAGTTGCCTGCACACCATTCAGAGTCTGTGTTCCCGGTTCTGTAACTCCCGGAGACAGCTTTCCGGTCACCTTCATAATTTCCTGAACATAACCACAGATGTACGGCATTTCATCTTCCTGTACATCGATATCAATTCCGCCCACAGAATCTACAATGTCTATCATCGAGTTGAAATTCACCGTTACATAATGTTCTATATTCATATCCAAATTCTTATTTAACACTGAAAGAGCACCTTCCGGACCGCCATATGAATATGCTGCATTGATTTTATTCAATGTTCCATCTTCCTGCTCTGACAATGTGTCTCTATATATCGATGCAATTTTCACCTTCATTGTCTTCTTATTCAGGCTTGCAATCATTATTGTATCACTTCTGGTTCCTTTATCCAGATCATTGTCTCTTGAATCCACACCAAACAATGCAACGTTCAGATATCCGCTTCCTCTTTTTTTGGCTTCCTTTGAAACGCTTAATTTATCTGTATCTAACTTTACTGTATTGATCTTCGAAAGTTTACTGGCTACAATGACAGCTCCAATCGCTGCTACCGTTACCAATGTTCCTCCAAGAATGGCTCCAATCTTCTTACCCAAAGACCAGGATGCAAAACCCCTTGTTTTCGACCTTCGTCCCCGTCTTTTATATCTTTTTTTATCTTTTGCCATTACTTTTTATATCCTTTCTTCAGCCGTAGCTTATCATATCATATCTATATTACCTTAAAATATGACAAACTTCAATCAAAAATAAAGCTTTTCGTCTACTTTTCCCAGTAACCCGGACTCATCGAACACCATTTAACGACTTTATCCGGCAATTTTTTATACATTTTCCCCATCCGGTAACCAATGTACTTACACCCACTTTGATAAACCAGTTTGGGAACCAGATGTATTTTCCGCCGTTTTACCAAATGAGCGGCTGTCTGCTTCACCAGTTTTATTCCTTCGCTTTCAGACTTTATACCCTCAAATACTTCCGGATGTTCTGCCTGTGACACAGCCATATCAAAATTGCGGTGAAACTGCTGCATCCCTGTATAATTATGCGAGTGAATCACTCTCGCTTCAGCCACATAAGCGACCTTATATCCGGCATTTATCATATGACCGGCCAATATCATATCCTCATTAAATATTGTTTTCTTGCAGAATCCACCTGCTTTTTCATAAATATTCCGTTTATATGCTGCACAAACGTTAGAACAGAAGAATGTTTTAATGCCCATTTCCTGTAAATCTTCCTTGCTTTTTATCCGGCTGTTTTCCGGGTAATTGAATTTTCTGGTATATTTTTCTATATAATTACAATTAGATGCTGCAAGCTGACGTGCATACGCCGCCCCGGTCATTTCATCTTCTTCCAGTACTTTCACCAGATTTCCAATCACATATTCATCTGCTGGCACTGCATCCTGTGTCATAAATACAACAATTTCCGCCTTTGACATCTGCATTCCCATATCCCGTGTTGCGCCATGATCAAATTCCCGGCGTTCTATATGGGATACTTTTACCTTTTCCATCTGCTCTACTTCTTTCGGAAACCTTCCGGCCTTTGTATTGATCACAAAAATAGTGCCGATCGGATATTCCTGTTCCTGAAGTTTTTTCACAAGTCTGCTAAATTTTTCATCTGGTCTGTATGATGGTATCACCACATCTACAGAAGTCTGATCGTTATTCATCTTTTCTTTTTCATCCTCTATTTCTTATCATATCCTACATAGCAATAAATCATCCCTGTAATGATCAGCCAGAACCATGTCGCAGGACTGCTGAACCATGTTGTAAAAAATGCAAGAGCCAGATACACTGCAATCTGTCCATAAAAAAGATATACAACCGGGTTATCACTTTTTTTAATAATATCAATAATGACCTTTGCCACAACACCAATAAGCAAAGCTATCACAAATACTCCAATGACTCCAAAATCATAATAAGCATCATAAAACATTGTAAGCGTTGTCAATTCGGTACTGGTCAGATAGACCGTTGCCGGAACCAGATTTGGCATTACAAATTTCAATCCCGTTAATGACACAAACGGGAATAACATCCGCAGGCCATAAGAAAATTTCGGCAGATTTTTCACCAGACAGTCAAAATTATCGTAGTTATTAGCAATATAGATATACGGCTGGGTCAGAAACACCGGCATATGTGTATATTTCATTTTAAATACATTGTTCAAATATATCGCATCCCGCTTCTGTGACAATGTAATCACCACATACGCTGCACAAACCACAAGGCCAAGAAGAACCAGGGTACTTTTCCTCATATTTTTATTTACCAGTATATAAATGACTGCTGCCACACCTATTTCAAACAGAAACTGAAATCTCGATACATAGAGAAACGGAACTGCAAATGCCACTATATTTGCAATAATGATTGCTCCATTACGCCACTTACTTTCCTCAGAATCGATTTTTTTCCAAAGCACCGTAAGTCCCGGTATCAGGATACAACTGATTGCACAATAATGAAGATAATGTAAAGCCGACATTCTGAAATAAGAATACGAATAAGGTTCGTCTGAAAAAACCGGAATATAACCGATCCGGATAATTTCGATTACAAAACATCCGGCCGACACAACCAGCAGCAACATAATACATCGAAAAAGCCTGTTTGCCTTTTTTTTATTTTTTTCAGGTTCTTTTCCCTCTACCCTGCTATACTTTCTTCCCCATTCATATCCTATTCCAAAAGCTATATATATCACAAAAAAGCTCAACCAGGTTATATAGCTCCATGTATCCTGTAATGTACTGAGTTTCAGACAGCTGATTCCCTGGCCCCCTACCCAGGCAAGTGTAAACAGAGCCCTCAGTTCCACAAAGCTTCCACTTTCCCTTACCCAGTGAACATACAAATAAACAGCTTCCACAATCAGAATAATTCCCGAAGCATAATACCATTTTGCCAGTGACGCTATGTAACTGACAAAAAAGCTCAGCATATAAGTTCCATATTCTAAAATAATTTTATTCCGTTCCCTCATTCAGACTGTCTCCTTTAAACGTAGACTCCATTGCATCTGTATTATCTGCTGTTATATCCGTCAGATAAACAATGTCACTGTCAATCTCTTTTACTTTGTCTGATGCCTCATAAGAATCATCATTAAACAGTTCCTGATGTAATTGCTTTACATTCTGTTCCAAACCGATTGGAATGACAAAAGATACACCGCTATGATTCTTCACTGTTTCACTGGTTGTTACCTGATATGGGAATCCATTTGTTGACACCAGATTATAATTCAGTGCATTCGCTGCAAATCCCAGAATCTGTTTTGAAGAAAAACTTGTCGAAATCATCGGAAATACTTCATTTACTATTTTATTTAAAGTAATGAAATTCGCTTTCTGTGCTTTCTTTGCAACCTTTTCTAATACAATTCTCTGTCTCTGTGCACGTTTGAAGTCATTACCACTTGTATAACGGATTCTTGCATATGCCACACCATGAATACCGTCCAGATGCTGTGTACCGGCTTTTTCTTTTATATCCGACCAATGTTCGCCAATCACTCTTGCCGTCTCGGCACCATACAGATTGCACCAGTGTGCTTCTTCTTTCGTCATTTTAATATCAATCCCACCCAGAGCATCAATCACTTTTACAAGCGCATTAAAATTCACACTGACATAATTCTTAATATCAAGATCAAAGTTACGGTTCAGAAGACTGATTGCCTCTTCCGGACCGCCTGTATTATATGCTGAGTTCGCTTTATCATAACGTCCATTCTGTTGCTGCAGCAACGTATCCCTGTATACAGACACAAGCTTCACATCACTTGTCTTATTATTGATACTTGCGATCATAATGCAGTCACTTTGTACACCGCCGTCCAATTCATTATTTCTCGAATCTAATCCAAACAATGCAATGTTCGTATACTCTCCTGTATCCTTATAGACTTCCAGCTTTTTTTTATTCAACACATTATAATCCAGCTTTCCAAGTTTGAATATTCCGTAAGCAGCTACTAATAAAGCAGCCAGAATTATAATTTCAACTGTTAGTAAAATAATTCTTTTCCTTTTTCTTTTGCGCAATTTTTTTTGTCGTTCTTCTCTTAATTGTCTTTTTGTCTTGCGTCTTTTCTTTGCCATTGCCGTCTCCTTTAGAAGCTAATATGCATTCTTATTAATAAAACCTTTCAAAAATGTCAGAAATAATATTTTTATATCAAATCCCAATGTCCAATTTTCAATATAATATAAATCATACTCGATTCTCTTTTGAATCGATGTGTCACCACGTAGTCCATTCACCTGTGCCCATCCGGTAAGTCCCGGCCGCACCTGATGTTTGATCATATATCTTGGGATCTCTTCTTTGAATTTTTCTACAAACTGAGGCCTTTCCGGTCTCGGGCCGATCAGACTCATATCCCCTTTCAGGATATTGATCAGCTGCGGTAATTCGTCAATGCTTGTTTTTCTTATAAACTTTCCTACCGGCGTAACACGCGGATCGTTCTTTACCGTCCATCCATTCTTTTCTTTTGATGCATCCTGTACAACCATAGACCGGAATTTATACATATAGAATGGTTTATTCTGCAGACCGATCCTTTCCTGTTTGAAGATCAGTGGTCCCGGAGATGTCACTTTTATAATAATTGTTATTACCAGCATGACCGGTGAAAATAATGTAAGCGCAACCAATGCTCCAAAAATATCCATTGCCCTTTTTACAAATGCATTCAGCATATTGCTAAGCGGCACTCTTCTTATATTAATTACCGGAAGTCCTACCAAATCTTCCGTATATGGTTTTGTCGGAATGATATTATTATAATCCGGTATAAACTTTGTATGCACACCGGATTTTTCACACATACCTACAATCTTTTCTAATTTATGATATTCTGCCAACCCGAGAGTGATTGCTATCTCATCCAGTTTATTTTCCGGAAGAACAATCATAAGATTATCGATTCTTCCAAGTACCTTAATTCCTTTATACTCTGTTCCTCTTGGTACATTATCCGCAAGAATTCCTCTCACGATATATCCCCATTCCGGATTTGCTTTAATTCTGTCAATATACTGTTCCGCCGCACGGCTATATCCGATCAGCAGAATGTGCTTCTGGTTATATCCCTGCTTCCGCATATCCCGCAGCACTTCACGGATAATATTTCTTACAACAACCTCTAAAAATACATTCACCAGGAAAAATACAAAAATCATTCCCCTTGAAAAATCAGGCTGCTTCCACACATATAACAGTAAAATAAATGCCATCAGACCAATTACATTCGCCTGAATGATATGCCATGCTTCCAGTCTGCGTCCCTGCACACGTTTTGGTGTATATAACTGGAATCCATAATATAAGACCAGATATCCCGGCACAATTACAATCAACACTTTTGCATATTCCTGCAACGATAAAAACCATGGATCCAATTCAAAAATCCCGCTTTTAAATCTCAGGTACCACGATGCAATATATGAAAATACAATTACGACTGCATCTATTACTACATGTAATCTGTTTAATAACTTTTGATTATCCTTTATCAATGTTCCTCACCCATATTTATCTAATTTTACATTACGTTTTATCTTACAATAATTTTTTCCTTACGGCAACCCATTATACCACAGTTTTCTTAATACTTTATTAATAATTTTGAAATATATTTAAAAAATTATTTTACGCAATCTTCATATAGCACCCTCTTCTTTTTTTTGCTATAATAGACACAAATCAGAAAATAGAGATCGGAGTATTTCTCAAACTATGAAAGTAACAATTATCATCCCAAACTATAACGGGAAACATTTTATGGAGCCCTGCCTCCAGTCATTATCAGAACAGACCTGCAGGGATTTCAAAGTATTAGTGGTTGACAACGCATCTTCTGATGGAAGTCTGGAATATATGAGTGAGCACTACCCAGATATAGAAGTTATCTCCTTAAAGAAAAATTACGGTTTCAGTAAAGCGGTCAATGTCGGAATCGAACATTCCACTACACCTTATGTGATATTGCTCAATAATGATACGACCGTTGATACACACTATGTAGAAGAAATGATCAAAGCGATTGAAAAATCTCCGCGCATCTTTTCTGTCAGCAGTAAGATGATCCAGATGTATCATCCAGAACTGATCGACAGCGCCGGTGATCTTTATACCTTAATGGGTTGGGGCGTGTGCCGCGGAACCGGACGTCCTGTCTCCAATTACACAAAAGCAGATCAGATATTTACCGCATGCGCCGGGGCAGCCATCTACCGCCGGAATGCTTTTTCAAAAATCGGCTTATTTGATGAAAACCATTTTGCATACCTTGAAGATATCGATGTCGGATACCGTGCAAAAATTTACGGCTACAAAAATACATACTGTCCCACAGCACTTGTCTACCATGTAGGAAGCGGTACAAGCGGTTCAAAATATAACTCTTTCAAGGTTAAATTATCTGCCCGCAACAATATTTACCTGAATTACAAAAACATGCCTTTCTTACAGCTGATTTTGAACTTTATTCCTCTTTTTCTCGGCTGTGTTGTCAAATATCTGTTTTTCATGCATAAGGGGTTCGGTAAAGACTATGCCTGCGGAATAAAAGAAGGGCTTTCCCATGCCCGGGAACAGAAAAAAGTTGCTTTTAAGCTGCGGCACCTGCCTAACTATATTTTGATCGAGTTTGAACTGATTCTTCATACTCTTTCTTATGCCAGAGACTGGTTTAGACGAAAATTATTCAAAAAATAGAAAAAACAGGAACCGTATCATTTTACTTTTGATACGGTTCCTGCTTTTTATTAAAATACATATTGATCATCAATAATCCGATCATCTGAAATCCATTCTGTAGTCCGAGAAATGCAGGATTAAATGCAGGTCTTATCACAAACCAGCCCAATCCGATCAAAGTAAATACTTTAATGACCCAGGTGTTTTTTCTGGCATACTTTACGATTTTTCTTATGTATATCAGGAGAACTCCTCCAACAAAAACTACAAATCCTAAAATTCCCATCTGGTAACAAAATGACAGATATTCTATTTCATATGAAAACGGTATCGATCCACTTCTTGTATAATCACTTATGTAACTTCCAAATCCATGCCCGAATACCGGTGATTCCTTCACTCCGTTTATCAATTCTATCATTTGTATCTGCCTGACATCATCTGATTCTATAGCAAATGAAGAAAAAAACCGGAATTCTATCATTTGTATCACAGGCTTCAACCATAATACCGACGAAGCAAGCACAAGAATCACCCCGATGCATCTTACCTTCTTCGGGATTTTCTTCCAATAATATAACACTGCAACAAACGCAAAGCAGCAGAATTCAACCATCAAAACTCTCGAAAATACAATCAATGTATAAATCCCGCTCAATGCAAACAGCAGACTTCTGATGCTTTTTTTATATTTCTCCATCATCCAGTAAAACGGCATCAGTGTTACAACTATAATATCGGATGAAGTCTGCACACGGATCAGCAATAATCTGCCCAAATGCATTGTCATCGTCGATGCTTCCGTTCCAAACATGTTTAGATAAAATTCTATTACAGCCTCATATTCTATCAACTTACATACAAAGACGATTTCTATGATTATTTTTCCCAGAATCTTCAAAAGCATCATATAAAGGATACATTCTACAATCTTTTCCGGTTCAGCCAATTCATATCTGACCAGAAAATACAATTCTACAAACACAATTACCGAGATATAAAATAATCCCGTAAATTTTATGCTCCATTCATTTCCAAGAATGTAACTGACTATACATGCCAACAATCCCAAAACACCTAAAGTAATCTCCAGCTTCGCACTTTTTATAATCTCAAGGCTTTTTCTTTGTAAAACCAGGCATATTCCTCCCAGAATAATCAACAGGCATACCAATATTTTCTGAATTGGTATGCCCTTCATTACTCCCGTTGGAAGTGCATAACTTATGATGCACAGATAAATCACAACATTCAGTAATTTTGATAACTTATTCATAGTTTATCCTAAAAATGGAACGTATCTTTCAGTCCAACCCACAGCTGATCCTTATCACTTAAGTTCAGTGCAGTACCGTCTTCCAGCGCATAACCTTCTCCGGATGCTGTTCCTTTATACTCTCCTGTCAGTGTCGGCCACTCAATACCGATCTCAGGATCGTTCCATGCAAGACCACCTTCGTCTCCCGGATGATAGAAGTCTGTACACTTGTAGCAGAACTCGGCAAGATCACTTAATACCAGGAAGCCGTGTGCGAATCCTTCCGGAATATAGAACTGTTTCTTATTTTCTTCTGTCAGTTCTACACCGAACCATTTTCCGTATGTCTCACTGTCACTTCTTAAGTCTACTGCCACGTCAAATACAGAACCTTTTACGACACGTACCAGTTTTCCCTGTGGAAATTCTTTCTGGAAATGTAATCCTCTTAAGACTCCCTTTGTAGAACTTGACTGGTTGTCCTGAACGAACTGCATTGTAAGTCCTGCTTCTTCCATATCTTTCTGGTTATATGTCTCCATAAAGTATCCTCTTGCGTCACCATGTACTGTTGGTTCAATTACACAGAGTCCCTGGATACCGCCTGCGTTTTTTTCTACTTTAATCTGTCCCATTATTACGTCTCCTTATTGATTTAAATGATTTATACGTGAGTTAATCCCAGCCACATCATGTGGCTGAGATTATTCTTCACCTATATAAAATTTAGAATTCGATTTCTTTCAGGTATCTTCCAAGCGCATCCTGCCATGTCGGAAGTGGAGTAAATCCATTTTCCACAAGTTTACTCTTGTCCAGTCTGCTGTTGAAAGGTCTTGCTGCTTTGGATACACCGTACTCTTCTGTTGTTACCGGCAGAACCGTCACCTTGTCTTCGCCGTATTCGTCATGACCAAGCTCTGCTGCCTGGCGGAAGATTTCCTTTGTAAAATCATACCAGCTGATATATCCGCCTTCATTTGTTGCATGATAGTAACCATATTTGTCAGTCTCGATCATGTCAACGAGAAGTCTTGCAAGGTCAAATGTATAGGTTGGTGTTCCGATCTGGTCATTTACAACTTTCAATGTATCGTGTGTCTTTGCTACATTGAGCATTGTCTTGATAAAGTTCTTACCGTTCTTTCCGAATACCCACGCGATACGTACGATGAAGTACTTATCCAGAGTCTCCGATACCGCAAGCTCTCCGGCAAGTTTTGTCTCTCCATATACATTCAGTGGTTTGTAATCCTTACAGTCAGGTTCCCAGGCTTTCTCTCCCTGTCCGTCAAATACATAGTCTGTACTGATGTATACCATCTTACAGTCTAACTTTTTACACACATCTGCAATGTTCTTTGTTCCTGTTGCATTGACCGCTTTTACGATGTCTTTCTTATCTTCGTCTTCTGCAAGATCTACGGCCGTCCATGCAGCACAGTGTACCACTACATCCGGTTTTGCATCTGTCAGAACTTTTTCTACAGAAGATGCATCTGTGATATCCATCGGCACATATGGCATTGTTGTTACCGCTGTACCATCCTGGATTCCGCTGTATGTTTCTTTGATGTCAGAACCGATTCCCTCATAACCACGGGATGCCAGTTCGTTCATCACGTCATGACCAAGCTGTCCGCCAACACCTGTCACTAATACTTTCATTCTTAAATCTCCTCCCGGTGAGCATACATTTTCTCATAATAGTTCTGGTATTCTCCGGAAATGATCGTCTCCCACCATTCCTTATTTTCAAGATACCATTTAATCGTCTTCTTAATACCATCTTCGAATTTGGTCTCCGGAAGCCATCCAAGTTCGTTGTGGATCTTTGTAGGATCGATCGCATAACGCATATCATGTCCCTTACGGTCTGCAACGTGAGTGATCAGACTTTCCGGTTTTCCAAGCTCTTTACAAATGATCTTAACGATCTCGATGTTTGTCTTCTCGTTGTGTCCACCTACGTTGTACACTTCTCCGACTCTTCCATTATGGATGATCAGGTCGATTGCTTTGCAGTGATCTTCTACATATAACCAGTCACGTACATTCAATCCTTCTCCATATACCGGAAGCGGCTTGTCATTCAGTGCATTGGCGATCATCAGAGGGATCAGCTTCTCTGGGAAGTGATATGGTCCATAGTTATTAGAGCATCTGCTGATCGTTACAGGCAGTCCGTATGTTCTGTGATAAGCAAGAACTAACAGGTCTGCTGCTGCCTTAGATGAGCTGTATGGGCTGCTTGTGTGGATTGGTGTCTCCTCTGTGAAGAACAGGTCTGGTCTGTCAAGCGGCAGATCTCCGTATACTTCATCTGTAGATACCTGATGGTAACGTTTGATACCATATTTTCTGCAGGCATCCATCAGTACAGCAGTACCTTTGATGTTTGTATCCAGGAATACTTCCGGGTTCTCGATAGAACGGTCTACGTG